>OBJA01000788.1_pt1 | contig 25761 bp, 20 predicted proteins | sample 1519751 | NCBI WGS metagenome assembly OBJA01 (sample SAMEA3881238, study PRJEB22517) | soil metagenome | biome: lake sediment; feature: soda lake sediment; material: sediment, water from around vicinity | place: India | collected 2013-12-23 | depth 3 m
TGTCAACCCTCACCCTTGCCTTCAGCTCGCGGTAATACCCCTCATCGTCGATGATTCTCAGCCAGTACTCCCCATCCTCGCTCACCGTAATACTTTCCCCTTCCTCCCCCGTACTCCACAGCAGGGTATATCCGTGTAATCCGTCAGAATCCGTGTAATCCACACTTCCGTGTAATCCGTATAAATCCGTGTAATCCAGCCCTATCGTAATCTCATCGCCCGAACAGATCACAACATCCGTCTTATCCAGCTCAAACTGCGGATAGCTCACCACCACCTCATCCCAGCTCTCGAAGCCAAAGATATCGCGCACAACTACCCTGTAGGTACCCGGCTCATTTACCGTGATGGAGGGGCCGGTATGGCCTGTGTTCCAGAGGTAGGTCTCGAAACGATCGCCGGCGTCGAGGGTGACGGGGCGGAAGCCGTAAGTGATGCGGTGGTCAAAGGAGAGGTTGACGGGGGGGGAATATCGAGCCTGCAAATAAGAATGCACTAGAACTGTTTCCTCTTCTGAAAGAACCCGATCAAAAAAGATAATTTCTGCGATTTCACCCCTTAAATTCAAACTACTTATGGGAGGTAAACCTCCAGATGTATTAGCGTATGCTCCAATAAGAAATTGGTAATCACTATCCATATTGTGGTCGGATAACAAAGAACCGGAACCTACAATGTGATTGTTAATTTTTAAAATGTTCTGTGTTAAAGTTCGATTTGTTATGGTTTCGATAAATTGATGATTGCCGAATGGTGATACTGCAGAAATATTTCGCAAAAGATTGTCATGATAATTAAATAAAACATTATTGTTTTCGTATAACAATGCAAATCTATTCAGGCGACTTGAAGAATAAGCAGCCTTTGAAAAAAAAGAACCACTTTCTGAATTAGATTTTACGATAGAAAATGTAGAACGGCTACGCAAATGAAGATTAAGGATTTCCCCTCCATTTAAAAATTGGTTTCCATTAAACCCCAAAGAAGGTTTCCCCCCTATAGAATTATCAGCCGGTATGGGACGATTTGCTTCAGAAGATTGTTGAAAAATATAAGCATTTTCACCCTGATCCTGCCAAGATGAAACCCGGTTGTTGTGAAGTGTTACTCCCTTATCAGCTCTAAGCCATAGTTCCAGACCCGGAATCTGGGCTGGGATAACGGTATTAAAAGAAAAGATTCCAGAACTTACTTCTTCAAGACAAAGATTATAGGCTTTCACTCGCCAATAAAAATTTTGCCCAGGAATTACCGCCCAAATAAAAGAATTTCCAAAAACAAAAGATTCTACAAGGTTTGTTTCAAATTCAGGGTTTGTTGAAAGTTCAATTTTATAAAAGGCAGCATTTATTGCTTCATTCCACTCCAGAGTTACCTGCGGCCCTTCAACCATAGAACCATTTTTTGGAAGTATAAGGGATAGCCCATATGGAAGGGGAGCATTTTGCACAATTTTTAATACATCTTGGATTTGAGCAGTGCATCCAAAATCATCCGTTACCATTAATAAAACATCATAGTATCCTTCTTCAGAATAAATATGAAATGGATTGGGCTGCACGGAGGAAATTCCATCACCAAAATCCCAAAACCATGATTGCAAAACAGAACCTTCGCCAGGAATGCTTTGATCCTGGAATTGGATTTCTGTATCCTTGCACCCATCCTGAGATTCAAAATACACAACCGGTAAAGGTTTGACTTCCACCTGTTTTGTTTTCCTTGCCGCACATCCAGACTGAGCGATTACTTCAAGAGTGATTTCATGTTTACCCGCCTCAGGAAAGCTATAAGAAGGATTTTGAGTATTGCTAAATATTTCTGTATCTAGCATCCATTTCCAGGAGGTTAAAAAATCCCCTTCCGCAGGAAAGCTTTTATCAGAAAATTCTGTAAAGTTTCCAAAACAAACAGGTTCTGCAGTAAAATCAACACCTGGAGCCTCGCCAATTATTTCAATATAAACCTCCGCATAACCCTTGCATTTATTTTCATTGACAACTTCAACTGAATATAACCCTGGTTCGAATACTGAGATTAATGGAGTGGTACCACCATTCGACCAACTATAAGTTAAAACTTGCCAGTTGTCCGGTAATGGATCCAATCCTATTTCATTTCCTTTACATAGGTGTTTGGTGTCACCAAGAGATACGAGTGAAGCAAAAGGGTCAACCGTTACTTCAACTGTATCTGAATTTGCTACACAGCCTTCAGTATCTATCATCCTTACCCAATATTTGCCAGATTCAGCAACATCAATGGAATGTGATTGATGACCTGTATTCCACTCGTAAATAAAATACTCTGGCTGGGTAACCATTGGAAAGAGTGTCCGGGTTTCTCCTTCACAAATTAGTGGATCAATATTATTTAGTTTTACATTAGGAAACATTATCAGAATCTCATCTGTTGAAACAAATCCGTAAGAATCTGTAACTGTAACAGAATAAATTCCCGACTTTTTTATAGATATTTTCTGAGTGGTTTCACCAGTACTCCATTGATAGCTATAATAACCGGAACCAGCATCGAGAATTACAGGACAGAAACCAACAATATTTTGATCATGTCCAAGATTTACCTGAGGCTTGAAAAGATGCGGGAAATATTTTAACTGAAAATATCTCTCTATCAGAAACCTGTTATCTACATCCGCATCATCTGTAATAATGATTTCAGCTATGCTGCCATCTAAATAAATCCCAAAAGGTGGTACTGTTCCGGAACCGTTGTTATAAGCCCCAAGAAGGAGATTATATTGAGAAGTTAAATTATGCCCAGAATTGATGTTCGTATTCCCGAGTTGTAAACCATTTCCGAAAAGCAGGTTTTGACTATTGCTTCGATTTGTTACAGCAGTTAAAATTTCGAAGGAACCAAATGTCCTCGGAACAGAAATTAATCGATTATTATCATCATGATAAAAAAAACGCAAATTATTCTGCTCAAAAATAAGGGCATATCTATTAGGAGTTCCCACTATACTCTTTGCCAGAAATGTTCCGTTTCCCTTCAGGCTTCTTCCAACCATGCTAAAAACCCTACTGCTTGTACCGAGATTCATAACATTGCCTGCATCAAGATAATCATTCACCCCATCAAATTTCACGGAAGGATGACCATTAAGTGAATTATTTATCAGCGAGGGCTGAAAGGTGACATTTTCCTGCTTAAAATGATTTCCTTTTGGGCTCTTATCTTGCCATTCGCCAACTCTTCCAGATTCGTCGGTTATTACGTGGGAAGCATCCAGCCAAAGAACCAGATTAGGGAGCTGGGAGGGACAAAAAATTGTAAAAGAGAAAACTTCTGACCATTTTTCATTTAGTTCGCCCACATCTGCTCCCACCTTCCAGAAATACTTAATTTTTTTGGGAAATGAATAAGGGAAAAACTGTTCTTCAACAATTTGATTGATGATAGGATCAACAAAATCAGATCTCTCAGAAACAAGTAACGTATAATTTTCAGCATTAGGCAGAATATTCCAGGAAAATATAATCGAATTTTCAGGAGTTACCTGTCCATCTTTAGGCCATACTGCTGAAAGGGGCTGTGCAGCCAGGGTAGCTGAAAGAAAAAAAAATAGTACAAAAAATACTCTGCGCAAAAGACGCTCCATCAGCAAGATGTTAAATTTTGAATAAAATTAGAAAAAAGATATTAATAAATGATTTAATTTACATCAAACAACAAGATCATCTAGCCCCTACGTGAGCAAGTCTTTCCTAATCGCAAAAAAATTACATCTTTTCTCAACGAATCTGCCTTTGAAAAATTAACATTTGACTTAATGTCGCTAATTTTTATTATCTAAATTTGGAAATTAAAACTTAGTATTAGAACCAAGACCATGGGCGTCTATATAAGAATAAAAGATTCTATAAAAGTTTTATTGGGATTGGCTGACGCCAAACCAGCAGTCCGAAGTTTCATTAATCCCCATTCAAACTTTTGTTGCACGGTTTGCCAGAATAACATTAAAAAATTTCATCCTTTGCCAGATTATTTTTATAAGCAATTAAGTGAAAGTTGTTTTATTCATCCTGTTTTTATGGCTGAAACACTAAATTTTATCTCCTATTCTTGCCCCGTTTGTGGCGCATCTGATAGGGACCGACTAATTGCCCTGTTTTTAAAGAAGTTTTATGCTGATAAGGAAAATGAAATGATTAGCTTTCTAGATATAGCCCCTTCCATTCCACTTCAGAAACTGATAAAAAACATGTTTAAGATTATTAATTATAGAAGTGCTGATTTGAAAATGACTGGAGTAGATGATAATTTGGATATAACAAACATGTACCTGTATGCAAATGATCAATTTGATTTTATTATTTGCTCTCATGTGCTTGAGCATGTTGATAATGATCGTAAAGCTATTTCTGAATTATTTCGAGTTCTTAAGCCAGAGGCTAAAGCGATTATTATGGTTCCCGTATTCTTACATTTAACTGATGATTATGAAAATTCTCAAATAACCTCACCCACTGAACGTTGGAGACATTTTGGACAAGATGATCATGTCAGAATGTACTCAAAAAAGGGTTTTATTGAAAAATTGGAAACTGCTGGATTTGACGTGAAAGAATATGGTGTTGATGAATTTAGTGCAGATGGTTTTTTTAAAGCTGGCATAACAAAACAATCGGTTCTTTATGTTGCAAGGAAAAAAACCCATCATTATGAATGCTAAAAAAAATAGGGTATTTGTCACCAAGCCTTACCTGCCACCTTTGGAAGAATTTATGCCTTATCTCCAGGACATATGGAACAGCCAAATTCTTACTAATAATGGTCCTTTTCATCAGGAGCTGGAACAAAAACTTGGTAAATATTTGAATGTTCCTCATGTTTCTTTGTTTGCCAATGGCACCCTTGCACTTCTAACAGCTTTGCAGGCTCTAAATATACATGGGGAAGTGATCACCACTCCCTTTAGCTTCGTGGCTACCACACATTCCCTTTGGTGGAATAAAATTAAACCAGTTTTTGTGGATATTGATCCCCAGACTTGTAATCTAAATCCTGAACGTATTGAAGAAGCCATAACCTCACGCACAGAGGCCATCCTGCCGGTTCATGTTTATGGCTTCCCGTGTAAAGTTGACCAAATTCAGGAAATTGCAGATCAGCATGGTCTGAAAATGATTTATGATGCTGCCCATACTATGGGTGCAAAATTTAATGGGAGGCATCTTGCATCTTTTGGCGATCTTTCTGTATTAAGTTTTCATGCCACCAAAGTATTCAATACTTTTGAGGGAGGGGCTATTGTTTCCCACACCCCAGAAATGAAAGAACATATTGACAATTTGAAGAATTTTGGTTTCCGTGGTGAAACCACCGTGGTTGAACCAGGCATAAATGCTAAAATGAATGAGTTCCAGGCTGCCCTAGGCCTGCTTCAGCTGAAACATCTGCCCGGGTTAATCCAGGAAAGGAAGGCAATAGCGTCCTTTTATCGGGAGCAGTTGAAAGATATTCAAGGGATAAGGATTCCAGCTGAAAAAGAAGGTTTGGATGCCAATTATGCTTATTTCCCGCTTTTTATCTCGGGGAAAGATGGGAAAAACAGGGACAAAATTTATTATGCATTAAAAAGACAGGATATCCATCCACGAAGATATTTTTATCCCCTGATTAGCCATTTCCAACCTTATCGCGACCTTGAATCAGCCGCGGCAAGCAATCTTCCGGTTTCTGAAAAAGCCGCCGCTGAGGTTCTTTGTATACCCATTTATCCCGGACTGGAAAAAAAAGTTCTGGAAAGAATTTGCAATATTATTAAAACCGAATTATCATGGCAGTTAATTCCTTCCTGACCCCCGATGAGTTGGCTGCTTTAGGGTTGAACCAATACGGTCAGAATGTCCATATAAGCAGAAAGGCCAGTTTTTACAGCCCGGAGAACATTTCGTTGGGCGATAATGTCAGGATTGATGATTTTTGCATACTCTCCGGCAGGATCAGTATTGGGAATTATGTTCATATATCAGCCTATGCAGCTATTTATGCCAGGGAAAAGGTAATCATAGGCAATTACTGCGGGCTTTCTCCCAGAGCAACCATTTTTAGTGCCATGGATGACTTTAGCGGAGATTATTTGATCGGGCCTATGGTTCCGGAAGAAAAAATTAAACTGATCACTGGACCAGTTATACTTGAAAATTATGTTCAGATAGGAGCATCTGCCCTTGTATTCCCAGGTATAAAAATTTTAGAAGGAAGTGTTGTAGGCGCCTTATCCCTTGTCAACAAAAACTTGCAAGCCTGGGGTATATATGCAGGAATTCCTGCAAAAAAGATTAGAGACAGGAAAATGGAGATTTTAAAGCATGTCTGAAAAGCTAGTTTCTATTTGCATGATTACCTACAATCATGAGGCATTCCTTCAAAAGGCGATTGAAGGAGTGTTGATGCAGAAAGCAGCATTTTCTTATGAGCTTATAATTGGAGAAGACTGCTCGATTGATCAAACAAGAAAAATTTGTGAAGAACATGCACAAAAACACCCTAAAGTAATTAAATTGTTATCTAATGAGAAAAACCTTGGCATAATACCCAATTTAATTAGGACATTGAAGGCTTGTTCTGGAAAATATATTGCTCTTTGTGAAGGTGATGACTACTGGACAGATCCCTTAAAGCTTCAAAAACAAGTAGAATTCCTAGAAAAACATCCAGAATGCAATTATGTGTTTACCAACAATAAAATTTTAAAAAAAGATTCCAATCTTGCAGATTCGCAGTTAAATTCAATTCGGATTGATGAAATTGTTGATTTGAATTTTCTTCTTGAAAAAAACATTATGCCTCCAACACAGACGGTAATGTTCAGAAGATCTGCATTACCGGCGACCTGGCCTGAATTTTTTTTTATCAACGGGGACTGGGCTTTGTTGTTTCTTCTTACTCATAATAGCAAAATAGGATACCTGAATGAATGCACAGCAGTCTATAGGGAAGGAGTCGGAATAATCTCATCAGTTGATAAAGTTACCCGGTTTAGAAGCGGAATGGAATTGAACGATTTTCTTAATAAACATACAAACTTAAAATATGACTATTTTTTGGGTGATAATCAGTATCATTTGGAGAATTTAACATACGCCCATTTGGAGAAAAAAAATTATATCGTGAGTGCTTACTGCTTCTTCTTTAAATTGTTACATTCGCAAGCCCGGTATGGAATCAAGGTTTTTTGGAATCGGAATTTCTCTTTTGCAAAACACTCAATTAAAATGTTGTTGCGCAAAAATTAATTTTTTTGCTTTTTTTATATAATGCGTCTCAAGCCACTCTAGATATTACTTTTATAAATTGAAACGTGGTTAAAAATCAATTTCCGATGCCTGAGAGTTGGGATTACATAATAGAGGATAAAGCCAGGTGGAAGGATTTGGATCTGAATGAACTATGGCGATACAGGGACTTGATATGGCTATTGGTGCGTCGTGATTTTATTGCCTTATATAAACAAACCATTCTCGGCCCCGCCTGGTTTGTTATCCAACCTATTTTAACCACCATTGTATTTACAGTTGTTTTTGGTAGTATAGCCGGTATCTCAACTGATGGTCTACCACATCTTCTCTTCTATATGAGTGGCCTGATAATGTGGAATTACTTTGCTGATTGTTTTAAAGCCACATCTGAGACTTTCGTATCCAATGCCAGTATTTTTGGAAAAGTTTATTTCCCTAGAGTTGTTGTTCCGGTGTCATTGGTGGTTTCGAAATTAATCACCTTTGGTTTGCAATTTTTTCTGTTCCTTTTGATCTATTTATGGTACTACTTCAAACTTAATGTTCTTCAGCCAAGTTTTTACCTGCTTACTATACCCTTACTTATTTTTATGACGGCTGGCCTTGCGCTGGGTTCAGGTTTGATTATAACATCCCTTACCACAAAATATCGCGATTTTCGCTTTCTCCTTCAATTTGTGATTCAACTGGCTATGTATGCGACACCGGTAATATATCCGTTATCTGTTACAGAAGGAAAACTGCGGATGCTAATTCTCGCGAACCCGATGTCACCTGTTGTTGAAGCTTTTCGATATTCTTTTACAGGTTCCGGGACATTCAATTGGGTGTTTCTGGGTTATAGTTTTAGCTTTATGATCATACTTTTGGTCTTGGGCGCAATAATCTTTTACAGAACTCAGAAAAATTTTATGGATACTGTTTAAAAATGCATGTAATAAACAATGAGGTAATGAATGATCTGGAAAGGTTTTTTCAAGGGAATAGAGGCAGATTAATTGACAAATGGTTACATTATTTTGAAATTTACGAAAGGCATTTTTCATCATTCAGAAATAAAGAGATTGTTTTGATGGAGGTTGGGGTTTCTCATGGAGGTAGCCTGCAAATGTGGAAAGAATATTTTGGGGGAAAGGTAAAAATCATCGGTGTTGACCTTGATCCCAGGTGCAAGCAATTGGAAGAAGAAAATGTCTCAATTTTTATAGGCAGTCAATCTGACAAGAAATTTCTAAAAAAACTGGCTGAATCTATTCCACCCATTGATATTCTGATTGATGATGGGGGACATACTATGAAACAGCAAATTACCACCTTTGAAATTCTGTTTCCTCAAATAAAAGAAAATGGTATTTATCTGTGTGAAGATTTACATACATCCTATTGGTTGAAATTTGGTGGAGGGTTGAAGAGAAGAGGTACCTTTATTGAATATAGTAAGGATTTCATAGATTACCTCAATGCCTTTCATTCTGAACAAAGACATTATAGACCGAATGATTTTACGAGGAGTGTAAAATCAGTTCATTATTACAGTTCAATTATTGTGGTTGAAAAAGGCAGACAGGGGAAACCTGTTTCTTTAAGGACCGGATACCCAACTCTTGAGGATACACTACACACCGAAATTAATGGGTTCAAAAGGTTAGGGATGAAATGGCACCACTCCTTTATTTATCATGCCAATCGCTTCCTGAGACTTTTTAGAATAAGAAGTATAATTTGGAAATAATTCCTGAATACTTAACCAGAGTCTTACAATGTCAGAAATTGCATTAAAGATTGAGAATGTATCAAAGATTTACCGCTTAGGCCAGGTAGGAACAGGAACACTGGCCCATGATTTGAATCGTTGGTGGGCTCAATTTCGCGGGAAAGAAGATCCATATTTAAAGATTGGCGAGAGAAACCGACAGCAAGTTGCAGGTAATTCTGAATATGCATGGGCTTTAAATGATATCAATCTTGAGGTAATGCAGGGTGAAGTTCTTGGTGTTATAGGAAAGAACGGAGCGGGTAAATCAACTTTGTTAAAAATTCTGGCAAGAGTTACAGGTCCTACCACAGGCAAAATAAAAGTAAAAGGTAGAATTGGCTCATTGCTTGAGGTTGGTACAGGTTTTCATCCGGAACTTACTGGTAGGGAGAATGTTTTTTTGAATGGAGCTATCATGGGCATGAGCCGCATAGAAGTGCGAAATAAATTTGATGATATAGTCTCATTTGCAGGAGTTGAACGATATATTGACACGCCAGTAAAACGATACTCTTCAGGTATGTATGTAAGATTGGCATTTGCCGTTGCTGCATTTTTGGAGCCGGAAATATTAATTGTTGATGAAGTGTTGGCAGTTGGTGATGTGGAATTTCAGAAACGCGCCATCGGGAAAATGCAGGAGGTAAGCAATTCAGAGGGCCGAACGGTTCTTTTTGTCAGTCATAATATGGCTGCTGTAAGTGACTTATGTCATCGCGCAGTTCTTTTACAGGAAGGAACTATAAAAACAACCGGGCTGGTTAAAGATGTAATTAGTGCTTATGTAAGTGATTCTGAAGACATTAACACAAGAAATGAATGGAGCTATGAAGATGCGCCCGGAGACGAAAATATTAAACTCAAGAAGATGGAACTAATCAATCGAAAGAAACAAAGTATCCCATTTTCCTATATTACTGAAGATGTAGGTGTGTTGCTTGAATACGATCTAGTGAAAGATGTCTCCTCTTTTGCGCTCAATCTTAATTTGTATAATTCTACCGGAACGCAGATATTTTCTTCCCATCAAACCAACAGGACTGCCCCCATCGGAAAAATGAAAGCGGGGTGTTATAAAAGTATTGTATGGATACCTGGCAATCTGTTGCAGTCAGGGGATTATTTGGTAGGTATCGCAGCTTTAAGGTATAACCCCTTAAATATATTGTTCAATGAAAAAAATCTGATCCGCATTCAGCTAATTGACACCCGCCATGATTCTTCAAGGCCAGGCGATTGTAATCAGATTATACCGGGAATCATCAGGCCCCGTTTAGAATGGGAAACATTAAATTGATAAAAAAACATAAAGTTGTTCATGGCTGAAACACCCTTAGTATCAATTTGTATCCCAACATATAGGAGATATGAGCAGTTAAAGGTTTGTTTATTTAATGCCCTTAATCAGGATTATGAAAATATTGAAGTAATTGTTTCTGATGATACTGATGATGAGGATACACCGCTATGGTTGTTGAAACTAGCTAAAGAGGATTCCAGGCTTCTTTATATAAGGCAGGAAAAAAGGTTAGGGATGATGCCTAATGATAATTTTGTAAGAAAAATTGCAAAAGGAGAATTTGTATGTGTGATGCATAATGATGATGTTTTTCCTTTAGGTTATATTTCAAATCTGATGGATTATTTGCTTCAAAACCCTGATTGCACCTTGGTGGGACCTTCGTGTGCCCGTTATTTAGAAGGGGCTTATTGGCATCATTACGAAAACTACAGCAATGAAAGCATGACGAGATTTGAGAGACTGCGGGATATTGCAATCAGAACTTTTGAAAATCCATGGAGTTTTGAACATTTAATGTATGGTGTTTATAGAAAGGATGCTGTTCCTGAAAATTTTAATATGGGGCACTGGCGTTGCATTATCTTTTTTCATTATTTGTGCAGCATGACCGGTTATATACATACATTGAATGATTTAGAGATAGAAAAAAACACAACTTGGGATGACATCAAGAAATATGCTGCTGCAGGTTATATTAAGAGGAATAAATTTATGATACGCTTGTTTAACCAACGTAAAGAAGCAAGAATTACAGCATTATTTTATTTATTTTATTACTCTTATAAATCAGTACACCTTGGATTTTGGTGCAAATTAAAGTTGTCAGTAATAGGATTGATAAAATTCTTCCAGAATAAGACAGAACAATATTATCCACTACCATCTCAAAAGCAAAATGGTTATCAGGCTGTTTAAATTGGGAAAGAGGACCTTATTTTTACTTCCGGGAAGAATTCAAAACAGGATAATCCTTGCTAGAATTATTTTCAAATGGGTTTATGACTCCCGATCACTACCATTAAAAAAAGAACATTTTCATCTCTTTAAGATAATACACATGTATTATATGAAAAGATTGGGTTACTTCCCACATTTGGTTGATTGCCGAGATTTTAACGACAAGATTCAATGGTTAAAATTATTCGATCAAGATGTTGAAATAATTCGCTGCTCCGACAAACTATTGGTTAGAGAATACGTGAAAGAAAGAGTAGGGGAAAAATATTTAACAGAAGTTTATCAGATAAGAAAATCTTTTGATGCTATTAATTTTGAAACTTTACCAAAATCATTTGTTATAAAAACCAATCATGATTCTGGATCTGTGGCTTTGGTGAGGGATAAGCTGAAAATGGATTATAAGCAATTGCAAAAGAGATTCACTTATTCACTTAAAAGACTTTACGGCTGGGAAAATGGTGAATGGGCTTATGCTTTCATACAGCCAAAGGTCTTTGTTGAGGAATTAATCAATCCCGATAGTAACCAACCTCCGGCAGACTATAAATTTTATTGCATAGATGGTAAGGTTAAATTTATGCATTACATTTATGACAGGCATTCGGAACCTAAAGAGCAAATTGTTGACAGGCATGGTAATGATCTTAATACAGAATTATTTCCCACATTTAAATTAGGCAAAGATTTCAAAAAACCAGCTGACTGGGAGGAAATGATATCTATAGCAGAGAAGCTGGGGACTGGATTTAAATGTGTACGTATTGATATGTTTAATGCAAATGGGAGAATTATCGTTGGAGAGATGACCTTTTGGCCACAGGCGGGATGCTATAGGGGGGCGGGTCAGAAAAAACTCGGGAAATACCTGGATTTTGATCGAACAACCTATAAGGCTCCAGTATATCATAAAATGAAAAAATCCTGAATAAAATAATGCGTATCGCTTTTGCGTCAACAGAATTTTTTAAAGATGGAAACCTTCAGGATGGAGGCCTGGCGAATTATCTTTATAAAATTTGTTTGGGATTAAAAGAAGCTGGTCATGACATTGTTGTTTTCATCCCGGGAACTTCCATTGACTCATTTGAGTATAAAGGTGTTGAAGTTGTTTCTGTTTCTTTTTCTGTCAACAAACTGTTTAGGTTTCTTGATAAAATTACCTGTTTGAAGCTTCAGCCTCTTTTATTCGCTATCTGGACCAGTTATTACCTGAATAAAACAATCCGGAAATATCATAAAAAAAATAAGATTGATATCATTCAATACCCAAACCTGGGTGGTCTGGGCTTGTTCAAGCCCCGCAATATTCCCTCTGTTTTAAGGGCTTCCAGCTATACAAAACTCTGGAATGATGCAGACGAAATTGATTCACAAAAGATACGATTCCGGCAACTTGTATTTGTGGAAAATCTTGTAATTAGAAGAAATAAATATATTTTCTCGCCCAGTAATTTTATTTCAAATTATCTATCGCGGAAATTTGGGAAAAAAATTTTAACCATAAGGACACCGTATCCAGTTTATGAAGAAAATGCTTTTTCTTATAAATTGCGTAATGAAATTCAGGGATTGGTTAAAGGCAGAAAATTTCTATTATACTATGGAGGTATTGGGATATGGAAAGGTATTCCTGAGCTGTTGAATATAATTCCTATTTTTTTGAATGATAATGATGTAGCATTTGTTTTGTTAGGTAATCCCAAAGGAAAATCAGGAAAAGAAAACCTGAAGCAAATTGCAAAATTGGAGGTAGACTATAAATCCCGATTTTTTTATTATCCTGCACAACCTCATAATGAACTAATACCTTTAATTGATGCATCTCACGCTGTGGTGCTACCTTCCAGGGTGGAGAACCTTTCCAACGCTTGTATTGAATCGATGTCTCGGGGAAAAATAGTTTTAGGAACAGATGGAGCAAGTTTTGAAGAGTTAATTATTGATGGTGTTAATGGGTTCCTTTTTAAAAAAATGAATGAAGCTGATTTGTTGCAAAAGCTAACGATCATATCCAGACTTAAATCTGATGTAAAGTTGGAAATTGAAGAAAACGCAAGAGCATTTGTAAAAAAGGCGCTAGCCCCTGATATTGTGTTAGCGGAACATGTTAATTATTATCATAGGGTGTTAAGTACTTTCAAAAAAAAGCATTAAAACAAAATGCATATGGCAAAGCCTTTTGTGTCGGTTGTTATGCCTGTATATAATGCAATGGAGTATGTGGATAGTGCTATAAAAAGTATTATTGATCAAACTTATGAAAATTATGAGTTAATAATTATTGATGATGGTTCGACTGATGGGAGTAAAGAAATCATCAAATCATTTGGTGACAATCGGATTGTTTTTATTGAAAATACCAAAAATATAAAGCTGGTTGAAACTCTTAATAAGGGGCTGGATATGGCGAAAGGTGAATTTATTGCCAGAATGGATGCGGATGATATTGCCTTGCCCCAAAGATTTGAAAAGCAGGTAGACTATTTGTTAAAGAACCCGCAAGTGGGTGTTCTTGGTACAGCCTACGAAAGCTTTGATGCCATAAAGAAAAAGGTATTTTATGAAATTAATCATGATGACATTAAATGGCGACAACTTTATGAATGTCACATTGCACATCCTACTGTGATGATGAGGCGGGAAGTCATTGAAAAATACCGGTTCAGATATTCAGAAGAATTTCTACATGCCGAAGATTATGATTTGTGGACACGTATTTCTCAGGTAAGTGAGATAAATAATTTGCCTCAAATACTGCTTAAATACCGACTTAATCCTTTGGGTGTCTCATCCCGATTTAAGGATATTCAAATTGCAAATTCAATAAAGATTCAGAAAAGACTTTTTAGTTTAATGGGGGTTGAGGAATTTACCACGGAAGAAATTCTTACTTTCATGGATCTTTGTTACCGAAATTATGGTTCAGGCTTTGATTATCTGCAAAAAATCGAGGAAATTCTAAACAGATTAATCAGAGGAAATGAAAGAACAGGCTATTTCCATTCGGAATTTCTTATAGGAAAAGTTCATTTTTTGTGGTATCATGCATGCCTTTTTAACGTAAAACTGGGACCTGAGATAAATAAAATATTTTTAAAGTCCGAATTAAGCTCCACCAGTGATCTCATAGGTAAGTTCAAACTGTTTCTTAAAGCATATGGGATGCTTAAAAAAGAATAAAATACAATTATGCCTTTTTTTTCGATTATTATAGCTACCTATAACCGGGCTGAGATGCTTGAAAAGGCAGTTAATTCACTGCTAAATCAAGAGTTTACCGATTGGGAATTAATTGTTGTGGATGATGGTTCAATAGACAACACTCATGAGTTATTTAAAAATCATACTGATAGTAGACTAAAGTACTATTATCAGGAAAATCTTGGAAGGAGCTCTGCGAGAAACAGGGGTATTGATTTAGCCTCGGGAGAATATATATGCTTTCTTGATAGTGATGATTATTTTAAAACCCACTATTTAAAAATTTTGCATGAAGTGCTTATAGAAAAGGACAAACCTGTTTGTTTTTTATTTTCTGATATTATTTTCGAGAGGGGGAGTAATTATTATTGCGTAAAATATACAAGTCCGTATAGTAACCTGCCGGATTATTTTTTAAAAAATTCTATAGGCGCCATCCAGGCATGCATCCATACAGATATTCTTAAAAAACGGAAGTTCGAAGAAGAACTAGTAATTGGAGAAGATCTTGCATTATGGATAGACATAATTCAGGATTTTCCTGTTTTTTATTTTGAAACCGGAGCCGTCGTTGCCACAGTTCATGAAGGTCGTTCCATAAATATAAAGAATAACCCTGCGGCAGAAGAACTTAAAACTTTAAGGTGTATTCTGAGAAAAAACCATCATCAGCGATTTAAGCTTTCCCCGGCACAGGTCAGGTGGAGGTTCAGCAACTGTTATTCTGCTATCGGGTTTCATTATTTCTATCTGGGTAAAAGGCTGAAGGCATGTATCTACTTATGTAAGGCAATTTGGAAAGACCCGGGACATCCACAAACAAGATTCAGAGCACATGCAATTCTCACGGTTCTGCCGGTTATAGATTTGTTTTTTGATCGCAACAAGATATTGAGGTCAATCAACCTGTCTTAAATCTTTTTCTTATTTTGTCGCTTTTAAATTTTTCCATTGAAGGCACCCATTTCAAGTCCTCAAAGGATGGCTTATATCCTTGGCCTAATAAGTCAAGTCTGTCATGCCGTAAATGAGGTTTGCCATTTTGATATTCAATAAAAAAACGGAAAGCAGAATCTTTCGATTGTTTTTTTAGTGTTGCAGGTAGTTCTTTTAATTCATTTTCTTGCAACCTGTTACAAGCACTGGCAATCAGTCTTGAATACCGGTAATTGAGACTCTTCGGTTCCAGTGTCCCGAAATTGTGAAGCGTCCATTCTTTTTGGTATTCTTCAAACCGGGTTACATTCTTCTGTGTATTTTTCGCTTCCCGCCAATCCAGATAACAGGTGCGGTAAATTAAACGCTCATTAGGTTTGCTGCAGTCAATATGAAAGAAGGCAATGTTCTTGGTTTTTATCATTTTGTAGTAAAGTGGAATTTTTGCATGCTCATATCGGCCAAAATATTCTACCACTTTCATTGAAGAGTCAAAATTCCTAAGATAATACTCGCCTCTTGTCGGCTTTATTATCCTATGCTTATGATTTAAATCACCATAAAGATTAAAGTAATTCAGAAAAATTGCAGACGCTCTCTTTTGCTTTAAGGCGAAATCCCTGATTTTTTTTATTTCTTCAGTAAAAACCATGTCTGCATCTCCTCTGATCATCCAGTTGTACTTTATCATGCTTAGTCCTTCCTGACGCATATCTAGCAAAGTAGCTCCAGGACGCTCTAAAACGATTACTTCCGCTTGACCAGCCATACGTTCCCTGAACACCTTCATTATTTTTAATGTTTCATCCTTGGAGCCATTATCAATTAAAATAAACTGATCTATTACACCAATCAAACTTTCTAAGCAAGGCCTGATTGTGTATTCTTCATCTTTAGCAGGCATTACAAAGGATATTCCCTTCTTTAAGGGTTTCCCAGAAATAGTTGTAGAGTTTAACATGAATTTCTCCTTGCCCCTAAATAGCCATAGTATCCATGAAAAAATAGGCCTAAGGAAAGCGTATCGGATATAAGTTTCAGCTTTATGCAATAACTTAATAAAAACAGGGGAGTCATATTTTATGTAAAATAATGGCATTTGCTGTGATTGTTTAAATTTGTCAAAAATAAAACAAAGTGACTGAAAAATTAAGAATAGTACATGCAATACCTTCCCTGGGAAAAGGTGGGGCTGAAAGGTTAGTTATTGACATATGTAATGAGCTTCACAAGAGAAAAGACATTGACTATCGTTTGGTGATATTTAAAGAAATAAATGAATATGAAAGCCTGTCAAGTCAGTTGAATATAGTTTATTGTAATGTGCAGGTGCATTCATTTCTTTTGCAAAATAAAAAGAATGATTTAAGTTCGTGGGTAAGATTCTTGAAACACTACGATCCACATGTGGTACATTCTCACATTTTTTTTGCTGATTTAATATCCAGGGCTTATATTTCGACAACTGCAAAATACTTCAGCCACTTGCATGGACGAACAACACAATATGAACTTCCTGGTTTTAATCTTCTTTTTAATTCCCCTGCTGTTTTTTTGCAAAAGATAATTCAAAAATATAACATTAAATATAAATATATAAGTTCGGACACCAAATTTATTGCCGTTTCTGAATTTTATAAAAACTATCTTGAGAGGGTCATGGGGTTTAAGGGCAGGACACAGGTTATGCATAATGCAATTAATTTTTTAAGATTCCAAAAAAAAGATAAAAAGGAACAGGGAACTACTTTAAAATTAATTAGTGTGGGCAGATTAGTGTCTGGTAAAAATCACAAGTTTTTATTAGAGATTGCTGCGCAATTAAAAGAGGAAGATATTCTCTTTGAATTAAAAATTATTGGTGAAGGATCACTTCGTAATGACCTGCAAGCCGCCATAAAAGACCTGAAACTTGAGAATAATGTTTTTTTATTGGGAAATGTTGATAATCCCGAAAAATTTTATCTTGATTCTCATATTTACTTGCATGCCTCCAATGAAGAATCCTTTGGCTTAACGTTGCTTGAGGCTATGGCCGCTGGGTTACCTGTGATATGCCTTGATGGTGGCGGAAATCGCGACATAATCGTTCAAGGGAAAAATGGGTTTTTGTTGTCTTATCCTGACACAGAGAAATTCAAAAAAATTATGCTAGAAGTATGGAAAAACAAAGCTTTGTATAACAAGATTTCTTCATTCTCAATTGAATTCGCCAAAAAATTTGATATTCATAATTATGTGGACGTTTTACTAGAACTATATCGCCGAGAAAGCAAATTATAAGGTGAATATGAATTCTGCAAATTTTTTATAATTCGTTTCAGCTTTATAATTGTTGTACCAGGTCGAATAGGCGTTTTGCCGCATAATCTTCTTTTCCTCAAAAGTCAGTTTATGAAATTTTTTAACATAAAATTCAATTTCCTGTGGACTCGGATTTGCTGATAACAAGTAGCCATTATACCCATCTTTTACAATTTCTGGTGTCCCACCTACTGCTGTAGCCATTACCGGAATGCCGAATGACATCGCCTCCATGATAGATACCGAAATCCCTTCGCTAATACTGGTATTCATAAATAAATCTACTTGATGATTATTATAATATTCCATAATTTCTGAATTTTCTACCATGCCGAATAGATGATATTTTTGCTTCGGTTCATGAAAATGCTCCATGCAGAATGAATCAATTTTGTTGTTCATTTTATCACGTCCAAAATGTATCCATTCGAAATTCACGGATTTAATTAGCTGAAGCCCCTCCGCCAATAGTTCTATTCTTTTAATTTTGATAATTGAAGAACAGCTTACAATTCTGAGGAGATCAGAATTTGTGTATTCTTTTAAATAATAATGATTTGAGGTTCCGAGACGAAATACCTGCACTTTTGCATGGTAATAACAATATCTTTTCAAAATATAATTTTTAGTTATTTCAGAAATAGGGTAAATGCCATCTAGTGTATGAAAGATGAATTTTTTTGCAGGTAAATAATTGAAGGGATGACGTTCCAGAAAAATATCACCGGCATGTGTCCGTGAAATTGATTTTAGTTGATTGAACTCCCTTTTGAGAAGAGCGGCTGCAATGGCTCGATAATCATTCCAAAATGAATATACTAGGATACTGGGCGGGTCCATGTCTTCCGCCGCAATGATTGTCTTGATAAAATTCTTTAATTTTATTGCCTTTTGCATTTCTACAAAAAATATAATAAGTAATTTTAAACTTACCTTCAGTTTTAAATCGTTTTTTATATATTTAAACTCCTCAAGAAACAATTTTGAAAAAACCAGCTTTAAAGAGCATAATTTGCTTATATAGCTAATATTTGCATTAAAGAAGAAGTTCTTTACATTTGCTGGAATATTGTAATCAGAAGCAGTGTTGTTATTTCCCACGGCATGTGTTACAATAACTTTTTTAAAGTGTTTGTGAAGTTCTAATATTTCTTTTTCTTCGTATCTTCCACCAATATATTCTCCCGGATATCTTTCTGAAAAGAAGATTAAGTAGTTTTTCATTATAATAGATTTAATGAATGAAATACTTGATAAATATATGAAATGTCCAGAGGCAGGTAGCCGTTTTATTTTTTTTCTCCTTTAAACAACAAATGTGGCATGAAGATTTGTGATAAAATCAAATATAAAGCTCAGAGATTATATTTCGAAAAAAAAGTTAGGAAATATATTATTACAAAGGAGGCCTCTCATAGAGCTTTTTCTAATATTATTGAACGTTATCAAAATGAAAATTGCTTTATTCAGGGGGGATTAAGAAACATAAAATTATTTTTTAATGATAAGGGAGGGTTAAATGCTTTTGTCAAAAAATTTGATGATTATTTTAAGAATATTTTGGTTCCTGCATATACTTTGAATTTTAAACAAAACAGGGTTTTCCATCATCAATTTAGTAAGCCTGATGTAGGCGGGTTTGCTCTAGAATTTGAAAAATACGCAAAGGCAAGGACTCTTGATCCTGTTAGTTCCATATGGATCAGAGGCTTAAATTATGATTCATTTGATCTCAATAGTACTTTTTTAAATGATAAAGGGCTTTATGCAGTTTTAGACTCTAATAAATCTACTTCTTTTAGTATCGGTACTGAAAATTTACGTTTAGCTCATATCCATTATCTTGAAAATAAGCTAAAGCTACCATATCGGAAAATTGTTTCGTATAATGGTGTTATCTATTATGATAAATATAATTTTAATTGTATAAATCATTTAACTACAGAAAATAAACAAATCCTCCATTTTGAGAGAGAGCGAATAGAATATAATATGTTAAAAGAAGGTGTACTTAAAAGGTATGATCTTGGACCTTTAGTGATTAGAGTTATGAACAATGAAGATTATGCACAATTTCTCCAAATTAAAACAAGTAAAAACCCATATTATCTTTTTTTTGAGAACAAGTAATTAGATGCAATCGGAGGTAAAAACTAAAGCTCGTAAAACGGTGCTGCTCACGTTTGATTATGAGTTATTCCTGGGCGCATTAAGTGGAACTGTGGATAATTGTCTGCTAAAACCCACTTCTGCCGTTTTGGAGATACTAAATAATAATCAGGCTAAGGCTATTTTTTTTGTTGATACCACTTATTTAAAAAAGTTGCAGGAAATCAATACAAAGCATTTCACTGCGATGCAAGATTTTGCCAGAATTAAGGAGCAACTTGCAGCAATTACAAAGGCAGGTCATTATTTATTTCACCACCTCCATCCACATTGGCAAGATGCAAAATACCTTGAAAATAAAAGTCAATGGGATTTATCCAATGTAACACGGCTTGCACTGTCTGATATTGATTGTGAAGAGATTGAAGAGTTGTTTAGTTATTCAAATGAAATTTTACAGGAAATCAATGCGCTTTCTGGTACCGAGGCACCTATTGATGGTTTTAGAGCTGGTGGGTTATTTATTGAACCCTTTGAGCACATTAGAAAAATTTTTCAATTACATGGGTTAAAATATGAATTTAGTGTTATACAAGAAAGTACTATCCCGCATAAACCGTATCGATTTGATTTGAATATAAAGAGAGAAGCATATAATGGTGAGTTTATTGAATATCCAATTTCCACCATTGAAATAAAAGGATTAAGGAAAATAATGAATGGATTATTCTTCAGATTGAGAAAAAGGTGTCAAAGAAATCACATATTTGGCGATGGGATCGCTGTTCAGGAACACATTCGGAGATCAGGTAGAAAAAAAAGCTTTACAGAATATTTTAGGTTTACGCTGCCATTAAGTTTAGATATACTTAATCCGGTTCTGCTTCCGGCTTTTAAGCAATTTGTCCGAAAACATAACTATATCCATCTATTATCGCATCCTAAACTCCTTTCTCCAGAAGGATTGCAAAATTTTGATAAATTGTTGAAATTCTGCAATGAAAATTTTGATCTAAACTATGATTTTAAAGAAATTAATCAGGAATGGTAATGAAAAAGGTTCTTATTCTTTCCTATTTTTCACCTCCCAGTAGTTTTGCCGGTAGCTTTAGGATCAGGGGTTGGTTAGATCATTTTTATAAATTCGGTTATTATCCAGTTCTTATTACCCGACATTGGGAGGCAGAAGATAAAGATTTTACCGCTATCACAAAATTTGCTGGAATAGAAACCGAGGTTAATGAATATTATTCCATTTATCGGTTACCTTATCGAGGTACGATTAGAGATCGATTGATAGATCGTTTTGGAGCAAAAGCTACCTGGGCCGGAAAGTTTTTTTCGGTTTTCCAGGTATTAGGTCAGAATTTCATGCTTAGAAGTATACCCTATAGAAATATTTATGAGTTCTCCCGTAAATATTTAAAGGAGCATCCTGATGTCCGATACATTATTACAAGTGGTCGTCCCTTTATTCATTTTTGGTTTGCTCATTTGCTAAATAAGGAATTTGAAGGCGTAAAATGGGTGGCCGATTATCGGGATGCCTGGAACACAGATATTACGATTGAGGAGTCTTTACCTCGAAAGGTCCAACGCTTCTTTGAAAAATCCCGCGAGCTGAAGTGGACCAAAAGTGCTTCTTTAGTTACTACTGTTTCTGATGGCTTGTGCAAAGAACTATCTCAATTTCTAAAACGTGAAGTTTTTGTTGTGTATAATGGATTTGAACCCAATGACTTTAATGGGAGTGAATTTATCTCTTCGGTAAGCAATCAGTTTTTAATTATTTACAATGGCACACTTTATCAGGGTCAGCCTGTTAATAGATTTCTAAAAGTCTTTAAAATCATTGCACTAAAGTTTCAAGGCAGAATCAATTTAAAATTGGTTTTCGCAGGCACCAGGCCCAATACTTCTGTGGAAGCTTTTATTAAAGAAAATCCGGAGCTTGATATTGAAATTACCGAACGAATTGCCCGGAATGAAATTATCAGGTTGCAAAAAAGTGCGCAGTTATTGTTAATGGTTGGTCACGAAAAACAAAAAGGAGTGGTTTCCAGTAAAATATTTGAATACTTTGGAATAGGAAAGCCTGTATTCCTTTATCCAGGGGATGATGATGTGCTTACCCGATTGCTGCAGGAAACCAAAGGTGGGTTTATTTGCAATGACGAGTATGAAAGTGTATCTCTTCTTGAAAAACTGGTTTATGAGTATTTGACTACAGGGAAAGTGGCTTTTGAGCCCGAGATAGAGGCAATTATGAAGTATACTCGTGAAAACCAAACACATAATCTGGCTTCATTGCTTGATAAACTATAATATATTAAGGTTTCGTACCCTTAACTACGGCAGCATACATTTCCTTGTCGTAGTGAATATATTGTGCATCCACATTGATATAATCCAGCTCCAGAAACCATTTTTTTACAGTTTTAAGCCGCTTCGGCCTGTCATATATGGGGCTGAACATATCGAAGGTGTCAAGCACCATCCACTCCTCAATTTCCTGGGAGCTTAGACATTTTCCCAAAGCTTCCGGCATTTCACTAACAGGGATAAAGCGATTCAGTATGGATAATCCATTCCGCTGGTTAAAGAAATAGATTTTCTTCATCCATGGGATGGCTCTTTTGATCCAGTGCAACAGGGTTTCATGCTTCATTCGCTTCAGTAAAGGTCGAAGCATGTACTTCGCATTGATTTTGGTATACCAACCTTTTACAGGGTAAAAATCAACCACAAGTTCACCACCTGGTTTCAGTACTCTCGTCATACTTTCAAGGGCTTTTCTGAAATCAGGTGTGTGTTGAAGCACCCCAAAACAAAAGATTTTGTCAAAAAAATTTTCAGCAAATGGCATATGAAACATGTTGGCCTGGAACAAATGCAACCTTTCATTTGGTCCATTGTTTCTGAAGTTGGCATCAACTGCCGAGGAATAATCAAGTGAGTAAAGATTGGCTTTGGTATGCTCCAGTACAACCTGAGTAAATCGCCCTGCTCCGCAACCAACTTCAAGAATATTTTCCCCTTTCATATTCCGCCCCCAGCGTGTGGTGGCAAAAAATCTTTTTTTTGATATATTGGTGCCGCTGTAATTATCCAACTGGGTCTTGTGAAAAATGTTCCATTCAAATCCAAAATTACTGGTATAAGATTCTTCCATCTCAATCCGGACGGCACCTTCACGAAAAGGAAATACGATTTCACCCTGATCATTTTCCAACCCCAGGGATGTTTTTCTTAGGGATTTGCCTGAAAAAGGATCAACAAATAATTCCTTTTCTGAAACCAATTCGCTGTTTCTAATCTGGGATTTGAGCATCTGTCTTCTCTTTCATGTTTTATTGGACTAAACATTTTTCATTACCAGGGCTCTTGCATTGTTATTTTCCTTTTCATTTTTTATTTCTGCCGATCTTCTGTATAATGCAAGGAGAGCTGTAGCCAGGAAGGGTAACATTGGTGTTTTTAATCGAACCAATGCACCGAAATTAGCAGTTGACACCCCTACAGCAAAAGCAAAAAACAAAGCGAATGAAAGTGAAAAAACAATTAATGGGGTATTAAAGGAAATTTCGATTGTTTTAACCAATCCGGTGCGCCATAAAATCAGACAAATCAAAAAAAACAATCCCAAATTCTCCAGAGCTGCCAGCAAAACAAAAGGGTTTTTCGCCTCCCAGATGAATGGCCGGAACAGGCCTGCAGTAATGGCTCCAGGTGCTTTTGACAGAAAGTTTTCGAGTGTGCCATCAAATTTCCCAAGGGAATAAAAGTTTTCTCCGTATTGGACCGCCCTTGTATGATCTTCATAAGTAATAATAGCTTTCTGTATAATGCCATCGATGGTTCCATAATCACCCAGGGCGGGTTTGAAAAGGCTTAGAAGGAAAAGGCCTGAAATAAGAAATATCATGGTCAAAGCTGGAGCCAGAAAAATTCTCAAAAGAACATTATTCACCTTCCCAAGATAATTCCAGGCCAAATAGATAAAGGCTCCCGGAATAAGAGCCACAAGTACATATGGCTTTATGGCTAGCACACAGAATCCACTGATCAGTAACCAGAAAAGATTTTTTATAGTATTTTTTCTTTTTAATACCAACCAATAGAATGAATAGAGAAACCAACCTGTCATAGATAAGGTAACAGTGTCTTTTAATATTCCGGAACTCCAAAACATTACTGAGGGGAAGAAAAAAACTGCAAAGGCAAATTCCTTTCGGTAATTGGGAAATATATCGGTGATCATCAAATACAATTTCCAGAACCCTTTGAAAAAAAAACAGGAAAACAAAATGCTTGTAGTGAAATAGTTTTTGAATCCAAGAATAGTAAAAATGCTTGTAATTCTAACAACAAAAAACCCGCTAGGATCATTTCTGTACCATGGATACCCTGTCCTGTAATTAAAGGCTGAAAAAGCTTCAGGACTCATATCCCCCATCATTAGCCGGAAATAGCCTCCGGGATTTTCAAACAAAACATTCACCAGGGCTTCGGAACTTATATAAAAACCAAGAGTATCCTGAACTCCATAAAAAAAAGTGTAAACAATCCCCAGGGCAATAGCCCCAAAAATTTTTGCAAATAAACCCATTTGAAAAAATTCATACGCAGGATTTTCATCAATTCTTTTTTGGGTTATTATCCTTGCCCAAAAAAATATCAGGATCAGGTAAACCCCAATGATTACCAGATCAAGAAGTCCTGGAAGAGGTGACTTTGTCCAGATATTTATATTAAGCAACTGCATCTTTCATGGGTTTTTTCTCCAGAATATGTTTGCTAATTTAGATATTTTTAAAGGTTCGAATGAATTCAAAATTGTAATTTTCAATGTTATCCAATTCTTTTTTAAAATTTGCCTTCTCCTTTTTGTAAAACTTGTTCGTTAGGGCAGCACAACCCGCAATCCCAAAACTGCGGCGTCATCCCCCATTTCCCCCATTTCCCCCATTTACCCCTGTCAGCTTTTTTGGGTATTTGTGGGGGATTGGTTTTCCGGGAAAAAAAGTTTTGGATATAATGTTTCACAGTGTTTTTCTTCATTATTTGCGGTTTTCATTCTCACATTGTCAAATTGTCACATTGTCCCCTACCATGCCCGTACCATCGTCGTACCAAGGCCGTACCAAGTCCAACTGGGGACAACGTGCAGTTGGAGATGGGTTGAGGACAATGAGACGATGTGGCAATGAGACGATGAGACAATGTGAGAATTTGACAATGTGGTAATGTGAGAATGAATGCCTGGAGCATGGAGCATGGGGCATGGGGCATGGGGCTTGCCTTTTTTTCTTTCCAGAATTCCACGAATTATAATAGAGTTATCAAAAAAAAGAGAGCTCTTATTTTGTGATAATTGTTCTTGAAATTGTCTTGAAATTCGTGGAGAGTTATAAAAGACACTGTGTCCAAACCTTTTTCCCGGATAACCAATCCAACAAATACCCAAAAAGCTGCCAGGGGGTAAATAGGGGAAATGGGGGAAATGGGGGATGGCGATGTGATAATGTGGCAATGAGACAATGAGAAAATTTGCAAATTAGCAAATTAGCAAATTAGCGAATTGGGGCTTGGGGCTTGGGGCATGGGGGCAGAGAAAAATAATCTTCCACAGATTTCCGCAAATTAAATACATTGGCTATTGGCTATTGGACCTGAAAACTGCACATATAGTTAAAAAAAGACCCTTCCACAGATTTCCACAGGTAATAACAAAAAAGCCACATATTTTCACAGATTAAATAAATTGACTGATGGCTATTGGCCTTTTGCAGGAAACCTCCAAACTTTTTTTTCAACCCCCCAATCTCTCAACCCCTCAACCTCTCAATTTCTTATATCTTTACCTCATGCGTTTTGCCGATATCATCATAAAGGTAATGGGGTTGCTGGCCGTGGGGATG
>OBJA01000789.1_pt1 | contig 25739 bp, 18 predicted proteins | sample 1519751 | NCBI WGS metagenome assembly OBJA01 (sample SAMEA3881238, study PRJEB22517) | soil metagenome | biome: lake sediment; feature: soda lake sediment; material: sediment, water from around vicinity | place: India | collected 2013-12-23 | depth 3 m
GCCAAACAGGCGAAGCTTTTGACCGCTACAGGGGAATGGAATTGCTCATGCCCTACGCTATGGGGGTTAGTGCAAAATCAAATGATTTTAATGAACAGGGTGAAGAAATTCATTCCGACTTTTATCGCATCATGAATATTGTTAAAGATGCGGGTTATAAAGGTTGGGTAGGAATAGAATACGAAGGAAGTCAAGTTCCTGAAAAAGAAGGAATTGTTGCAACGAAAAAACTTCTTGAAAAAGTTTTTGATCAATTGGCCTGAAATTATTTAAACCAAACGCTGCCCAACAATCACTGGAAGCTGTCTTGAAGAATTCTTTAAGACAGTTTTTTTAATTGAATGCCTTCTCACGTGTGTACGAAACACCATGGATTGTTTTTGTCGTTTTACCAAAAATACCTAACCTCGTGCCACATCAAAAGCATACCCGGGCCAGTCCCGACTGAAATTTGACTGGAGCTGGACTGGAGTTGGTATGGTATTGAACACATATCAATATGAATTGCGATGCGCTGATCCGTTTAAAGAATCGTGGTTTATATGCTGGAAGACACCAGCAGTTAAATGGGCAGCCATGAAATAAAATTAAAACCTGCTCCGGCTTACTTTAACATCCTGGCTGCTGATACAGAAATACTACATCTTATTTTCTCCCTTTTTTATAGGGCGATTTTCCGGATTTCTTTTTTATAACCTTATACCTGTTTATTTTGGTCGAACGGGTAACATTATTTTTACTCATCCTGCGATCGGGGATTGCAGAAAATATTATCCCGGCCGAACCCTGTATAACTGCTGTCAAAGCATTGGTGCGCTCCATTGTTTTAGTATTTTCAGCCTCAACATATTTGAAATTTGGAACGCCATTGATAATATCGGAATGAATAATGTTTGAAGTGGCATCAAAATATAAGTCGAATCTGTCGGACAACCTGTAGGTAAACCCTAAACCGGCTCCTCCGGTCACTACGGCAACTTTTGGGTAATCGCTGTTAATTGTACCACGCGAATAGAGCTTACCAATAGCATACTGCACCTGATAATATGGATCTGCAAATGAAAAATCGGTGCCAATGAAGCTTATCCCGCCAAAATATTTGACAAATACGTCAACGCCACGTGTGTCTGGTAAAAAATACCATCTGCCTGTAAGCAAAAATTTCAGCAAATGGGTATCATATATCAGCGCTTCTCCTGGGTAGGGATTTTTCATGCGTGTAGGATTTTCTTTTGAAAAGAAAAAATTATATGCAGGAGCCACAGGAGTTGCGCCTGAAAACTTATCAAAGCCAAACTGAAGCCCAACTTCAAAAACCGGAGTAAATGGTACCATAACTTCGAGCTCAGCTCCCGGTTTCAATACAGGTGTAAAATTTCTGCTTCCCTCATGAGGCGGTATAAGTGAGGGTTGGTTTTCATTTTTAACAATTTCGCTTAAAAACATGCCACTGTTTGCACCTATGCGATATCTGATGACCTGCGCAGAGCCTTGTGCATTTAGCATCATTGCGACGAAAAAAAGCAATAAAATCCGGCACATGATTTAATTATAAGCATGAATATAATACTTCTTTGCTGAAAAACCATTCATCCATTAAACTATCCCCTTTTCTGTTTCAGCTCATCAGCATTAACCAACTTAAAAAGCTTGTCTGATCGCCTGAGTTTCACATCAACCGGCACAGAGATGTACTGCCCTTTAATACCTTCCTTCACATTCTCAAGTTCCACCCTGATTTCTTCAGCTACTGACTGAACCACCCCTGTTGTCGGGCCGGTTATTATAATCTCATCTCCTTGTTTAAGGTTTTGTGTTTCGAGCTTAAACTCGGCCACTTTTATGTTGGTGAAGTAATTGGTGCATTTACCCACATAAATCTTTCGTTTGGTTGCAAGAGAACCATAATTTGAACTCCATTCACCCAGCCGCTGTCCCAGATAATACCCGTCCCAGAAGCCCCGGTTAAAAACAGTGGCAAGGCGATCGTTCCAATTCCTGATTTTATTTTCGGTAAACGTGTTATCGAAGTATGCCTCCACTGCTTCATGATAACATTGTACCGTAGTTTTAACATACTCGGGTGAACGTGCCCTCCCTTCTATTTTAAGTACTGAAACACCTGCATCCAGAATTTTATTTAGAAAGTGAATTGTTTTCAGGTCTTTGGGTGACATGATGTACTCGTTGTCAACTTCAAGTTCAGCACCTGTTTCCTTATCGGTAACTATATAGGCACGACGGCAAGTCTGAAGGCAGGAGCCGCGGTTTGCCGATGAATTCATTTCATGCAGGCTCAGGTAACATTTGCCACTTGTTGCCATACACAATGCTCCGTGAACAAACATTTCCAAACGTACCAAATCTCCTGAAGGGCCTTTTACCTGCAATTTGTGAATCTGACGGCTGATCTCTTTCACCCGCTCAAGCGTCATTTCCCGGGCCAGTACAACCACATCGGCAAATTGGGAATAAAACTTAACTGCCTCAAAATTTGTAATGTTTACCTGGGTCGAAATATGAACTTCAAGGCCAATTGAACGGGCATACATTATAACTGCTATATCGGCTGCGATAACAGCAGAAACACCAGCCTGCCTGGCAGCATCCAGCACGGAATGCATCTGTTCCGTTTCACGATCGAAAATTTCAACGTTCAAGGTAAGGTAGGTTTTTACCCCTCTTGCCGATGTAATTTCAACAATCCTCCTCAGATCATCAAGCGAAAAATTGTTGGCTGAACGTGAACGCATATTCAGATGTTCCACGCCAAAATAAACAGACCCTGCTCCCCCTTGAATGGCTGCCATCAATGATTCGTAAGAACCAACCGGTGCCATTATTTCTATCTCCCTTCGTTCCATTCTTCAGATATTGTCAGGGCCCAAAGGTATATAAATTATAAAAAGTATCGCAACGGTTTATTCCTGTTGTCCTTCCGTTTAAAACGAAATGAAACAGAAAGCTTCGCCCGGAACAATCTGAGAAAAAACCTGCTTACAGCCAAAAATAAAAATCACTTATTAATGCATCAGGTGGCCCTTTAACAGCAATCCCATTATCTGACGGGCTGGCCTGTACAGGGTTACGGCAATGATGCATTCTCCCGGAAAAAACAGTGCCTTCCAAAAAGTAACATGGAACCAAAGTCAGTCTTTTTTATTTCCTCTATATTTGCAGAAAATTTACAACGATTGATAGATGAATAAGCCAAAAGTAAGGGTTCGATTTGCTCCAAGTCCAACCGGCCCTCTGCATATGGGAGGTGTTCGCACTGCATTGTTTAATTACTTATTTGCAAAAAAACATGGGGGGGATTTCATTCTGAGAATAGAAGATACCGACCAGAACCGTTTTGTAGAGGGTGCCGAGGAATACATTGCAGAAAGCCTGAACTGGTGCGGACTTATTCCGGCAGAAAGTCCGGCAACAGGAGGAAACTATGGCCCTTACCGGCAAAGTGAACGAAAGCATTTATACAAACAATATGCCGACCAGTTGGTGGAATCAGGATGGGCATATTTTGCCTTTGATACACCCGAAGAGATTGACCAGCTAAGAAAGGATGCCGAATCGAAAAATGAAACCTTCTCCTATGGGATAGGTACCCGGGAAGGTCTGAACAATTCGCTGAACCTAAGAAAGGAAGAAGTTCAAAAGAAAATTGACAAGGGTGAACCTTATGTAATCCGGTTCAAGATGCCTGTAGATCTGGATGTGACCGAAAACGACATAATAAGGGGCAGTGTAACATTTAATACGACCAAAAGCCTCGACGATAAGGTACTTTTTAAATCAGATGGCATGCCAACTTACCATCTGGCCAATGTGGTTGACGACCATTTAATGGAAATAACCCATGTAATCCGTGGGGAAGAGTGGCTGCCATCGCTGCCGCTTCATGTTTTGCTTTATCAGGCATTCGGTTGGGAAAACACAAAACCACAATTTGCTCACCTCCCCTTAATATTAAAACCTACAGGAAAGGGAAAACTGAGCAAACGCGATGGAGATAAGATGGGTTTCCCGGTATTCCCGCTTCAGTGGAAGGATTCGGGCACAGGAGAAATATTCAGGGGGTACCGCGAGGATGGTTATTTCCCTGAAGCCTTTATAAACCTTCTGGCCCTTCTTGGCTGGAACCCCGGTACCGATCAGGAATTCTTTACGCTGGAGGAGCTTGCAGATGTTTTTAGTCTTGACCGTGTGGTAAAGTCAGGTTCCAGATTTGATCCCGAAAAGGCAAAATGGTTTAATAAACATTATTTCCAGCAAAAATCTGTAGATGAACTTTCAGCTCAGTTTAAGCCATTATTGGCGGAAAAGGGTATAGAAGCAGATGATTTAAGAATTAAAAGGGTGGTGGCTGAAATAAAGGAACGGTGTGAGTTCATAACCGATTTGTGGGAACAGGGCAGTTTCTTTTTTACTGCACCCGCAATGTATGACGAGCAGTCGGTAAAAAAGCGCTGGAAACAGGAAACACCTGAGCAGCTTTCAGAAATTAAATCAGTATTTGCCAAGATTGATAACTGGACAGCAACTGCAATTAAAGACAGTTTTTCAGCCTTCATGACTGAAAAAGGCTGGGGCTTTGGAGCAATAATGAATCCACTCCGGTTATGCCTTGTAGGCGGCAATATCGGCCCTGATTTGTTTATAATATGCGAAATTCTCGGCAAAGAAGAAACCATCGGGAGGATTGATAAAGGAATAACTGAGATAAGCCGGTAAACACTTACGAGGAGCATCTCATTCCCATTTCTTACCGGCTTTTGCTTACTAAAGGGCCCGGGGCCCGGAATGTATTAATATGTACCTTCAAATAATAGTTTTTTAGAAGTGCTCCGGCAATTTCATTAATTTGTTTGTCAGGCAATAATTACAACCAACCGTGATAAGGTTCACCATCTTGTGCCTGTCGGTACAAGTTAACCCATCCATGCAAGATTTGCAGAAACGATATGTCAACTCAGACTATATCTTTAGCTATAACGGCATTGTGTGTTTCGCCTTTTAGCCATTCCTGATACCTATCGAGCCATTCTCTCATTTTCTTATCATCTGCAAGTTCAGAATAACATTTTACAATTCTGCTGTAAGCACTGCTTTGATCATCGTATTTTCGTTCTACAGCTTCAATGTACCATTTTACAGCTTCCCGGTAATTTTTCAACTTCTCATATCCATATCCTATGTTATAGTATGCCGTGGTTTCATTAGGATTTAAATCAATCATTCTTTTAAAATCATCAATTCCTTTTTCACTAAAACCCTCTTCATCTGTACCTAAATCAAGGTAAGCGAATCCCCTGTCGAACAATGTCTGGCTCAGAGTTGAAGAAACTTCCCAGTTTTTATTAATTTCAATAGCTTTTGTAAAATCTTTGATGGCCAGTTCATATTTTTTTTCCTTGCTGTAACAGACACCCCGCAGAGAATATGCTGCTGAATATTCATTATTTTTCTCAATAGCTTTGGTGGAATATTCAATTCCGCTGTTGAGGTTTTCCAGGAGAAGCTGGGCATAACCTCTGTCGTACCAGCTGAAATCGGAATCCAAAGCCGGATTGGAAAATATTTTGTCCTGAATTGCTTTAACATCTTCATTTGTAAGGTTGAGGCCTGCCTGCAAATAAGATAAGGCTGCGATTGATGAAGGTGACAACGGGTACTCATCTCTTAAAATATCTGAAAGCCTTTTCTCATATTCAATCAGGTTGGCATTGTGCCTGTTTAAATAGGTTATTTTATCTTCAATAATATCATTAACCTCCTGGTCATCCAGCCCCATTTTTCTACCGGTTAATGACAAACCATATATCAGGGCATCCACTGCCCTTCCTTTAGGATTTTTGATATAATTGAAGGCAGCATCAACTTCAGCTGCAAACCTGACCTTTACCGAGCCGTAAATAATTATCGGAATGTTTTCGCCGGGAGTTCCCGAGAACTGAATTGCGACTTTTCCAAGGGTAAAAGCATTATCAATACTTTCAATAGATAATTCCGGGTTCAACGCTGTATAAAATCCTGAGGAGAAACTAATGGCTGCTTCATCAGAGATTTCTGATTTTGTTCCGATGACAACAGGGATAAATTGGGCAATTGCCTTTGCCTGACGTTCAGCATAACATGTATTTACCAAAACACATTTTACAAATTCTTTTGTACAACTAAAAAGGGTGGCAAGAGCTTCAGGGGCAACCGGTTTTGCCTTGCCGGTTTCATCTTCAAACTTTAATTCTCCCTCAGCAGACCCATGTCCCGAAAAATGCACAATCTGGGGCTTTAATGTCATAATCTCCTGCATAACATCATTAGGCGTTGTAGCCATGTGCTCATAAATAGAAAACTCTTTGTTGTCCTTCAGTTTATCTTTTATTGCCTGCAATTCCTTTCCCAGATGCAGCCTTGATTCATTGCTCGGATCAGACGACAAAAACAAGACCTTTAACTTTTGTTTTTCACCTACTATTTCCATGACGTGTGAATTATCCTGTTTATAATAAAGTTAATTCTTCAGAAGCTTCATTTAAAAATGTACTTTCCAATTGCTTAAAGTATATATCCCCTCTGACATTGATTTTTTCAGGCTTGATTCTGTATTTATCATTATCTGATAAAATGCGTACTGCTTTAATTGCGAAGGTTAATGCGACATTTCCTTTACTACTGATTAAGTATCTTTCCTCACCTGAAAAAGAGCTTACAACAGATGCATCCATATAATTTTTAACTAAATCCACATTTAGCTCACCATCAAAATTAAAATCATCTGCATTCTTTAACTCAAGCTCGTTGCTGACAAGTGAAGAAGTTATAACATATACATTGTTCTTTTTAATGGCATCAGTAAAGGTATAACTGGAATCTGTCAATCTGGAGGAAGAAAGATATTCATCCAACATGACAAGGTTTACAGAAAGTTCCATTGCATTTTTAAAATTAAACAACATTTTCCGCGACCTGTTTGCAGATGTTCCACCCTTAATCCTGGCTTTTGCTATAAAATTTGTAACAAAACTGGTATTGCTGTCAACAAAATCACTTCCCAGAATATTCTCCGGCAAACTATGTTCTGAAATTTCAGGATATTTTCCACCCCTTCCTGATTTTATAAACAAGTCTCCGATTCCGGCATTTAATAAGCTGCCTGTATTTTTTCGGAACAGAGAGAATACATTTCCTTCATCCTTTAGAATCAAACTTAGAGGAAGAACATTTTCCATCGGGAATATTAAAGTATAATTGGCCTGTTGGAGTAAATTTTTGAATTTCATGATTCAATAATTTTAAAAATGTGTGCTTTAACAATTACGACGGCCGGAAGAATAAGTTAGATTTTCGTTGCCATAAATGAAATACCGGAACAGTTAATATACTTGACAGGTTATAATCAACAACTTTTAATAAAGATGTTGGGTGGTTCAATGGATTATTCCGGAATACCACTTTTGGTTATCCTCCCCAGTTTTCCCGGTCGAGGCTTCGGTAATGAATTGCTTCAGAAAGGTGATGAGCCTGAACCTGTTTTTCATTGCCGAGATCGGCAATTGAGCGGGCCACTTTCAGGATTCGGTCGTAGGCACGTGCTGAAAGCCCAAGTTTGTCCATTGCATTCTTGATAAGCTCATGCCCCACCTCATCAAGTTGCACATATTTTCTTATAAGCTTTGAACTCATCTGAGCATTTGCATAAACTCCTTTATGTTCTTTAAACCGGGCCTCCTGAATTTTCCTTGCCTCAATAACACGTTGCCTGACTGTTTCACTATTTTCTGAAGCCTCCATTTCTGCCAGCTTTTTAAAAGGCACAGGAACCACTTCCAGGTGAATGTCGATGCGATCGAGTAATGGGCCTGAGATTTTATTGAGATATTTCTGCACGATACCGGCAGCACAAACACATTCTTTTCCCGGGTGGTTATAGTATCCGCAAGGACAAGGATTCATGGAGGCAACAAGCATAAAGCTGCTTGGGTATTCCACTGAGAACTTAGCCCTGGAGATGGTTATAACCCGGTCTTCTAATGGCTGGCGCATCACTTCAAGTACGGTTCGCTTAAATTCTGGCAGTTCGTCGAGAAACAAGACTCCATTGTGAGCCAGTGAAATCTCCCCCGGCTGAGGGTAATTCCCCCCTCCAACCAGTGCTACATCGGAAATGGTATGATGCGGACTGCGGAAAGGCCTTTTGGTCATCAACGAAGTATCTTTCCCAATTTTCCCGGCAACAGAATGAATCTTGGTTGTCTCAAGTGCTTCCTTCAAAGTAAAAGGAGGCAGTATGGTAGGAATACGTTTCGCAAGCATGGTTTTCCCCGACCCGGGTGGCCCGATCAGAATAATGTTGTGAGAACCGGCAGCGGCAATCTCCAATGCCCTTTTTACATTCTCCTGTCCTTTAACATCAGAGAAGTCGAGAGAATTATTGTTTACATGGGCATAAAACTCAGCACGGGTATCAACAATCGTTTGTTCAAGTGAGCTGTTGCCATTCAGAAAATCTATTACTTCTTTAATGTTTTCAGCACCGTAAACCTTCAGCTTGTCAACCACAGCAGCCTCCCTTGCATTTTGTTTTGGAAGGATAAATCCTTCAAAGCCTTCCTTGCGTGCATTGATGGCAATGGGCAATACCCCTTTTATAGGCTGAAGGGTACCATCGAGCGACAATTCCCCCATAAGCACATATTTACTGAAATTTTTGTTGCTGATCTGTTTGGAGGCTGCCAATACAGCTGCTGCCAGGGGCAAATCATATGCCGATCCTTCTTTACGGATGTCTGCCGGAGCCATATTGACTATAATTTTCTTTCTGGGCCAACTGTAGCCATTCAGCCGCAATGCCGATTCAATGCGCTGCTGGCTCTCTCTTACTGCTCCATCAGGCAACCCTACAAGCAAGAATTTTATTCCCTGGGTAACATCAACTTCAATGGTAATTGTGGTGGCATCAATTCCAAATACGGCGCTACCATATGCTTTAACCAACATGGGGATAGAATTTGGTTATGATTATTTTTTGATTTACAGGTTAAATTTAAAAATTTTTAGTTCATAACCAATCCTTTATCAACCTCTTTTACCGACAAAAGTTCTTTTTTTCATAGAAAATAAAAAACGAAGACAGGCTAAACAGAAAATGGTTTCAAAATATGCAGCCTGTATTATATAGCCCAAACCAACTAAAATTCAGATTCCCACTCCGGATAGTCTTAACCGCCAGGAATTAAGGAAGCAGTTATTCATTCTCATTCAGAATATTCAATCATTCAGGTTTAAAAAAATAAATTTCAAACATTTGATCAGAAACTTCATTTACCCAATGTGAGAACGAAATTGAAGATGCTTTATCGATAAGGGGTGCAGGCAGGAAAGGGGCAATAAGCCGATACATTTTCCCGGGAGGCAGCTGTTTTAAATCGGCCATAACCTGATTTACCGGATGCTCACCTGCCGCAAGCATTTGGCGGGCATCCAGATCTCCGTACAACCGGCTTTCATCATACCACCATGGACGTACTGTATTGTAACTGATCTCTTCATTTTCTGCCAATAAATCCTGCCCTACTTCTTGCCTGAGCCGATTGATTAAGTCTTCGACCTTAACATTGCCAACAGATGCAGCCTGCTGCAAAGTAGCAATGCGTGCCACTGTTCTTCGCAAGACAGGATTCTTTAATTTACTAAATGCAGGAACATATTCAATTAATACCTCTTCCAGCTGAGGCCATGTTTCTATCAGCTGCATCACTTTGGTCTTGGGGGTAATTATTAATTTTTCCTTTTGCTCCATAATCTTTACTTATAAGATAAAATTCGCTGTTCACCTGCCAATTTACGATAGCCTGTCAGGTTCTGTGATACTTCAAGTGTACCTAAGTATTCTCCTTGCTCATTACGGAGTGCAAAATATTCAATATGTATAAAACTTCCCCTGTGATTGATCCAAAAAGGTGCCCTGCTTTGTTTTCCGCTTTTAAAATCATTCAGAATTTTATCAACAATATGGGCACTTGCAGGAGGATGACAATGCCTCACATCGCGGTTTAATATGGCCCTGTTTCTTTGAAAAATGCGTTCACTGCCCTGGGTAAAGTATTTCACTTTATCGTTTCTGTCAACAAACGTTAAATCAACAGGAATTGTATTCAAAATAGCCAGAAGCTCTTCTGCCGTAAAGCTGCCTGATGGAAGCTGAATATTGCCCCCCTCTTTTTGTGCCATATTAATGTTTTCCTGTTCCACACCCTCGGGGTTCCATTCAACCTGAGGATCATAGAGGCAGAATCCAATTTCGAGCGACTGTTTTCGTATCTGATACCAATCGGAATCTGACAAGGCATCCATGGCCATGGGGAGAAGAATTTCCTCCTCTTTTCCTGTCATGTCAAGTACTTGCCTTGCAGCAGGCTGAAGTATAAGTTCGGCAGAAATGACCAAATCGTCTTTGGTCAGGTCAGGTGTATTTAAGACCTCTATACTTCCTTTAAGCAATTCTCTTATTTCATCATGCTTCCCCCACATAACCTTTGGAGGCCCCGTAACTCCCAGAGCCTCGAGAAATGGAAAAAGCAGATACTCCTTTCTTTGATAATGCTTGTCCACATCAATGAGCTGGTTGTAGCCATTTTTCAGGCGAAGGATAAGCTCCTCAAAATTTTCTTCCTTTATATATTTAATGGCAGACAATTCAGCCAGAACATTTTCTGCAACACGTTTCAACGCTTTGTTCTCCTCAAGCATCACATCAACAGGATGTCCTTCCGGAATGGATCTCTGGGAAGATAAATCTACCCTCCCTTCCAATACTGACGAATGGGCATCACATAATTTCAACACCTCTTCTTCGGGCAAGCCTTCAGCTATAAGTTCCTGCTCCACTTCAACCACCTCACCATATGGAATCCTGCTAAGGCTTTCCAACAGCTGCCTGCGTACTTCATCCTGCGATTCTCCTTCATGTAACTTAAGAATCAGTTCTTTCAGCTTTGCTTTCCTGTACCTGGAATTGTCAATATTTTCACTCATAAATCTTCTATAAAAAGGTTAAAAAGGAGACTCAATAAATGAGCTCCTTTCATTAAAATTAAGCATTAATTTAAAGATAAAAATGCATATAAGGAGATTAAGCTTCCAGTTTTTTTCCTTTTTCTATGCTCCAACCAAATTTTAATCCAAATACGAACCATACAAGAGCCAATGTACCCACGGCAAAAATTGAATCACCAACTACCCTGAGCCACTTTAATGTATGTATATGTGGTTGTTGTAAAAATTCAGCTGACCGGGCATACCAGAGGCCTTCCTGAACACTGGCCACTGTTTGTGCCAATCCAATGGGCAGCACACTGATTAGCACCATGGCAGCTAATCCAATATTGATAGCCCAAAAAGCAAATTTTAACCAGCCTTCCTTCCACACTGTGGTAGTGTCTAAATCGCGCAATACAAAAAGCATCAATCCTATACCAAGCATTCCATATACACCAAACAATGCAGTATGAGCATGAACCGGAGTGGTGTTAAGTCCCTGCATGTAATAAAGGGCGATGGGTGGGTTAATAAGAAATCCAAATATTCCAGCACCCACAAGGTTCCAAAATGCTACGGCAATAAAGCTGTATATAGGCCATTTATACATATTAATCCATGACGAACTGCGTGATATCTTCAGATTGTCATAAGCTTCATAGCCTACAAGTACCAACGGCACCACCTCCAGGGCACTAAAAGTGGCCCCAATGGCCATCACTGCTGTTGGTGTTCCGGTAAAATACAGATGATGGAATGTTCCCAGTATACCCCCGGAAAGAAAAATTACGGTTGTAAGCAATACAGCCAAAGTAGCCATGCCGGCTCTTAATAATTTTAACCTGACAAACAAAAACGCCATTACTACAACAGCAAACACTTCAAAAAATCCTTCTACCCATAAATGTACGACCCACCAGCGCCAGTATTCGGCAATTGCAAGATTTGTCTGCCTGCCCCACATCAATCCAGCAGCATAGAATACGGCAATTGCCACTGAAGCTATCAGAAATAAAACCAGCAGGTGGCGGCTTTCATTGCGTTCTTTCAATGCGGGCCATATTGCACGTCCCAATAGAAAAAGCCAGATAAAGAGACCTGCAAGCAGAAAGATTTGCCAAAACCGGCCGAGGTCAACATATTCATATCCCTGGTGCCCAAACCAGAAATTCTCAACCAGGCCAAGTTTCTGCATAACTCCCAGCCACTGTCCGGCAAGAGAACCTACAACAATTACAAGCAGGGCACCAAATAATATATCTACCCCGATTTTCTGGTATTTAGGTTCCCTTCCCGAAATAGCAGGTGCATAAAACAATCCTGTTGCCAGCCATGAAGTAGCAATCCAAAAAATTGCAAGCTGCACATGCCACGTGCGGGAAATTGAATACGGCAGCCATTCGGCAAGCGGGAATCCATAAAAGGCCTGACCTTCCACACCGTAATGTGCAGTAATTACACCCATGATTACCTGTACTAATATCAAAAGTGTCACAACCCAAAAATACTTCAGTGTAGCCCGCTGCGAAGGAGTCTGCCCAACATGTTTTAATGGATAAGTTTCAGGGGATAAAACCTCTTCCTCTTTTTTAGTTACTGCATAAAACCACACCATAAGCCCAATACCCGCCAGCAACAATATAACACTAAAACCTGTCCAAAGAAGCATGCCTCCCGTGGGCGCATTTCCGATAAGATCATCGGCCGGCCAGTTGTTGGTGTATGAAATATCCTGTCCTGGCCGGTTGGTAATGCAGGCCCATGAAGCCCAAAAGAAAAAAGCATTTAACTGCCTTACCCGCTCAGGGTCTTTAAGCGAATTTAGAGGAACACTATATGCTTCCCGCAAATGTTCAAGGCTGGGGTCATCTGTAAACAGACCTGCATAGTATGCACTGTTGTATTCAACAGCCTCCTTACGAAGAGGAGAAATTGTGATAATGTCTTTTTCGGCATCAAACGTATTGGTACGCATGTCCCTTTGCAATGTAACCCTCAATGAAGCCTGATGTTCTTCCTCCAATTCATCATATTTTACACCGTGCAATTCTTCAGCCCTTTTGTCTAGCATAAACACTGCCTCCCTGTGCAACCAATCAGCAGTCCAGTCGGGTGCCTGATAAGCTCCATGGCCCCATATTGAACCAAGCTGCTGCCCTCCCAGCGACTGCCATACATTCTGTCCGTCAAGAATCTCCTGTGCAGTAAAAACAGTTTCACCATCGGGGGTTATTACTTTTTGAGGGACCGGAGGAGCTTCACGGTAAATTTCCCTTCCATAATAAAGGAGTATAGCAAAAGAAACAAACACTACTCCAATAAATGCGAGCCATAATTTTCTTGTTGTCATAAAGTCTGATTTATTATTTGTGCTAGCAAATATAAAAACTTTTCTTAAGTCGACCTTAAGGTCTTTTAATCATTGTGTATTTTTTATACATTTGTACCAGAAGAAATCGAATATGTTTAAAAAAGAAACCGAATATGCATTAAGAAGCCTGGTTTATATTGAAATGCAAAACCAACTTGGCCGGCGACCTGGGATAGTGGAAATTTCATCTGAAATAGATGCGCCTCCACCCTTTACTGCAAAGATTTTACAACGCCTGGTACGAATGGGATTCTTAGAATCGATGAAAGGAAAAAACGGAGGTTATTTTTTTAATCCGGATAAACCACCAGTCCAACTGAAAAAAATAATCGTAGCAATTGAAGGCGACAAAATATTTACTGGCTGTGGCTTTGGATTAAGCCATTGTGATGAGAACAACCCTTGTCCGTTGCATGAAGCATATGGTCCCATCAGAGATTCCATCAATCAGCTTTTAGCGAATGAAACCATCCAAAACCTGGCAAAAGAAAATCCTGAACGGGTGTTAAGCCGTGTAATAAGCAAATAGCTGCCTTAGCGAATTTGCTGATAATAATTTTTAAAAGTTACCTGGTTGACTCATTGAAAGCCAGAAAAAGTGCATCCTCCAGTTCTTTTTGTTGTTCAATTAGTTCATTTCCATAAAAAATTACCATCTGATTTATATCTTCTTCCGAAATAATATAATCAGTTGTTTCACCATCGCGAAGATGCATTTTCCCATCGAATCCAACATACCGTGCAACAGCAGCAGCAACAAGAATAAAGATAAAAGCAATATGCAACATAAACAAAGGCAACTTTCTGCGACTGTATAGTTTATTAATAAATATACTCCCTATAAGATTAAGAAACAAAAGAAGAAATAAAGCCTCCAGCCACTGTGCATGTTCCAGAAGTATTTTTACAGAAACTGTATTGTTATTATTTGTAAAAAAAGCTTCATAACCCATAACAGATGCAATTACCAGTATGAGCAATCCTGTTATAATCATGGAGAATAAAAATAACTTGTCCTTCTTCATACCATCATCCTCAAAATTATCTGCCTGGTTGTAAAATTTTAACGCAGCAAAATCGGTTTTAGTATTCAGTTATATCTGCTTAAAAATTAATTTTATGCTATTCCTTTGAAATCTTCAATTTCAAAAGCAGTGAATCTTTTTCAGGCATTTCACCCAAAGCATGAACTTCTGCAGTTAAACAATTTACAAAAAGCATGCAGTTTTACAAATGCAACAGCAGCAGTAGATATAAACATAATTTGGAACACTTGACACCTTACTTTCAATCAGATAAATAGCAAAAGTACTTCCGTAATAGTCACCCGTCACAGCAATAATAAATCAGCATCAACTAACCGGTTTGTCCAACAGTATCCTTTACCAGATGATACATTACGTCAATCCACTGTTCATCTTCATTGAGGCTTGGCACCATTTGCAACCTGACACCCCCTTCCTTTAAAAAAACTTCCTTGTATTCATCCCCTATTTCAATAATGGTTTCAAGGCAGTCTGTTACAAATGCCGGAGCAAAGACCAAAATTCGTTTTTTCCCTTCCCTGAGTTTTGCCAGCAAGACTTCATCTGTAAATGGTTCCATCCAATTTTTATCAAGCCGCGATTGAAAAGCAACAGAATAAGCAGAGTTATTAAGTCCCAGTTCACCGGCAAGTAAACGCGAAGTGGCATAACAAGTGGCACGGTAACATTTTTTGCCATGTGCAGGCATTTCGTACGCACAAGTACAGGTTCTTACTCCAATCCCGGGATGGCTTTTTTCAAGATGCCGGTTTGGAAGTCCATGATAGGAAAAAACAACATGATCAAACTCTGAAAGATCAAAACTCCGGCCTTTATCAGCAAAACATTTTATGAAACCTGGATGATCATAGAATTGTTTCACAACCGAAAACCTGATGTTTGCATTCTGCCTTTTAAGTTCCTGTTCTACAGCCACAACTGTTGTTTCAGTTGTCGACATTGCATGTTGAGGGTATAGAGGGAATAATACCAGATGGTTATATCTTTCGGCAAGAATTTTTTGCACCACCTTTTTGTAATCAGGATTTCGGTAGCGCATAGCGACAAATACGTCAAAATCATCGCCTAACCGGGCTTTCAATTTATCCCTGATGTCAAATGAATAAAATATGAGTGGTGATCCTCTGTCGGTCCAGAGCAACTTGTAAAGCCTGGTTGAATTCAACAATCTAAATGGAATAATTATCAGGTTCACAAGAAATTTTCTAAGGAGCCACGGAAGATCAATAACCCGTTTATCATTTAAAAATTCAGTTAAATAAACCCATACAGCGCCTGGTTCAGGTTTATCGGGGCTGCCTACATTCATTAAAAGAACAGCAGTTTTTTTATTATTCATGCTCTTGATTTTACTATTTGAGAAGCAACCTGCCTTCCCTGGTTTATCCTGTCAGCAATGCCAATACCGTCACGGATGTTACCTGCCAGCAACAATCCGGGATATTGGTTTTGCAAAGCTTCTATAGCTTCAAGTTTTATTGCTGTTTCTATTCCATATTGTGGTATGGCATTATTATACCTGAAGATTTTCAGCAAGTCAGGATTGAAAGATTTAAGCTGCATCATCTCCCTTAACTCCTCCTCGACAATCTGCCGGATTTGGGAATCGGTAAGATCTATCATTTCAGGTTTACGTACCCCTCCCATAAATACCGACAACAATGCCCCACCTTCAGGCGCCTTATCCTTAAGAAAAGACGACAGAAACAAAACCCCCAAAATACGTCTCTTTTCTACAGAAGGAACCAATCCTCCAAAGGCACGTAAAGGAATTCCCTCCCACTTTTTAAATCCAACTGATACCTGAATCACTTTTGAATAATACAGATCAGATACAGGCTTTAAAGCATCGCTCTTAATGAACGGGAACATGGTTAAAAGCTCATAACCTCCTGTTGTTGAGATAACATGTGAAAAGGCTTCGTCGCTATTTCTGTTGTAATACCTGCCATCTTCAATACTGAATTGCAGGCTTTTACAATTGTATCGGATTTTCTCCTCCCCAACATTTTTCACCAATGCCTTTATCATGTTATTTAAACCGCCTTTTACAGAAAAGATTGATTTGGTAGCTTTTTTATCACGTTCATCTTTAGGCTCCCTTGCTTTCTTTATTGAACCTCCGATAAAACTTCCATAATTTTGTTCCAGGCGGTAAAGCTTTGGAAATGCGTATTGTGTTACAAGGCGTGCAGGATCGCCAGAATAAATACCTAATATAAACGGGTCGATGGCATAATCCAGAAAGCTTTTACCCATCCGTCGCAATACCAGTTCAGCAAGCGTTTCATTCGGATTGTTTCCTTTTCTCCTGAAAGGTTCAGCAAGCAAACGCAATTTATCGGAAAAAGAAAATAAAGGAGTAGTTATTCCTGAAACCAATCCCGAAGGCAAAGGAACCCACTTGTTGTTTTTCCATATCCACCTGGCTTTGGCAGCTTCATCAGCAACTTCAAGGGAACAGTCAGGCTCAAGCTCCTCAAGTAATTCGGCCACCTCTGGCCGGGATAGAACCCCGGTATTAGGCCCTGCCTCATATGTAAAACCATCTTCATGAAAAGTCTGGATAACACCACCTGAACGGCTGTCTCGCTCAAATACCTGAAATTCCACCCCCGCCTTTCTCAGATAAAATGCTATCGTGAGCCCAGTTAAACCAGCACCCACAATTGCTACTTTGTATTTCCCATCCTCAGTCATGATTTTATTTATTTACAATGCTTTTGAAAACCTTTTTGAAGAATGAATTAAATTGGGATCGAATTGAGCGGCAATATTTCTAATAAAAAACCGGCCAGGTTCTGTTATTTTATATACTCCCTGTTCTGGCATCTGAAGTAAGCCATCTTCAACAAAACCGGCAAAGTTTCCGGGACTGTGCTTTAAAATCCGGCTAATATCGTCTGCCGCAATATTAAAATGTTTGGCTGTTTCATCAAAGGAAACAAATTCATTGCACATAATTTCTGTTATTATATGCCTGATGATTTTTTCTTTTTGATTTAAGCTGTAACCTTTCTCGGTAGTAAATCTACCGGCATTTATCAGGTCTACATATTTATCCGGATTTTTCTCATTCTGGGCATATACACTCTCGAGCTGGCTAATGCCCGTAGCCCCAAAGGCATATACCTGCCCTGTTGTCTCCCGTGTACAGTATCCCTGAAAATTTCTGTGTAATTTCCTGTTGTGGTAGGCTATAGTAAGTTCATCTGTACTTCTGGCAAAATGATCAAGACCAATGGGAGTATATCCGCTGGATGTGAGAACTTCAAATGCTGCTTCAAACATTGCAAGTTTTTCATCTGCTTCGGGCAATCCACGAACCTCCAGAATTTTTTGTGCCTTTTTAATCCATGGAACATGTGCATACGAAAAAGTTACGAGCCTGTCGGGAGAGACATCAATTGCTTTTTCGATGGTTTCAGTAAAAGTTGCTTTGTCCTGAAAAGGAAGGCCATATATAAAGTCCAGATTCACGCTGGTATTGTCATAGCTTCTTATCCAGTTTACTATTTCCTTTACCGGAACTTTAGGTGCAGTACGGTTTACATTATCCAGCACCTCTTGCCTGAAATCCTGGATACCAAGGCTGAACCGGTTAAAACCGGACAATACAAGCTGTTTTACAAACTCTTCATCCAGCATTGCCGGATGACATTCCATCGCTATTTCAGGTTTTGGGATAAATGTGAAATTATCATGAATAGTGTCCATAATCCCCTGGATCATCTCCATAGGAAGTGTATTGGGTGTACCACCCCCCCAATGCACCTGAGATACTTTGCGGGAAGGCTCAAGAAGGTTTTTAACCATCATGATTTCTTTTTTCACGGCTTTGGTATAACGGCCCATTTTTTCTTTATCCCTTGTAAACTGAGTATTACATCCACAAAAGTGACACATCTTAGAGCAAAAGGGAATGTGAATATAGATGGAAATATTTTCAGGAGATTCTTTATTGGAAGCTTTAATTGCTTCCTGGTACTTAGCAGGGCCAAATTCATCCGTAAAATAATTGGCCGGCGGATAGCTGGTGTATCTTGGAACAGGTATATTATATTTTTCTATAAGGTTTTCAGGAATTTTCATGTTTGTTTTATACAATAATAGAATGTTGATAAAGATAAGGAAACCTCTGCCATTTTCAATAGCAAAAATTCTCTGGCAGATAAATGAAGATACATTAAAATTCTGCTAATAATCCAGCCGGAGGGGGACGGCTAAACCGGGTAAAACAATAAGTTGCCGTAATAATTGAAAAAGAACTTTTAAATAACGGAATCCTTTGTATATAATTATAGCGGCAAAATAGTTTTCCCTCTTTGTTTCTGAAGAATAAAATTCCACCTGTATGATCAATATCCCTGACATCGGGCAAGTCAACAGAATGAAATGTTAATCCGGCAGTTAATTTACTACCCTCAACTGAACATTTTTCTAATGGAGGTTTATTTCCCAAAAGAAAATAAACAGCATAAAATAATACCACTGTTAAATATGCCAGGTTGGTTGATAATATTCCGAAAGTAAACATTATGCTGTTGTTTTTTATTCTTGCAAAAATAGCTAACCTCAAGATATATAAAAACATTAACAACATATATTTCGTTTGTCTTATTCATCTGATGATTTATAATTCAATAAAAGAATTGTATTATTTTTAACTGCAAAATATACAAGATGCTACCACAATTAATAAAGACATCTGACTTACAAGATAATGTTTCACGGGCAATTTTAGCTGATGATTTTCAAAATTTTAATGTGCCTTTCCTAAATGGCGAGGAATATAGTTATTTTAAAGAAAAAATCAAAGATGAAAATGAATGGGTTTTGTACAAACATCCATTAATTAATTTCTTCTGCAAAACGGACAGAAACTTCAATCCATCTTATTACAAAACTGAAAATGCCAGAAAAGCCGGGTCGAAACTTTTTGATCTGTTGAAAAAGGAAAATATTGATACAGTGCAGGTCGTAAATAACAGCAACAAAGAAATTACAATGGCATTTCTTGAAGGATTGCTGCTTTCCTGCTATGCTTTTTTAAAATATAAAAAGCAAAAGGATGGTTTTATCCCTCACAAAATATACATTACCGACAGCTCAGTAACTGAAAAGGAACTTTCGGAATTGGTTAACCTGGTGCATGCAGTTTTTTTTGCCAGGAATCTTGTGAATGAGCCATTATCTTATCTTACCGCTGATTGCCTTTCAAAAGAAATAGAAAAGTTAGGAAATGAAGCAGGTTTTTCTGTTGAAATATACAATAAGAAAAAAATTGAGGCATTACGTATGGGCGGTTTACTGGCTGTAAACAAAGGCAGCATTGAACCACCTACATTTACAATTTTAGAATGGAAACCTGAGCATTCAAAAAACAGCACTCCCCTTGTTTTGGTTGGTAAAGGAGTTGTATATGACACCGGGGGGCTTAGCCTGAAGCCTACACCCAAATCGATGGATTACATGAAAAGCGACATGGCGGGTGGCGCAGTAGTAGCAGCCACTATATTTGCAGCAGCCAAAAATAAGCTACCTGTTCATATCATCGGACTGGTCCCTGCCACCGACAATCGACCTGATGGGAATGCATATGTCCCGGGGGATGTTATAACCATGTTTGATGGCACAACAGTGGAGATCAAAAATACGGATGCAGAAGGAAGATTGCTGTTAGCCGATGCGCTTAGTTATGCAAAGAAATACAAACCGCTGCTGGTATTGGATGTTGCAACTCTGACAGGTTCTGCAGAGGTTATAACCGGTTCGCAGGCTATGGTGGCCATGGGAAATACCGGGCAACACCTTCAGCTATTAAAAAGTGCCGGCGAAAGTACATTTGAACGTTTGGTGGAGGTACCCCTGTGGGAAGAATATGCCAAACCGCTTGAATCAAGCATTGCTGATTTAAATAACCTTGGAGTGCGTGAAGCACAGACTTCCATCGCAGGAAAATTTCTAGAGCATTTTATAGATTACCCATGGATTCATCTTGATATAGCAGGAGTAGCATATCTTCATGAAAAGGATTCTTACCGGCCTGCCGGAGGGACCGGTTTTGGAGTCAGGCTGTTGTATCACTTTTTGAAAATAATTAATTAAAAACGTACATTTGCCATTCATTTTAAGATACTAAAAGCTAATTTAACAGTTAAGCAAGAAATGACCGATACAATAAAAATAGGCATATCACACGGAGACATCAATGGAATCAGTTATGAGGTAATTTTAAAAACTCTGCTCGATTCTCGGATTCTTGAAATGTGCACACCAATTATTTATGGCTCACCAAAAGTCGCTGCATACCACAGAAAAGCCCTAAACATCAACAATCTTAGCCTTAATCATATTAAAAGCCCCAAAGAAGCAGGCCCAAATAAAGCACATATTCTAAATTGCATCGATGATGAAGCACGTGTTGAATTGGGAAAATCTACTGCCATTGCAGGGGAAGCCGCCTTTATGGCACTCGACAGGGCAGTGACTGATTTGCAGGAAGGCTTAATTGATGTATTAATAACCGCTCCCATCAACAAAGATAATATTCAAAGCAAAAAGTTCAATTTCCCGGGGCATACCGAATTTTTGGCTCAGCGGTTAAATGCAAAGGATCACCTGATGCTGATGGTGAGTGAAATTATGAAGGTGGGCCTTGTAACCACCCATTTACCGCTTTCACAGGTAGCAGAACACATCACCCAGGAAGCCATTCTGTCAAAATTAAAAATTATAAACCAATCGCTTCAGCAGGATTTTGGAATCACAAGGCCTCGCATTGCTGTTCTTGGTCTAAACCCACATGCAGGAGATAACGGCTTATTGGGAAAAGAAGAGAATGATATTATTATGCCGGCAATTGTGCAGGCAAAAAAAGAAGGTCTCATTGCATTAGGTCCATATCCCGCCGACGGCTTTTTTGGCTCAGAGGATTACAGAAAGTTTGATGCAATCCTGGCTATGTATCACGACCAGGGGCTGATTCCATTTAAGCTGGCTTCATTCGACCGGGGCGTGAATTATACAGCAGGGCTTCCATTTGTCAGAACTTCTCCTGCACATGGAACTGCCTATTCGATTGCAGGTGAAGACAAGGCATCCCCCGACTCGTTCCGTCAGGCTTTGTATCTTGCCATCGATATTTTTAAAAGCCGGAAGCTTTATGCAGAAATAACCAGGAATCCTCTTAAAAAATATGATATAACCTCCAATCAGGAAGATGAAAGTGTAGACATTGAAGCCGAAGATGATCAAACTTATTAATTAAGAAATTGATGTACGAATTTATCCGGGGAAAGATTACCGGCTTAAATCCTGCCAGTGTAGTGATTGAAACCGGTGGCATAGGTTTTTTTATTAATGTTTCACTGAACACCTATAGCAAAATTAACGGGAAAGATGAAGTTAAGGTATTGCTTCATCAGGTGGTACGGGAAGATGCGCTGGTTTTGTATGGGTTTGCCGAAAAAACAGAACGTGATCTGTTTCGCAATCTGATTTCTGTGAATGGTGTTGGAGCAAGTACAGCTATTATGATGCTTTCTTCATTGACCCCTGATGAAATTGCAGGGGCAGTAACTTCGGGAAATGTTGACCTGCTAAAATCGGTTAAAGGAATTGGCATCAAAACAGCCCAGCGTATTGTGATTGATCTGAAAGACAAGCTGGGCAAAATAGCTGATAACACGCAAATTTTGATTTCACCAGACAATACTCTGCGAAATGAAGCGTTATCAGCATTAGTCATGCTGGGGTTCGCCAAAAAGGATGCAGAAAAAGTTGTAATGAAAATAATCAAAGATGATCCAAATGCGGCCGTTGAGCGTGTTATAAAAACAGCATTAAAAAGGTTATAAATCAGGAATGAAATTGGCCCGTATTTCTCGAATCACAGACTTTTTTTGCCTGCTAATCACTTTATTTGCGATTACCGGAAACAGCTTTGCTGCTATAGGTGGGTCAAATTTTGTCCTTAAACTGCCTCAGGATACTGTTGCTGTTGACACCATCGGCAGATTGCCATTTCCATTTAAAGATCAACCTGCGTTTGGCCTTCCATCACAGGACTCTGCCAAAATATTTCTTAACAAGCCAAGCAATATCAATTTCGAAATTGAATACGACCCTGAAACAGGCCAATATATTTTTTATGAAAAAATTGGCCGCCTTAATTATCGTCTCCCACAAACAATGACACTGGATGATTATGTAGGCTATGACTTCCAACGTTCGGTCCAGGATTATTGGAGGCAGCGTAGCAGGCTTCATGAAATGGACCAGCGCGGGTCCCTTATTCCTCAGCTAACAGTGGGAGGTGAGGCCTTTAACCGTTTGTTTGGAGGAAATGTGGTGAATATTCAGCCTCAGGGCTATGTGGAGGTAAGTTTCGGGTACAGGGTGAATACCACTGAAAATCCAGCCATACCTGAAAGATTGCGCAGGGTGCCTACCTTCGACTTCAATGAACAAATCCAGATGAATGTTATGGGGCAGATAGGCACCAAAATGAACATGAGGGTGAACTACAGCACCGAGGCTACATTCGATTATGAAAATAAAATGAACCTGGAATATACAGGGGATGAGGATGAAATCATCAAAAGAATTGAAGCAGGAAACGTTTCGCTGCCTTTAAGTGGTTCTCTTATAACCGGTGCATCTAATCTTTTCGGTGTCAAAACAGAGATGCAGTTTGGCAGGCTAACCCTCACTACCTTATTTTCCCAGCATAAAGGAGAGTCACGGGTAGTGGAGACAGAAGGAGGGGCACAAATAACAAATTTTGATATCTCAGCCGCCAATTACGATGCCAACCGGCACTTTTTCCTATCCCACTTTTTCCGGGATAATTATAACAACTGGCTAAGAAATACAGCTGTTCCGACTTCTCCTGTTACAATCAACAAAATTGAAGTCTGGGTTACCAACAAGTCGAACAACTTTAGTGAATCCCGAAACATTATTGCCTTCCAGGATCTGGGAGAACGCAATCCTCATATTTACAACAACATTTCAGCTTTTCAGGAAAGCACCGGTCTGCCATACCCCGAGAACATCTTTCCTCACAACAATGCAAACGGATTGTATTTCGAAATGGCCAATACCTACAACCAGATTCGTGCCACCCAAAATATTACCACAACCATGGCACAGTTTGGTAGTCAATTTATGGGAGGACAGGATTTCGAAAAGGTTGAGCAGGCACGCAAGTTAAATCCTTCGGAATATACTATAAATGAACGGTTGGGATATATTTCATTAAACAATGCCCTGAATGCCGATGAAGTTTTAGCTGTTGCATTCAGTTATACCTCAGGAGGCAGAATATTCCAGGTGGGTGAATTTTCAACCGATGGAATTCAAGCCCCCTCTACTTTAATCCTGAAATTGCTTAAAGGCACAAACCTTTCACCTGTGCTTCCTACCTGGGATCTGATGATGAAAAACATCTACAATCTTGATGCATATCAACTTTCTCCCCAGGATTTTATTCTCAATGTAGTTTATCAGAATGATTCCACCGGAACATTTATCAATTATTTACCTGAAGGCAGGATTAATGGACGCATCCTGCTGGAAGTTATGAACCTGGATAAATTAAACAAACAACTCGATCCATATAAAGACGGCGTATTTGACTATATCGAAGGGATTACTGTAAATTCGAACAGGGGAAGGATTATATTTCCGGTAGTGGAGCCATTCGGAAGACATCTGGCAGATTCAATCCAGGATCCTGCCCTGATACAAAAATATACTTTTCAATCGCTTTACGATTCTACACAGGTGTATGCAGAACAGGATGCCGAGCACAATAAATTCAGGCTGGTGGGAAGTTATAAAGGCGCATCCGGCTCTGACATTGCTCTGGGAGCCTTTAACCTGGCTCAGGGGTCTGTAAAAGTTACGGCAGGTGGCCGTGAACTGATTGAAAATGTAGACTATACTGTTGACTATACATTGGGAAGGGTTAAAGTAATTAACCAGGCTTTGCTTGAAGCAGGCACACCCATACAGGTTTCTACCGAAAGTGAAGACCTTTTTACCATGCAACGCAAGACTTTGCTTGGAACACACGCCAATTATGCTTTTTCCGACAATTTCAATGTGGGAGCCACGGCACTTTACATGCAGGAAAGGCCATTGACACAGAAGGTTGATTATGGCGAAGACCCCATTTCAAATCTTATGCTGGGAATGGATGCCCGTTGGTCAACCCAAAGCATGTTTCTGACCAAGGCAGTTGATGCCCTTCCTTTTTACAGTACAAAAACACCTTCCACCATTGATGTTGAGGCAGAAATTGCACGTTTAATACCAGGTCATTCAAGTGTGATTGAAAAAAGCGGAAATGCTTATGTTGATGACTTCGAAGGAACAAAAACAACCATTGATTTAAAAGCCCGCCAAATGTGGTCGCTTGCCAGTACACCCCAGCATCAGCAAAATGTGTTTCCGGAAGGAAACCTGACAAACCAGCTGGAGTATGGATTCAACCGTGCAAAACTTGCCTGGTATATAATCGACCCATTATTCCTCCGGAACAACAGCCTTACACCTGAGCACATCAGGAACAATCCTGATTTACAGTCGAACCATTTTGTAAGAGAAATTTTTGAGAAAGAAATATTTCCGGCAAAGGAAGCCCCTGTTGGAACGCCAACCAATATTCCGGTACTTGATGTAGCATATTATCCTGAAGAACGGGGCCCTTACAATTACGACACACATCCAACAAACTTCTCAGCCGGGGTGAACTCCGACGGAACACTGGCAGCACCTGAAAGCCGTTGGGGTGGCATGATGAGAAGGATTGAAACCAGCGATTTTGAAACGGCGAACATCGAATTTATTGAATTCTGGATGATGGACCCCTTTGTTTACGATTCTCTGGGATTGCATAGCGGGGGCGAACTGTACTTCAACCTGGGAGATATTTCGGAAGATATATTAAGGGATGGCAGAAAATCGTTTGAACAGGGATTGCCTACATCTGCAATACCTACCAATACCGATACCACAGTGTGGGGACGAGTTTCTACGCTTCAGTCGCTTGTTAATGCCTTTGTCAATGATGCCGAAGCACGACGTTACCAGGACATTGGCCTCGATGGATTAAGAGATGAAGAAGAACGGCTGTTCTTTGAAGATTACCTGAATCAATTGCGCGAACTGGTTTATGACGATGTTTTTGAAAAATACTACAATGACCCCTCATCAGATAATTTTCATTATTACAGGGGATCAGATTTAGACCAGCAGCAGGTAGGCATCCTCGA
>OBJA01000790.1_pt1 | contig 25679 bp, 16 predicted proteins | sample 1519751 | NCBI WGS metagenome assembly OBJA01 (sample SAMEA3881238, study PRJEB22517) | soil metagenome | biome: lake sediment; feature: soda lake sediment; material: sediment, water from around vicinity | place: India | collected 2013-12-23 | depth 3 m
TAATTCAAAACCACAATTTTCCTGAATTACAAGATGTGGTTTGCCGAAGGGATACGATTAAGCAAAAAAACATAATCCGCACCGGCATCATAAGCTTGCCTGATGCCGATATTATTGGCTTGACCAAAGCCAAGGTTTTCCTTGTTTTCGATGACTTGTACTGAAGGAAATTTGCTGCGAATGATATCCGGCGTTCCATCCGATGAGCCGTTGTCAACGGCAAAGATCTGCAAAGGGATAGTAGAATTAACAAGGCTTCCAAAGCATTTGTCAATCCATTTAGACCCGTTGTAGGTGACTACTATAACATATCTAAGCATAAAAAAGTCTTCTTGTAATTGATCGTATAAATTGAAAAGCAGAGTGCTTTTGTTGTTTTTCTGACTTAAGAACCCTTACGAGGTTATCTAAAGCAACTAGTGTTTTTGGTAAAAAGATTTTTCTATGTCCTTCATTAGTCAGGTATGATAATATGGCAACATGATACTGTACAATTTTTATATGCATTTCTTGTGGCTTAAGCGATGAGTATGTCCCAACACCGCGACGGTAAATAGCCATATATTCATCTAACCGATACAAATACCCTTTTTCAGAAAGGAGAATAAACAGAAAATAATCACCAACAGGGCTGTATTCTGCTTCAAATGGGATTTTTAGCAGATGATTTCTAAATACGACCGAACAGGTGTGAATAAAATTTCCAATTTTAAGCAGGTCGTCAATTATTATAATATTCTTATCCATAACTGATTGATATCTCCTTTCAATTGATTCATCATCAGTTAATTTTCCATACAAATCTGCATGTATTTTATGAAAGCACATTGAATACTCTTCATTCTTCTCGAGAAACTCGACCTGTTTTTGGAGCTTCAGCGGGTCGGTCCAGTAGTCGTCACCCTCGCACAGGGCGATGTATTTGCCACGGCGGGCTTCTCTGAAGGGCTTTCTCAGCTCAGCTTTGTTGGGTTTTGTCCATGTATTTTCTGTTTGATAAAAGCACCTGAATAAACCCGGGTATTTTGCTTCATATTCTCTTACAATCTCAGTAGTGCCATCTGTTGAAGCATCGTCATGGATCAGGATTTCCACCGGGAAGGTGGTCTGCTGCATCAGAAAACTTTCTATGGCATCACGGATGAAGTTCACATGGTTGTATGTGATGCTGGAGATGCTAACCAGTGGCTGGATGTCATCCGGCCATTGGTGTTCGGTGATGGAGATGGGCTCATTTAGTGAGGTGTATTGATGTGTTTTGGTGTTATTTAACATATATAAAAAAATGATTTGTGAATTTTGGTTATTTCGGGCATTAAATCAGGATCTAATCCTGATAACAAATATTTCAGCGTTAACTTGTCATTTATCCAGAATGAAAAATGATTATTATAAGGATGATGGCGTAAGTAATCAATATCTGTCAAATATTCTTTATAATTCTTATTATTAAGACAATATAGCTCGATTCTGCTACTCAAAAAACCGCGCTTATAAGCCCATATTTTCTGTCTAAAAGAATTGGGGGAGTATAACAAGTCTTTATATAATAACGGCATAAATTCTTTCGCACGCTTTTTATCTAGTCCGATTAAGCGAAGATACAATACGATTAAAACAAAAAGTATTCTCATTATAATTTTTTTTCAAAAATCTTGTACATATAGATTAAGTGTTGGATTGCAATGCTTATTCATTCCTAGGCTTAATTGCTAATAACTATGCTTCCTTACCTAAATTCATGTAAAAGTCCCTATAGCTTTTCGCTATTATCTTTTGCTTAATTTCTACCGGCGGTTCGATTCTCTCATCAATAAATGCGTTCAGATGACTTCTAACCATATCATATCCGGACATTTGAGAAAAGGCAATACCTGCTGAAAATCTTGGGTTTAAATCCATCAGATAATATACCTTTTCAAATAATATAAACTCAAAATTTACACATCCTTCAATGTTTAAAAACTCAGCAAGTTTATTGGCAACAACTGTCAATTCTTGCCCTTTTTGTATTTCAACTGTCAGGCCTGCTCCATTTTTTGTTCTCAGCAATTCCTTTCGTGGAATTGAGAAACAGTTGTTATAGCTGTCCCTGACAATATCAACGGTGTAAATGTCTCCATTTATTATTGGCTGAAAAACATAATCTTGCAGTCGATTTTTCAGAAATTCTATTTCCTCCTTGCGAGTAAAATTCATTAGCCCTTCTGAACTACGACCCATTTTGGGTTTGCCAATTACAGGGAAATTTATTTTGTATGACAATATCTCTTTCAGCTGATATGTGGGAATAGTGGCTATCCATTTATGTCCTTTTAAAACGGAAACAATCTCAAGCTTATCACGGCAGCTCTTGATCGTATCTGGATTACTTATGAATAATCTGGTCCCACAATCCACAAAAAAATTTCTATTTGCAGATAATTTATCTACCTCCGGATCTGTTAAAGGTATAATTGCATTTACATTTTCTTTTATGCATAAATCTTTGATTTGATTAATGTAATTATCTTCTGAGTAATTAGGTACTTGATAAAACTTATCCACAAGTCTGGATGTTGGCAACCAGGATTTCGGATAAATATCGCTTCCAACTACTTTCTCAACAAAACTACAGGCTTTTAAAGATGAAATAACTGCTTCTGCAGACATTGATCCAATAGCCGTAACCAGAATATGCATAGTAATTAATAATTTAACCTATTTGTACCTGTCTCCTATTTTCTTCTCTATTACAACGTAAAGTTGCTTATATTCAGGGGATCAATCGATAGCTATGTCATAAAATTTCGCAAAATATTTGGCTTTCTTAAAAGCCTGCTTAAGGCATTTAGCCAAAATTATTCTTAAAAAGAAAAAATGGGAGTTGAAGTTTGATTAAATCATTGATATTTAGTGCCTTTAAGATGTAAAAATCAAACGAACAACCCACATGTGTAAAATTACTAATAGTGATTCATTTAGCAAACAAAAAATTTCAGAATGTTATCATCCGTTCATATTCAATCTGTCAGTATTAGGAATTACTCCTTTATTAAACTACCTTCTAAAATAGATCGTCTTACTCCAAATAGATAAAAAAACGGTGCTTTTTTATGAGACTACAATGTCCTATGTTATAACTCCCAATACTTTTAGTTGTTCATCCACCTTTGTCCATGTGTCATTATTCCTGACGACCCTGCATGGATTACCATATGCAACTACTCCATCAGGTATACTTTTTGTGATGACACTCCCTGATCCAATGAAGCTGTTCTCACCAATGTCAACATAATCAATTACCGAAGTTCCGGTGCCTAACGTTACACCTTTTCCGATCCGCACATTACTGGATATATTAACCCCGGGATGTATGCTCACATAATCTTCTATCACAACATGGTGTCCTACGGAACAATTTCTCTTTATTGTGACGCCGAAGCCAATTTTTGAAAATACTGACACCACAGATAATGGTTCAAGCAATAACCCCTCTTCATGAATTGCACTCATTGAAAAATATGCAGAAGGATGAATCAAACTGGCAAATCTGGATTTATCAATATTATGTAGTCTGTTGAAATATTGGTATAAAACGTATTTAATATGTGGTGTAGAAACTCCGAAAACAACGTTGTCTTTTACAGTCTTGAAATCAAAGGAATAATCATTAAAAACATTGAATTGAAATCCTTTGTGCTTGTATGGTAGATTAAGCTCTTTTACTTCAATGTTTTTCACAATATCAAATCTATTACAATTTAATGCCTCGAATGCTACTTCCGCGACAATAGGTACTGCCCCATAGCAAAATCCTAATAACACAACTCTGGTTTCAGATTTATTTATTTGCTTCATCTATCGCGTTTTTCTGTTGTAAAATCCCATTGACCCAAATTCCTCTGGTCTCATAAAATTTGAACTATGAATCTGAATAAGTTGATGTATTCGCCTTATGAGTTCAATGTTTGATGCCGGGTGTCTTCTAACAGCATCCCACCACATATTATCTTCAATGCCAACCCTTACACCATATCCCATGGCAATGGCTGCAGCATTTACAGGCAGCTGGTCGCTGCCCAGTCCTGCAAAGCCAACAAAATGATCATGCGGTATCATGTTTACTGCCGTACCCATTTGGAGTAGGTTAGCCTGAAAGCCTGCAATGTTTCCAAACAGCAGGTTCCAGTAATAAGGCCCTTCTACAATCCCTTTACTGATCAAATAAAGGCCATAGTTTATCATCCCCAGATCAAAACACTCGAGCTCCGGAACAACGCCATACTGCTTCATCTTTTCAGCCAGTTTTATGATCAAATCCGGCGAATTCATTGATGCCTGCATTAGAAAATTCATTGAAGAGAGCGTCAGAGAACACATGTCCGGTTTAAGCTCTATAACTTCCGATCGCTTTTCAAACTCCGGCCAGTTCCTGCCTGAACAGCTTCCGCAAACAATCAGCCCCAAACAATGTTTACGCACGCCTTCAATAATATCTCTGTAAATTGTCGATTTGTAGGTAGGTGTGCCATCCTCATTCCGTGCATGAAGGTGTACAATCGTAATTCCAAGCTCGAAGGCTTCATGTGTTTGCTCGATAATTTCCTGGGGCGAAACAGGCACATGTGGCGTCATGGCTTTTGTTGGAACCATGCCGGTAGGACAGAAATTTATAATGACTTTATTTGTTTTCAAATAATTGCGTATTTATTATTATGCTTGTCTTTTGTTTCTGTCGGCAGCGGGTTTGTTTTATTCTTTGTTATAATTTTTAATAGCCAAAATTAATTTTAACAGTCAACAGCAAATGGTGATAAACGCTTGCTCCTACTCCGATTTTCGGAGATAAAGATAAGAGAAAATATTTATCAAGTTTATAAAGTTTATAAGTCAACTGCCTGAATTGTTTCTATCAGGTTGATTCCATGATTCTAGTGCTTGATTGTTTTGCGACAAATTACCATGCATGAAGGATCTGATCGTATTAGATAATGCTTTCTTATGTTGTCAGGTCTGTGTTGATTGCAGATTGAAATTTTTGAGCATGTTCAGGTAATCATCCAACTGATAGTCTGATACAAACTGTGGGGCGTTTCCGAACTCGATTCTGGCATGATACAATCGGTAGATCTGGTCAGGATAGACTCCCGTTTTACAGTGCATCAATCGAATGATTTTTGCCATAAGAAGCATCAGTGGTTTGAATACGGGAATGACCAGAATCTTTCTGTTCATGTTACTGACAATAGCTTTTGTTAGTGCATGGTAGTGATAGGCTTTGGGGCCACGGCAATAAATGATGCCCTGTTTTCCGGGTGCTGCCTGGATGGCGAGACTCAGCCAGTTCACAAAGTGATCACAATGCAAGGGATAAAGGGTTATCATGTCGCCTATGGGGCAGAAGACCCATTTTTTAGTACTGACCTGTCGAATGAGCCGGTCGATGGGATTGTTGTCAGAATGTCCATACAATTGTGAAGATCGAACGATAAGGTATGAATTAAGATTATTGCAGATGTATTGTTCTGATTGGTATTTTGAGAAACCATACTTACCATTTTCATTCCCGGCAAAGATTGAACTGATAAATACAAAGGCCGGCACGTTGTGTTGTTTTGCCTGATCCACAAGATGCACTGTTGATTGCAGGTTTACGGCTTCATATTCAGATTCATGATGTGTATTGGAGATGGCTGCGGCATGGATAATCATGTCAGCACCATTAAAAAAATCATAGCCCTGATGAGCTAACGCAAGATCACATTCAATCCAATTGATGTCGTTTCGCAAACCTTTTTTCAGGGTGCGTGTAACTCCAATAATCCGGTTAACATTTGGTTCAAGCCTGTCAATCAATTTGTTTATGATCAATGAGGTAGCTCCTGTAATAACGATCGTTTTTTTTTGTAACATCATTTGTAATATTTGAAGCGGAATCTGATAAGGTTTACAACAAATTCGATAATAGCAGTGAATTTCACGAAGGATTTCCGGTTGGCATTTGCACGAAATATCACAGGGATTTCCAGAAAGCGCATGTTGTGTTTTCTTACCATAAGCATGATTTCTGCATCTATAAACCAGTCTGTCGATTGCAAATTCATTCTTTGATACGCTTCTCTGCGTATAATTTTGGGTTTTGAGTTTACATCTCTGGTGTTCAAACCCGGAAACATCAGGTTAAACACCAGGTTGTAACTTTTCGAAAGAACAGTTCTGTATAGGCCATCACCTCTGCTGCTTCGGTAAGTCTTGATCATATCCAGGTCTTTCTTGACCATCTCCTGGTATGCAAGAGGGATGATGTCAACGGGGAATTGGCCATCTCCATCAATCACACAAATCGAGTCACCTTTGGCTGCATTTAATCCCTGCAGCATATCCCAACCCATCATACCTTTTTTTATTTCAGTTATTGCAATAACCCTAGGATTTGAATCGGTAATCCTTCGGACAATCCTCATGGTTTCATCCTTACTATCAGCAAAGTCATTGGCCACCAAAATAATCTCATAATCAAGATTGTGTTGTTTCAAAATCTCCTCCAATTCATCAAAAAGGTAAATGATACTTTGACCGGAATGGTAACACAACACCACGACGGAAATGGCTACATCTTCACGGATCGAATCTGATTTATTTTCGGGTTCTGTAAAAAGCTTTACTTCATTTACCATAGTTAGATTTCCTTTTAGGTTTTGGCAGGAATGCTATTCCACAAGTTTATCTGTGGGGTTGTGTAGATATAGCTGGTATTGTGAACCTTCAGCAATCATCTTGTATGAATACAGAGCCAGTTGTTCACCGATAAGTGCCGGATCGGATTGAACTGGTTTGTCCGGATAATCCATAACTAAAAACACGTAGGGTTTTATTTCTTCATTGGTTAGATATCTCGAAAATATCTCTGCCTCTTTCTGATTGTCGAAAGTCATCCAGAAAGTATGTGGATATGGTTGCTTCAGATCCAATAAATAGTTGTACAACCAACCCCTGGTACCATAAAATATATATTTCGCTTGGTCTTCCTTGTCTTCAATCATACTAACCAGATTAAGAATCTCTTCAACTTGTTGTTTTCTTGCCGGGGTGGTTCTTATCCCTTTAAGTTTATCATGTGTTATACTGGCTGTAAGATCCTTTATGCGTCCATCTTCATAAGTGTTTCCGAAATAGAGCTTGTTACTTACAACCAACAGAGTGATCAAGCCTATGATGAGCATAATTCCTTTCATATGGTCTCTTTTCAACTTTTGATTCAGGAAGAATAATACCAGTGGCAAAATAAACAAATAGGTGCCAGACAGTTTTAACAAACCGGTATTGGATCCCCCTACGGATACAAAACCCGTCAGGAAAAGCAACACCGTAAACATAACCAGTGTGTTGTCGCGCCTAGTCAGTGCCTGGTAAAATAGAACCATGATTAACAAAAGAGCCATGGAACTGATTAAAAACGAGAGTTCTCTGTTATAGGAAACAAAAAGGAAGGTCTGATAGCTATAGATGATAAAGAGTATAGCGAGCAGGAAAATGAATACATAGCGCCATTTTTTCAGGATCATACGATGCAACCAAGCTACACCCAATAGCACCAAAACACCCATAATTTCAAAAATTCTGAAACCATTCTGTATATATTTATCTACTATGTTTTTTAGCTTATATGACATGGCATGTCTGGTGAGCTCTGAATCTTTCTTTTTTCCCAAAAACCCACCTAGTTCGTTGGATTCACTGATTGTTATCGTATTCTCCTTTACAACCGGTGAATGCTTTTGTGCTGCAATGTTTTTCGCTGAAGGGTTTACTCCATCACTCCCTGCAACCCACCAAAGGATCGCATATGAAAAAAGCATTGCTGCCAGAAAAAGCCCCAAATGGGTAATCATTCTTTTGATCTTACCTCTGTTTATCTTGTTCACTGCTACGATGAGAAACATCAGGGGGAACGCCATAAGCAAGGTTGGTAATCGAATGGCAGTTCCAATAGCAGTTAAAATACCCATAATCAGAATGAGAATGAGATAGCGTTGAGAAGTTTGCAGATAGTAAAAGGCAACCAGTACACTGCTTGCCAACACCAGTTTGGAGAAGTTGTCGTATCCCAACGTGTAATTTGTAAACCCTGTAATCAAGGTTAGAGCAATGGCAATATACCTTAGTTTTTCTCTAAGAGGTATAGATTGACCAAAAAATACCAACCCGGGTATAACAACTATAAGTATGTTTAAGAGGGCGGCTAGGATCCGAAATGAAATCATCGAATCTCCTGCCAAAAGAATCCATCCAGCTCCCAGGTGTCCATATAGGAAACTGAACTGCCTTGCTGGAAGATTGCCGTTATATAATTGAAAATGATATGGCCCATCGGTAAAGTTTAAACCGAAGCTCATCCACATAAATGGGAAAACAAGAATTAGAAATAAATAGATGGGAATCTCAATAACGCTTAGCTTATCAGTTAATCTGTTGGTCATAGCAATTTTGTTGTTATTGACTTTAGGTCACTTAATATCTCATAGCGAGGTCGAATTGAACCTTGGTCAAATTACTGAACCACAAATATAATACTATCGACATGTAACCTCAGAGCCATTTATGAACAGTTTATTTATTGAATCGGTTTGTCCTTTGTGAGCGATATACAACAAAATCAATCCGCCGGAAGCATTGGCAAAAGCAACAGTTTCTTTGGGGTGGCTATTATCAAACGATTCATCAAACTCAAAAAAATGGCAATCACCAGTCTTAATAGCTTTAAATTTATCTTTAAGGTAAGTAATCGCATTAATTGTCAATAATCTTAATTATAGTATTTTGTTGTTCCGGTTCGAGTTCCGGATACATTGGCAAACATATCACTTTTTGAGTTATTGATTCAGCTACCGGCAATTTTCCCGGCATTGCAGAATCCAGTTCGTTGTAGGTTGGGAACTGACTTATCAGGGGGTAGAAGTACCTGCGGCCAAAAATGTTATGTTGTTTCAGCTTTTCATACAAGGCATCGCGACTTATCCCATAGTGGTTTTCATCGATAAAAACAGGAAAATAGTTGTAGCAATGCTGCACCCCTGGCATATCCTTCAGCACCCACAAGCCCGGAATTTCACTTAGCATTTCGCGGTACCGGTCTGCAAGCTGCCGTCGTTTTTTTATGTTGTCGTCGATGTGCTTCAGTTGCAGCAATCCCATGGCACACTGCACCTCATTCATTTTGGCGTTGATGCCGGGCCCCACAACGGTTGTCTCACCGTTGAACCCAAAATTTTTCAGGTGGTCAATCCGCTGTTTCATCTCCGGGGTATGACTGATTATTGCGCCACCTTCAAAGGTGTTGAACACCTTGGTGGCATGAAAGCTCATCACCGAAAGGTTACCATACTTTACAACCGGGACGCCGTGGATTCTCACGTTGAAGGTGTGGCAGGCATCGTAGATCACCTTCAGGTTGTGGCGGTCGGCTATCGCCTGAATGGCCTGAACATCGCATGGGTTGCCATACACATGCACCGGCATGATGGCGGTGGTTTGAGTGGTGATGGCAGCTTCGATCTTCGCAGGGTCGAGATTGCAAAATTGGGGTTCAATATCCACAAAGACAGGCTTTATGTTATTCCACCACAAACTGTGCGAAGTGGCCACAAAGCTGTACGGCGTTGTAATCACATCACCTTTGATCTTCAGTGCCTGTAGTGCGGTGAGCAACGCCAGGGTGCCGTTGGCAAACAGCGAAAGATACTCTACACCAAGATACCTGGCCAGCTCGCCCTCGAACTGCTGGTGAAACGGCCCGTTGTTAGTGAGTTGACTGTTTTTCCAGATCTCCTCCAGATAGGGGGTGAACTCGTCAAGTGGCGGAAGATACGGCTTGGTTACGGTAATCATTTCGTTGCTTGTTGTTTTTCAATTAGATCAGCGGAGCCTATGGGTCTGAAAAGTGCAGTGAGGGTAAAATCTCTTTTGGGGTCAATTTTAACCACAGGTTTATTCGTGCGTAACTCCTTCCAACCTTCAAACTCATAGCCAGGAGATGGGATTGCTTCCACTTCAACAGGAACTCCGGAAAAGTAAATCCCGGTCCAGGGATAAGGCTTTTCCGGTACCCCCGGCGTGGTCAAATTTATATTTATGGTGTTGATTTGAATTGTACCATGTTTGTTACCAGAAATTTTTAGTGTGATTTTATATTGTGCTCCTACATCAAAAAACTCTTCGAGATATTTCCTTACAAAGAAAGGCCTTTCCCGGGCAAATTCATTCATGTTGCTGATCATTTGCTCCCAATAAGCCATCGATTTAGGAGCTAACCATCTTTGAATATGCTCCTCCATGTATGGCTCTAACTCTGCCTTATGTGGGATAATTCTGTTAGTCACAAATTCGGGTGTAAAAACTGTATTCAGTAAATCAGAAAAACGATTAATAAAAGTATTTCTGAACATTTCATTTTTCAACATCTGTCTGAGAAGCATTGTTGCTTCAGCTTTGTTGGGTGCCCATTTCGGATTGTCAGACTTCTTGTTTACCTTATTGGAATTTATATGATTAAGGCTTGTGTTGTACAGAAAAGGGTCTCTATCAAATGATGCAAAATCATCACGTGAAAAACTCATATCAGTATCGAACAACAACCAACGCCACTTACCATCTGCATATCTATTGGCTGGGTCGATATACCTTGTTCTCCAGAATCGCACGTTCTTTCCGGGCTGATCAACATTCATATAATATAACTGGGCTATGTGATAATCGATGTAATTCTCAATATCTATCTGCTCAACAATATTCCTGTACAGTTCTTTGTTGTTAATATCACCCCATCGAATAATGTCGCGCAATTGCAGAAATTTCTTATTACTGCCTTCAATAATTTCATTCACATTTGCTAAAAGATCAATTTTGTTCTCGTCAACTCCAAACTGATACCGCAGGAAGAACCTGTCAAGGCGGTCTCTGAAGCTGTAAATTCCCCAATACTCTCCATTAATGAAGAGGACCACCGGGCGGTACTGTGGATAGGTTACACTGCTGATATCCTTCAGTAGTGCCTGAGTCATAGCATCTCTGAAATGGACTTTCCACCAGTCGGATGCACCGGAAGAAAGGATAAGTCTTTTATGTATATTACTCTTTTGGTTATCAAAAACAGGATATTCAATGACAGGAGTATCATATTGTTTACGGGCATATAATCGAAAGGATTTTATTCTTGCATGACGGCTGGCACCACCATGGATTCTGATGCCGATTTCATGTTTAAAGCCATTCTGACAATTCTCATAATATTCAATAGATGCTCTTCTCTCCCATTCTGCACCTCTTTCTAAAAAATTTGCTTGCCCATACTTTTCTTTTGACATCCATTTCGGGCTCCAATCGTCAAATCTTTTACCTGCGGAATAGATCCCTTTGATGTAATCAAAAAGGAAAGATTCCTGTATAGCAATAGAAACAACAGGAAGAGAATAGGGGTTACCATCCGGTACAACAAAAAAGCTGCTGGTAATGGTTTCAGATTCAAGTAATCCTGCACTATATGCTTTAGCCCTTACAACGGTTCCTTTACGAACGGGGTTTTTAGGAAAGTATGTCGGCCTTGAACAGGTTGTAGTTGAGATTTGTGTCAACTTATCCGGTTCACCTGAACGATCGTAGATTTTGATGGGTATTCTGTACAGGTGACTTGTATAGCTATGCTCCAAAAACTCACCAAAAGGATCGCGAGGTTTTTGAGGGTATTGGTTTTTGAACTGATAAGAGGTTCCATTGAGGTTTAGGATATCCGGTTCTGAGCCATCAAGCGTATAAACAATGGTAACATCGGGGTCGGGATGGGAAAGAGTTAGGGCAAAAGATTCTTTGTAAAAACCTCCGTCATGAGAGATCATCGGTGGCTGGACATTGTAACTGAGATCATATTGTTCCAGGTTATCAAGTCTGGCAAGGAAATCACCCTGAATGACACCAGTGTTCCTGATATTAAGCCTGGTGAGGTTAGTAAGACCGGCAAGCACATCTGTTTGGTCATGAATGGGGACATTGGCCATAATTAAGGTCTTCAGATTGGTTAGTTTCCTGATAGGTGCAATAGAAGTAATTTGTGTATTGGAATGGAGGTTCAGGTATTCAAGAGTGTTAAAATTTTCCAATGGCTGAATAAATTCCAGGTTATTGTCGCGCAGGTTGAGGTGAGTGATGTTGAGGTCAGAGAGTTCATGTAGTGAGATTGCCTCCAGAGACTTCAAATTGTTGTTGCGCAAACTTAATCTGGTAAGCTGAAAAAGTTTTTTCAGCGGTGACAGGTCGCAAACGTTATTATTATCGAGTATCAGATTGACAAGTTTTGGAAGGTGTTCTATCCCGTCCAGGTTGGTTATTTTTTTATCAGAAGCGTCTAATTCTGTAATCAGGTGCAATTCGGTTTTATAGATAACACCTGTGGGTCTTTTTATCTTCTCCCTGACTGCCCGTTCCAGGCCGGGATCCTGAAAATCCACAGTGAAATTCACGCTGGCTGCAATAAAGAGTAATGCCATCAATGCTGCTATGCTGACAAAGAAAACCCAGGCTTTTTTATGTGTATAAGGTTTATGATCCATAAAGGTTTATTATCTCACAATAATTACCCCATCGGGATGATGCAGGTCATGCCGTGAGACCTGAATGCCCTGGGTGAACTTACTGTTTGCAATGAGTTTAAGACCATATGTTTTTATAAGCTTTTTTACCCATGCTTCAGGTTCCTCTCTGAATTTTATTTCCATTATCACACAATTATCATGATGTTTCTTGTGATAGGGCTTTGACGGGTAAAGGCATTCTGAATGAATACTCTTCACATTGTGGTCAAAAGTTATTCGCAGGTCACTATGGCTTCTTGACACATAACCTTCTCGCTGATATTCGGTGATAATTTTTGGTTTGAGGCATTTATGGTGCAGGTACGTTTCAAATTCCAGTAATACAGGGTCGTCAGTTTCCGGCCAGTGTTTATGGCGCATGAAGTGCATGTATTGTTGCAATGTAATAAACGAGCTTTTCTTTATTACCAGGTTTGTTTTCCTGCACTTTAACTCTACCCGAATCTTTACATCTGTATTTGGATTCTCCTGATATGTTCTGATTCTGAATTTAATCCGTTCGTTATTACCACTCATTTTTTCATGGTATGCCTCATACTCGTGAGTGTCAAAATAAAGACTGCGTACCAGATACCCCTTCCCCCCTGCCTGCTGTGTATAAATATCCTTTTTCATAAATGGAACTATAGCGCTACGAATTTTCAAATAGGCAAGACAGTCAAACCTGTATTTCATTTCAAAACGTACACCAGAGTAAAGATCCGTTCTCAAATCATTATGGTTTTATGAGGTGATATTAACAGAACACAAAACAGCCTACACCGGCATTGCTATCTGAGGGGCCAGTAGAGATACCTTTTGTACACCGTCAACCAGTTTGACTTCTGCAATCATTTTATCAATAGTTTCACCCTGCAATTTACTAAATTGAATTTCAAAAATTGTTTCCCATAGATTATCATCAATCTCTTTGGATCGGATCTGCATACTCTTCACATAATTCTTCAAAGTTTTGTTTAAGTGAACACCATCAATAGGTTTATCACCGCTGACCACCAGCACAAAGTCTTTGTCCTTAATTTCTCCGTAACTGACAAAGTGTAGCACAAACAAGATAATGCTCACCACAATGGCAGAGATAATCACAATAGACCAGTTATGGGTGCCACAGCCTAATCCCGTTGCAATAACCCAGAACAAAAAGATCATATCACGTGTATCCTTTATGGGTGTACGGAAACGAATAATGGAAAGAGAGCCGATCAGACCAAGCGACAACACCAGGTCGCCTCTGATGAACATCATTACAATAGCAACAATAGGCGCAAGTGCTACTAAAGTAGTCATAAAAGCAAGCTCAAAATTGAGTCCTCGATGAGTGTGTTTATACACCTGGGAAATAATGAGTGAAATGGCTGTTGCCAGAAGTAAGGCAAAAACAACATTGAAAAGCTCCAGTTGGGTGATGGAGAGGCTGGTGACGATTTTCTCAAATACTTCAGTCATGGATTATTGCTTTTTTGTTCTTAGCTTTTTGTTCACTACTTCGCCGTTATTTTTGGTGGTTGTCCTTTGTTTGGGTCGGATTGAGGTCACAGTATCAAGTTTTCAAATTATACATTTGTGAATCAGCGCATTTTCGTATTATATCCTCCTTCTGAAATCTTCAACATCTCAATCCCATGCGGCTTTTGTTAAACATGGGCTGTACCTCTCTCCAAACACTGATTTCAAGCTATTAAGTCCGGCCTCGTAAAGTGGGTGATTCTGGCCCCTTTTCGGGTCGGTTTTCAGGGCAAAGATAGTGTTTTTGGGTTATGAGCTATGAAGGTGTTTTTTTGTGCAAATACATAAAGAGCCTACTCTCCCTCCTCTTCCTTTTCTATCAATCTCTCCAGTCCTTCGATATTTCTGACTATCTCCTTATCCTTTTCGTACCGGGGGATTCTTTTGAATGACTCTATGGCTCCGTGGTAGTCGCCCATCTGGTACTGTATTGATGCCTTTGCTTTGAGCTCCTGTTTCAGAGTGGGTACCAGCTCCAGCATATAGTCGATAGATTCGAGCGCCTTCTCATGCTCCTTCCGGTCAATATATATAAGTCCCATTCTGCTGATTGTCCATACATTTCCAGGGAAGATCTCCAGTGTCTTTTCAAAGCCTCTGAGAGCCTCGTCGATTCTTGCGTTACCTGCATCTTCCTGCCCTGAGGCCAGCAATCTTTTCCCTATTTCATAATCCGACTTCGCCACATAGTACTCCGGAGGGTATGACATGGGGTTGAGGCTTCTGAAAGGGTTTTTGGATTTGTTGGCCCAGTAGATGGCATCCTCGAACCGTTCACTCTTTTCTGAGGAGATCGTTCTTTTCATATAGACCTCCATCCTTACGGAGTGATATCCGTAGATAATGCCAAAGCCGAGCATGACAACAGCTATTGCCAGGAAGGGCTTGTGCGGCGGCCGGTAAACCTTTGCCGTTTTGACCTTCCTGTTCAGCACTACTGCAGCAGCCATGAAGAGTGCGAGATAGACGGTATGGTTGATACGTTCGTAGGGGAATGAGAAGAAGCTGGGCGAGAGGTAGGAGATCACCCCTCCGGCGAGCAGCAGGGCCAGCACACGGTACTTTATGTCGCTGCCTCTGAAGAAGACCCTGAAGAGGTATATCAGTGTGATGGTGAAGAGTGAGAGGTAGAGCAGCAGTCCGAACAGACCCTTCTCCGCCCACACCCACAGAAAGTCGTTGTGAGGCCTGCCCCAGTTGAGCTCTTTTATTTCGACAAACATACCCTTGCAATAAGGTGCTATATGTATCTGCCAGTTGCCGGCACCGACACCATGGAACGGTTTCTCCTTTATCATCTCCATGGTGGCCTGCCACACCAGCACACGCCCTCTGTTGTGTTTTGTTTGAGGGTCGGTTAAGTACTGAATTCTTCCTATTACAGAATAGGCATTCCCTTCTTTCGGTATAGAATAGATCCAAACCATGCCGGCGACCCCCAGTGCGAAAACACCCAGGATCACAAACCTCCATACTCTTGCAAGATTAACACGGTTGCCGGCCGCGATCAGAATGACTCCTGTCATGAACGCGGATAGTGCTATGCCTACCCACACCCCTCTGGTCTTGAGCAACACAATCAACACAAGGTTGAGAGCCAGCGCCAGTATCGCCAAAAAACGCCACTCCCTTCGGTAGATATATGCTCCGTAGGCCAGGAACGGGATGAGCAGCATCAGCGCATTGGAAAATTCATTCTTGTGCGACATAACTCCTATCACAGCATAGATTAGATTACGCCTGTCGGGTAGTTTATCCGACGTAGCCATGTAAACATCATTGTAGTACTGCACGAATCCTATTACCACAGCAACCAGAGTAGCCAGGATAACCATCTTCGGCAATTTTTTGTGCCAATCCTCATGGTTATGGAATATGATAGCAGCGTAGAGAAGCAGAAAGAGAAAGAGTGTTGTTCGTACAATATCGAAATATGATTCACGCGAATTATGTGCCCAGGTGGCAGAGAGGATGGTGATGAGTAGATAACCGATCACTGCCGGGAAGAGCCATGAACGCATCGGAGAGAAATCTATCTTTCTGCTCATCTTTTTGCTGAAGATGAATAGGGTGATAATGAAGAGAAAGAGACTGACAACAAGTGTTCTCGGCATGAGGGTAACATCCATTGCATGCTTGTAGTAGAACACCGGCACAAAGAGCACCAGAAAACCGGTAAAGATATAGTACAGCACCGTCAGCTGCGGCCTCTTCTCCTGTTTTCTTTTTGCGGGTGCCTGATTTTTGTTCTTTGGTAAGGGCTTCCTGTAGGGTTGCTTTGCCATCTCAGGTTATGGTTTACGAAGTAAGATGTTGGCAAATATAAAGAAATTCAATGAGCAATGAGCAATGAGCAATAAGCGGTATTTTTTTTTTAAAGAATTGTTTAGGAAGTTCAGGAAGTTCAGGAAGCGTTAAATCTCCTGAATTACTTTTATTCCTCCAATCACGAAATATTACTTAATTTTGATTCTTGTAATCCTCATTTATTTTAAGAAAACACACGATGAATTATGGAAAAAGTTGCACATGACCTTCACAATTTAGACAAGGTATTTCCTGATGATTTCACGCAGGATCAGATTGCGAGAGCAAAGACGCTCTTTTTGAAGAGGCTGGCTGAGTCGGCACACCGGTTTTACGGGGGCAAGATAGAAACTGTGGCGAAGGCGCCTGTACCGGGTTTCAACTGGTTCAATGTATGGTACACTCCTGGTGTATCAAAGATCTCGACTACTATACGGGATGATAATGACACGTCGTTTCAGCTCAGCAACAGGGGCAACCTTGTGGCTGTGGTATCGGATTCCACGCGTGTTTTGGGCGACGGGGACTGCACGCCTCCCGGGGGTCTGGGCGTGATGGAGGGCAAGGCTTTTCTGATGAAGTACCTTGGCGGCGTTGATGGTGTGGCACTCTGTATCGACAGCAGGGACGAGAAGGGCAACAACGACCCGGAGCGTATCATTCAGTTTGTGAAGATGGCACAGCACAGCTTCGGTGCAATAAATCTCGAAGATATAAGTCAGCCGAACTGTTTCAGGGTACTGGATGTCTTGCGTGAGGAGTGCGACATACCTGTCTGGCATGATGATGCGCAGGGTACAGCCTGCGTGACGCTTGCCGGGCTCATCAACGCCCTGAAGCTTGCCGGCAAGAGTATGGAGGATGTGAAGATCGTACTTTATGGAGCGGGTGCTTCAAACACCACTATCGCCAGGCTGCTCATCGCCGACGGTGCCAACCCTTCCCGGATGATAATGTTTGACTCAAAAAGCTCTCTGCACAAAGGCCGTACAGACATTGAAGCTGACAAGAGGTTCTACCGCAAGTGGGAGCTGTGTGAGCAGACAAACCCCGACGGCATCACCACCATGGAGGAGGCTATGAAGGGTGCTGACGTCCTCATTTCGCTCTCTAAGCCCGGCCCTGACGTCATCAGGCCCGAATGGGTATCTGCCATGGCTGATAAGTCGATAGTGTTCGCCTGCGCCAACCCTGTTCCGGAGATATACCCCTATAAAGCGAAAGAGGCGGGTGCCTTCATCGTAGCTACAGGGCGCGGCGACTTCCCCAACCAGGTTAACAACTCCATCGGCTTCCCCGGCATCCTGAAAGGAGCTCTGCTGGTGAGAGCCCGAAAGATCACCGACAACATGGCCATAGCAGCAGCACACTCCCTTGCAGACTACGCCGAAAACAGAGGCATAAACCCGGAAAATATCGTCCCCAACATGAACGAAGCCTCGGTATTCCCCGAAGAGGCCGCCGACGTCGCTATGCAGGCTATAAAAGATGGAGTGGCAAGAGTGACCATGACACGTGACGAGGTATTCAGGATCGCAGAGAAAGATATCAAGCATGCCCGCGACATCACACAACACCTCGCAGATGAGGGTTTCATATCTGAACCTGACCCGGAAATGCTCGAAGAGGCCCTCCAATGGGCAATATCGCAGGTAGTCTGATATCATGATGTTTGTTGGCATATAATTTCTATTTTTGTCAGTTCAAAAATTTCTGACATATGTATGCCTTTATTTCAGGAAAGCTAACGGAGGTGAACCCGGCTTATGCCGTGATTGAGTGCAACGGAATAGGGTATCAGGTGAACATCTCCCTGAATACTTACTCCGCGATCAAGGATCTCACCTCGTGCAAAATTTTCACCCATCAGGTCATCAGGGAGGATTTTCATGCTCTCTATGGTTTTGCCACGGATGAGGAGCGGGATGTCTTCAGGCATCTCATCGCAGTCAGCGGCATAGGGCCAAATACGGCGCGGATGATCCTGTCATCACTAACCCATGATGAGGTTGTTTCAGCGATTCAGCAGGATCAGGTAGCTGTTTTTCAGCGTATTAAAGGCATAGGCTTGAAATCTGCCCAACGCATCATTATCGACCTTAAAGACAAGATCGGCAAAACTCTGAAGCCCTCTGATATTTCGCTTCCGAAACACAATACACATCAGCAGGAAGCGTTATCAGCATTGATTTTGCTTGGCTTTAACAAGATACAGGCGGCGAAGGCTGTTGACAGGGTTGTGCAACAGCTTGGTGCAGAAGTTTCTGTGGAGGCCATCATCAAAGAGTGTTTAAAGATTTTATAAGTTACAAAGCCAGTTAATATCTCGAACAGATTGGAGAAGATCATTAAATACATCATACGCGGGGTTGGGGCCCTTCTTCTTTTTTTAATCCTCTGGGCATCTGAAGCTAAATGGAACAATGGTTATTACAAACACTATCCATTTGAGCCATTGGGTCCTCCTGACACAATACCATACCCGTTTAATGACCACACAGGCTCTCCGTTGGATGACACGAACAGGCATCCTATGTATCTTTATCCTTCGGTTATAAACCAGCAGATTGAGTATGACCCGGCCACCAACACCTATGTATTTACAGAGAAGATAGGAGATCAGATCATCGGCAATCCAGTAACTGTAAGTTTCGATGATTACATTGCCTTCAATTTCCGGCAGTCGCAGAACCGTTACTGGCGTGACCGGTCGAAGCTTGACGTCTCCGGTGACCGTGATGGGCTCATTCCAAAGATCACTATTCCTGGGGATGCCTTTGCGGGTATCTTCGGCAGCAACACTGTTGACATACGGCCTCAGGGGTCTGCTGAGCTGATCTTCGGCGTGAAGTCGAACTTCAGGAACGACCCTGCACTCACTGCCAAGCAGCGGCGCTATACCAACTTCGACTTCCAGGAGAAGATACAGATGAACGTGATGGCCAAGGTTGGCGACAAGATCAACTTCGGGATGAACTACAATACTGAGGCGACTTTCGAATTTGACAACAAGACCAAGCTGGCTTACGAGGGCAAGGAGGATGAGATCATCAAGCTGGTGGAGTTCGGGGATGTGACCTTGCCCCTTAACGGGACGCTTATCACCGGAAGCCAGCGTCTGTTCGGGATAAAGAGCCAGATGCAGTTTGGCAAAGCTACTTTAACGACTGTTTTTTCCAAGCAGGAGAGCAAATCCCAGAGCATTACCGTATCGGGTGGTGCTCAGATAAGCGAGTTCTATATCAAGGCCGACCAATACGAGGAGAACAGGCACTTTCTCCTTGGTCAGTATTTCAGGAACAACTACAACAAGGCGTTATCAACATTACCCATAGTAAACAGTCCGGTAAACATCACCAACCTTGAGGTGTGGGTAACCAACATCGGGGCTGCGACCACAGAGAACCGCAACATTGTGGCGCTGCTCGATCTTGGGGAGCAGGATCCCTACTCACAGGGGTTTGTACCCGGCGGATCGCCATTCCCGGATAACTATGGCTCCAACGATATGCTTCAGCAGCTTATGCCTCCTGGCTCAGCGGATTCCCTGCAGATGAGGAACATAAACCAGGTTGGTTCATACCTTACCAGCAAAGGTCTCACACAGGGTATCCACTTCGAAAAGGTGGAAAATGCCAGGAAGTTGAATCCCAACGAATACAGCTTCAACCCAAAGCTAGGGTTTATCTCGCTGAATATGCGCCTCAACCCCGACCAGGTGCTGGCAGTTTCATATCAGTACCAGGTTATCGGACAGGATGAGATCTACCGGGTTGGTGAGTTCTCCAGTGGTGGTATCACCGGCCAGGATGTTCTTGTCACAAAACTTATTCGCAGCACCTCCATTAACGTTGACGCTCCGCTATGGGACCTGATGATGAAGAATGTATATTCTCTTCAGGCATTCCAGGTGGCTGCAGATGATTTCAGGCTTAATGTTGTCTATACACAGGATGAGTACGGGGTACCCATGGGCTACTTCACAGAGGGTGAACTCAATGGCATTCCGTTGATCAGGGTTATGAACATGGACAACCTAAACACCAACATGGAGCCTTCACCTGACGGTGTCTTCGACTTTCTCGACAACGCTGCAACAGGTGCAGGTACCATACAGTCGAGCAACGGCCGTATCTACTTCCCGCAACTGGAGCCTTTTGGCAGTGATCTGCGTGCTGCTTTCAAAAATGATCAGCTTGCCAACAAATATGTGTTTGAGGAGCTGTACAGAAAGACAAAGACCGACGCCCAGCAAATGCCACAGAAGAACAAGTTCTATCTGGAAGGGAGATACAAATCCGCCGGCGGTGCCGAGATCTCCGTGGGAGGGTTCAACATCCCGCAGGGCTCTGTCAGGGTTTCTGCAGGTGGTGTTCTTCTGACAGAGAATGTTCATTATACCGTTGATTATACACTTGGAAGAGTACGAATTATTGACGAAGGCTATTTGAATTCCGGCGTTCCCATCACCATCAATACTGAGAGTGAAGACATCTTCAACTTCCAGACCAAGCGGATGATGGGTGCTCACATGGATTACCTGGTGAACAGGAACTTCAACATCGGGGCCACAATCCTGAATCTTCACGAGAGGCCTATTACTCATAAGGTCAACTATGGTGATGAGCCGATCTCCAATACCATCTGGGGCCTTGATGCACAGTACCAGTCTGAGGCACCCTTTATCACTATGCTGATCGACAAGCTTCCGTTCATAAACACAAAGGCACCCTCATCCATCTCCTTTGAGGGGGAGTTTGCTCACTTTATCCCCGGCCATCCGCGTGTGATAGGCAAGACAGGGACAGCATATATTGATGACTTCGAGGGAAGCTCCTCCGGTATAGACATCAAGAATGTAGGATTGTGGAAGCTTGCCAGCACGCCTCAGGGTCAACCCGACATCTTCTATGAGGGGAACCTGATGAACGACCGCGGCTATGGCTTCAACAGGGCTAAAATAGCATGGTTTGTTGTTGACCCCATATTCTTTGAGAAGTCGAATCCTATTCCTGTAACTATCGACGACAAGAACAACCACTACACGAGGCAGGTTCGTGAGCAGGAGGTGTTCCCGAACCGTGAGAAGGACAACAACGTTGAAATCCCTCTTGCAGTGCTCAACATGGTGTTTGACCCGAGGGTACGTGGTCCTTATAACTACGAGACAAGTGGTACATATTACTCTGCCGGTCTGAATCCTGACGGTACGCTGAGGAATCCTGCATCACGCTGGGGCGGTATGATGCGAAGGATAGAAACTCCCGACTTTGAGGCTACAAACGTTGAGTACATAGAGTTCTGGCTTATGGACCCTTTCATCGACCCTGATGAGACCAACCAGTCGAACGGGCCGCTGGAGCCTCTGAAAGACGGAGGTTATCTTTACTTCAACCTGGGAGATATCTCCGAGGATGTGCTGAAAGACGGGCGCAAGAGCTGGGAGAATGGTCTGCCTACATCCGCCAATGTCACCAATGTAGATACAACGATCTGGGGACGCGTCCCGATTGGAAACCAGATCGTAAAAGCTTTCGACAACAACCCCTCTTCGAGACGCTACCAGGATGTAGGACTTGATGGTCTCGGCGATGATGATGAACGTTCATTCTTCAGTGATTATCTCAACGAAATACAGTCTATAGTTAATCCGGGTGTGTTCACTGAATTCGAGAATGACCCTTCAGCCGACAACTACAGTTATTTCCGCAACCCACAGTTCGACAATGCGGGTGCCACCATTCTGGAAAGGTACATGAACTACAACGGCATGGAGGGTAACTCCAACACCTCTGAACAGGATGCCGCAATGGGTATCACCAATTATGCTACCCTCGCCACCACACTGCCTGACGGCGAGGATATCAACAACGACAACACCCTCAGCGAAGGGGAAAGGTACTTCCAGTACCGTGTCGAACTCTCGCCATCGAAGATGGTGGTAGGAGAGAATTACATTACCGACATCTATGTGGCACAGAACGTCCCTCTCAGAGATAACAAGTCGGCAACAGTAACCTGGTATCAGTTCAAGATACCTATCCGACAGTATGAGAAGGTTGTGGGCGACATCCGTGATTTCAAGTCCATACGTTTCATGCGTATGTTCATGAGGGGTTTTTCTGAGCCTGTGGTGCTGCGTTTTGCCAGCCTTGAGCTTGTACGTGGTGAGTGGAGGAAGTATGGTTTCAGCCTCCTGGAGCCGGGCGAGTACATCCCTGTTGATGATCAGGCAGGTACCACTTTTGATGTATCCACTGTCAACATTGAGGAGAATGCTTTCAGGAACCCTATCAACTACGCACTTCCTCCAGACATAGAGCGCGAGAAGAACATCATCTCCACAACTCTTGCACAGCTGAATGAGCAGTCGCTCTCCATGAAGGTTTGCAACCTGCTTGATGGTGATGCGAGGGCAGCCTATAAGATCACCGATTTTGACCTGCGACGATACAAGAAGATGAAGATGTATATCCATGCAGAGAGCGCCTGCGGTCCTGTTGATGAGACACAGACCGGCAACCTCAAGGATGGCGACCTCACCGTATTTATAAGGCTGGGAACCGACTTCACGGGCAACTATTACGAATATGAGATTCCGGTAGAGTTTACAAAATGGGGCGTCAACTCTTCGCAGACCAATGCCAGGGAGCTTATCTGGCCTCCTGAAAACAACATGGAGATTGACCTGCAGATGTTAGCCACGATAAAGCAGGAGCGGAACCGTGCCATGCGCAGCGGAGACCCTAATGTCTCGCTGACCGCGCCTTATGTCGCATACGATGGCAACCGGAAGATCACAGTTATCGGAACGCCATCTCTGAGTGAGATAAAGACTATCATGATCGGTGTGAGAAATCCAAAGCGGACGGGCTTTCAGGATATGAATGACGATGGGCAACCCAAGTCGGCAGAGATATGGGTTAATGAGCTACGGCTTACCGACTTCAACGAGCATGGCGGATGGGCAGCCACAGGGCGCCTCAGTGCTACGCTTGCCGACCTTGGCATGCTACAGCTTGCCGGTAACGTAAGCACTCCCGGTTTCGGGTCGATAGACAAGAAGATCCTCGACAGACAGCAGGAGACTATCTATGGTTACGACGTCGCAACAAATATCGAACTGGGGCGCTTCTTCCCGGAGGGTAGCGGCATCAGGATACCCATGCACTTCGACTACTCCGAAAGCTTCAGCAACCCCGAGTATAACCCGCTGAACCCCGACATATACTTCAAGGAAGACCTCGAAACCTATCCGACAAAAGAGGAGAGAGACTCTATCAGGCACATGTCGCAAGACTATATCATGCGCAAAAGCCTCAACTTCGTCAATGTGTCAAAGATGAAGACCGACAGAACTTCACCTGCACGAATCTACGACATCTCCAATTTCAATGTCTCCTACTCCTATAATGAGGTGTTCATGAGGAATATCGACCTTGAGTATGACAGGAAGCAACGATACATGGGTATGTTTGCATACAACTTTACTCACAACCCGCAGCCGGTGAGGCCATTATCGAAAAACAAATTCCTCAGCAAATACAAGGCACTTGCTTTGATCAGGGATTTCAACTTTTACTATTCTCCCAAGCTGATGTCATTCCGTACCATGATCAACAGGGAGTATCAGGAGCAGAAGCTTCGCAACAAGTCAACAGCGATGATCATCATTGACCCCTCATATGTCAAGCGGTTTGAGTGGAGCAGGATGTACGACTTCAAGTATGACCTGAGCCAGGCAATAAGGTTTGAATACAGTGCCAATGCCATGGCTTATCTGAGGGAGCCTGACGGCCAGCGCGACCGCAACGACCAGGAGTACCGGGATACTATTCTGAATCAGTTTCTGAACTTCGGAGACATGAATAATTTCAACCAGCAGGTTGTTGTGAACTGGAACATCCCCATCAACAAGCTTCCGTTGCTGGACTGGGCGTCTGCCAATGCACGCTATATGGGTAACTACCAGTTCAGAGGAGCTCCACTGGCAGCGGAGATGCTCGGAGGCACCATTGAGAATTCGAACAACATAATGCTCAGCGGTTCAGCCAACATGAACACGCTTTACAACAAAATCCCCTACCTGAAGAAGATCAGCCAGAGTATGCAGCCGGCACGGCCGGGACAGACCACACAACGGTTCACCAAGGAGATCAGAGAGCTGGAGGCTGAGGGTGCAAGCCCGGAAGATACTATCGTAAGGAAGAACTACGCCAAGATTGTCTTCGACAACATGCTCCGCATGATTATCGGTGTGAAGAATATCTCCGTCAACTACAATGAAACCAATGGGTTTGTGTTGCCGGGGTTTGCTCACAAGCCTAACTATCTGGGTAATGTCTGGGATATCAATGCCCCCGGCTTTCCATTTATTGCGGGCTGGAACAAAGATGATGACATCCTGGAAAGGGCCTTTCGCGACAACTGGATGATCCAGAATGACACCCTGCTCACTGCCTCATTCATACAGAACATGTCGCAGAACATGACCTTCAGGAGCACGATAGAGCCTTTGCCGGGATTGAGGATCGAGCTGAATGCCAACCGAACCCTGCAGAGAACCGAAAGTGCTGTGCTCAGAAGAGCGGATACTGTGCCATATTACAACAAATACACTCCAACGACAATGGGTAACTTCAGCATCTCCTTCCTGGCATGGAAGACTGCATTTGTAAAGATGGATTCCACATATTCCAACTCTACCTATCAGGATATGCTGAAGTACAGGCAGACTATTGCAGCCAGGCTGGCAGCTGCCAATCCGAACTGGACAGGCAACTACAAGACCGACCCTGCCACAGGAGAAGATTACCCCGACGGCTACGGAGCCACCTCACAGGATGTGTTGCTGGCTGCTTTCATTGCCGCCTACTCGGGTACAGACCCCAACAATGTGGCTCTTACCCCATTCCCTAAAATCCCTATACCAAACTGGACCCTCACCTATAATGGGCTCACCCAGATCCCATTCTTCAGCAAATATTTCAGGAATTTCAGCATCAACCACGCTTACCGCTCAAGCTACAACATAGGTGGTTATTCACAGAATATACGCTTCAGCGAAGATGAAGACGGCTTCCAGATCATAAGGGATGAACTCGGCAACAACTACCTGCCACGTTATGAGATCAACCAGGTGACGATCTCCGAACAGTTCAGCCCGCTGTTGAAGTTCGACATGACCATGGTCAACAGCCTTATGGCAAACATAGAGTTCAAAAGGTCCAGAACCCTGGC
>OBJA01000791.1_pt1 | contig 25675 bp, 20 predicted proteins | sample 1519751 | NCBI WGS metagenome assembly OBJA01 (sample SAMEA3881238, study PRJEB22517) | soil metagenome | biome: lake sediment; feature: soda lake sediment; material: sediment, water from around vicinity | place: India | collected 2013-12-23 | depth 3 m
AAGCCATGTTCCACATGCAGGAAACCATGATTCTGCAGGTGATCATCCACATTGGTAATCAGCAGGTTGAACACAAGGCGGCGCCAGAGTTGGTACAAATCTCGAGTAGGCGAGTGGCCGTGGGAACGGATAGCGTCCGCGATTTCCGTGTAGCTGCGCTCCTCCTCACGCGAGACCTGCAATAGCGATGCCGCCGACTGATAAGGAATGCGGCCATCATTACCATCACGATCAAACCGTCGGATGACGGCTATGGGTACATCTTCCAGGGAGGCGATGCGAGCAGGTGCGGCATCGATGCCAGCCAATTGCGCCAGCTTCAACGCCAGCACCTCGCCGCGGGTGACACTACGCGTGTCGTTCACGCTGGGGAACTTGCCGATGGCAAGCCAGCCGTCTTCATCCACGATCGTGCATTTGGGACGCATGCCACCCAGCGAAGTGCCTTTACCTTGCAGGTAGCGTAAGTCTTCCGCCGTCTCCTGCCCGCGCTCGATGGCGCGACTGGCCCGATAGATATGTTCCAGCTCGATCATCGGCGGGGTAGCGCGTCGACCTTCTGGCACCGTTCTATGCCAGATTCCTTCAGGATCACGTAGACGTAGTGCGCCAACGCGGCTGAAGTCATCGACCGCCAGCAGATAGTCCAACTCGGTCAGGAGCGGCAGTTTCGGGTCGCTGCGGCGGCGCCTGGCATGGTCGCGGGCGATGACGCGGCGGCCCCAGGCGTCGGGGGCGGTATCGGCAATTGCGCCGTGGAATACGGAGCCATGTGGCGAGGCTGCCTTGTGTGGCTGGTAGCCTGGCATCAGTTGCAGGTCAGCAGATACGCTGAACCGTTCAGGGTTGGCCAGCCAGGTCTCGTCATAGGTGAAGGTGCAATGCTGGCGCTGGCCTTGCTGCACGTACACGAGTGAGCCGAGCGGCAGGCCAGCTTTGCCGATGTATACCTGGACTTGTTGGCGGGTGGGCGTGGCGACTGCCATCACAGCGCTCCAGAAGAAGAGCTGCCGGACTTGCTGCGCACGCGCTTGGGCAAGTGCTCATCCATCAGCATCAGTCCGATTTCGTCGTTCGGCGTGTCCAGCAGGCGCCCAAGTGCCTGGATTTCGCCAAAGACGTGCAGAGCTCGGGCGAAGAAGTGGATGGGCACCTTGACGTCGCCTTTCTCCATCCGGCGCACGGTAGACAGGGACGCACCCATGCGCTCGGCAAGCGAGGACTGGGAGATGCGGCGTCGCCTGCGAGCCAGGGAGATATCGTTGCCGAGCTTCCGGATCGCACGCTCCACGGGCAAAGGAATAGGGTTTTCCATAGTTAAAGTTCTCATAAGACTATTAATTATAGATTTATGTTCCAATTGGAGCAATTATGGTTTATGAGCTGCGGCGGCTCCACAGTGTAGACAGCAGTCATAAAACGGGTGCAAAATACGGTACATCTTCGCTTCTCGAACTGAGATTGCTCTCTATTAATCAGAGGGTTGAATGCCAGATTCGATTCCCTTCACCCGCTCCACTGCAAATTTCTGATTTGTTGACTTCCAGCGAAAGTTGCTGACAATCGATCGCGCGGTTCCTCGGGTGCGTTCGGCTGCGGTTTCTATGTTGGAATGAGAATTATTGTTATCATATGCGGTTTGCTACGTCTGTTTACTTTTCCATTCGCTATGTCTCGTCCACCTGCGCTCAAGAAAGGCTGGCTCGCTTACTACAGCGGGCTGATCGGGACATGGGCGAAGAAGAGTTCCCTGCCGCACGATGCGGAAGATGCAGCCCAGGATTCCATCGAAGGATTACTGCGTGGTGAACACGCGGCTGCAATCGATCAGAAAGCGTACTTGTACCGAGCGGCTCAGAATCGTCTGATCAGTGAAATTCGCCGGCAGTCACGCCATGAAGCACTGCCTCTGCATGAGCTGAGCGACAACGAACATCCCTTGCAGCATGACCCGGATGCGGCGCTTCGAACTGCGGAACTGACGCAAGCGCTTCGCGCTGCCTTACTGGAGCTTCCATTGAAGTGCCAACAGGTCTTTTTGTGGAACAAGATCGAAGGCTATACCCAGGAAGAAATCGCGCACAAATTACAATTGACGCCCAGTTCGGTCGAAAAGTATATGAAGCGGGCACTGCGGCATCTTCAGGAAAGGTTACAAAACCATGCGCCGCACTGATTCCGGATTTTCGTATGCCCAGACGTCTTATCATTGAAGGGTTATTTTTCATGCCCTGTGTCCTTTGCGACGCGCGCAATGACTCCAACTGACCATTCGACCGACCGAACTACGCCGCGCGAACAGGCCCTGCACTGGTTCTCGAAGGTTCAGCTCGGTACCTTGACGCTTGATGAGCGACGAGAGCTCGACGCCTGGCTTGCACGTGACCCCGCGCATGAGCGGGAATACCGATCTTTGCAGGATGTCTGGAAGGTCGCTGATTACCTGCCAATGGACGAGATGCGTGCCATCATGGACAAAACCGATGACGATCGGCCACAACCCGGGCGTCGGAGAATGTTGATCAGCGCCGGCGCGACATGTGTGGCGGTGGCCACTGCAGGCTGGTTGACGTATGATCTCTGGGCGCCGTTTCCCACATTCACCCAGCAGTTGATCACATTGAAAGGGGAACGTCGGAAAATAGGGTTGCCGGATGGTTCACATATCGATCTGAATACTGACACGGATATCTCCATTGCTTTTTATGATGCTCGCCGCACTGTCGAACTGCATCGTGGCGAGGCTTTGTTTTCCATCAGCCACGATACCGCTAGGCCGTTCCTGGTTGAAGCGGGCGATGCACGCGTGCTGGTCACCGGCACGCAATTCGACGTGCGGCGTGACCAAGGTCGTGTCATGGTTGCCGTACAGGAAGGGTCGGTCGAGTTTTCCGCTGGCCCCTGGTGGCGACGCAAACAGGCGCTGCTGACGGCAGGCCAGGTTTCTGTGGCATCGCCGCAAGATGGTCTGATATCTCCGTATCCTGATCATGTCGAGACCATCACGGCATGGCAGCGGGGACGTCTGGTCTTTCGCGATGTCCCGCTATCCGATGTGGCGGCCGAGCTGAGCCGCTACCTGACCCACCCGCTGCGTATTGTCGATACCCGATTGGGGCAGCTGCGTATCTCCGGTACACTGAGCATCGAGACACCGGAAGCGGCCCTGGATATCCTGCCCGACATCGCGCCAGTGGCCGTCATACGCCACGCCGACGGCGACGTTATACTTGTGATGAGCCGCTGAGCTTTCCCCTGGTAATCTGCTGATTTCCCTGCTTTACCGCCGACGCTGGCGGTGTTCTTGTTCCATCTCTTAAAAGATACATTCAGTATCAATTTCGTGTTGAGAATCATTCCGGAAAATTCTTCGCTACGGCGTCTTACCTGTAAGGGGTGTGTTTTTCAATGTCAGGCCTCCCCCTCCAAAATCCTGGCCAAATCAGGGGTATCTGCGCCGTGTGCGCGTATTTATTTTCTGGAACTCATTCATGGACAAGCAAGCTACACCAACAGCTCCGCAGCACCGGGGTACGACGCTGATTGGTATTAACGCCCTGGTACTTTCGATCTTTCTTGCCTTCGGTATGGCCCCGCAGGGCGTTCAGGCGCAAGAAGCATTTGTCTCGATCAGCATCCCGGCGCAATCGCTGGATGCGGCTCTGGAACAATTGGGCGAACAGGCAGGGCTTCAGATTTTTTATTTGCCGGAAATGGTGCTGGGGTTGAATGCGCCGAACGTTTCCGGCAGCCTGACGGCAGATCAGGCACTGCGGCGTCTGTTGGCCGGTACCGGCATCGAGTTTCGTCGAACGGGCAAGAATGTATCGCTTTCGCGGCTGATATCGGAAGAGCTGACGCAGCTGACGCCGGTAACTGTTACAGGGACGAGTCTTGCTGATGGCGTTACCGAAGGCACAGGTTCCTATACAACCAGTCAATCCTCCTACGGCAAAGGGCAAATGCTCAGGGAATTGCCGCAAACGGTTACAGCGATGACCTACGAGCGCATTCAGGATCAGGGGTTGAAAATACTGGATGATGTAATGATTTATACACCTGGCATCACGGTCCGGAAAGAAAGCACAGGAAATTCACTCTTTTATTCTCGAGGTTTCCTGATCACCAGTTTCCAGATCGATGGCAACAGCCCACTGTTATATAACGCGGATGGCTATGGTTTCGGCCTCAACACATCACAACCGGATCTCGCCATGTTTGATCACATTGAAGTTCTGCGCGGCTCCGATGCGCTCTACGGCACATCAGGTGAACCAGGCGGCGCCATCAATCTTATACGCAAGAAACCAACGAAACAATTTCAAGTGAAGGCACTGGCTCATGCAGGCAGCTGGAATAACTATCGCGGCGAACTGGATGTCGGTGGATCGATCATGGCAGATGGGCGTATTCGCGGGCGTTTAGTGGGTGTCTATGAGGATCGGAAATATTTCTATGATGTTGCAAACAGCAACAAATATCTGTTTTATGGTATCGTTGAAGCAGACATCACCAATAGTACCCTGCTTACCCTCGGTGGCGATTTCTCACGTGAAGACAGCACGCATTGGCGCTTTGGTCTGCCACGCTATTCGAATGGAGAAGATATTGGTTTGCCACGCAGTACGTTTTTCGGCACAGATGATGACCGCTGGCTAAGAAAAAACAACAAGCAATTCCTTCGCATCGACCAGGCAATCGGAACGGATTGGACCCTGGGAATCGAGGCATCGCGAGCGCAAAGCAAAGTTGCACAACGTGATTTTCTTTGGTACGGTGCGATTGATCCAGTCACCTTTTCTGGTCTCACCAGTCTGGCAGGACGAGGATCTTTAAATGATCGAAGCGAAACACAGAATACACTGGATGTCGTGCTCAAAGGTTCGTTCCATCTGCTGGGCAGAGAACATAAGGTGATTTTTGGTGCGAATATAAATCGATACAAGAACTACACAGATGGTTATGGCCGTAGTGGTAGTAGTATACAAGTTCCCAACATTTTCGAATTCAATCCAGCAAACTATCGATCCAATGATCCCTACCTTTTTACCGTCGATGAAAATTTTACAATCACACAGAAAGGGCTCTACGGATCATTAGCAGCAAAAATCACTGATCCACTCACATTCATCATTGGTGGACGGTTGAGCTGGTATAAGTACAACTATTTCCTTGATATATTTGACAAGGACACGGGTGACGTTACGTATTCAGAATTAACTCGCTACCAAGACAACACAGTTTTCACGCCTTATCTAGGCTTGGTTTTTGATATTACAAAGCAATGGTCAACCTATGGCAGTATCACTGAAACCTATAAATCCCAAGCGAGTAGTCGTAAAGGGCCTCCACCCGGCACATCACTCGCTCCTGTCACCGGACGCAGCTACGAGGTTGGTGTCAAGGGCAATCTCTTCGATGGACGATTGAATACAGCGCTTGCTTTCTATTCCATCAAGCGCAATGGTCAGGCAGTGCGCGACCAAGCCTATCCACCGACTTCTGGTGATCTGGGCAGCAGTTGCTGTTATCTGGATGATGGTCGTATCATCAGCAAAGGTATAGACATTGAAGTCAGCGGTGAAATCTTGGATGGCTGGCAGATTCAGGCCGGTTACACGTTCAATGATAACGAGAACAAGGCAGAAAGCGCCCGTTATAGCACGACCACGCCTAAACACTTGTTCAAATTATGGTCGAGTTATGAGCTGAGAGGCATACTGAGTGGCCTGAAACTGGGTGGTGGCCTTACTGCGCAAAGTTCAAACTATCAGAAGGGATCAGCGAGGACGTTCAACGAAGCTACGGGATTATATGATGGCCCTTCAGTCGACTATAAGTTTACCGAATCAGGGTATGTACTGGTCGATCTGTTTGCACAATACCAGTTCAACAAGCACTGGTCTGCGACCGCCAATATCAACAATATCTTTGACAAAAAATATTATCAGAATGTCGGAGTAACTAACAGTAGCAATTGGTATGGTACACCGCGTAACTTCTTGTTAAGTATGCGGTATAGCTACTGAGGCTTGCTAATTCCATTTCTAATTCATTAATGAAATTAATAGTGCGGTAATGATCCACGGCCAAGGCACAATCTCGTCGATGCAATTGTTGTGTGGTCTTGCTCGCAGGCTCTGAGTGCTTTGCTCAAATGGTCTTCAAGAGCCTGAACGCTCTTGAAGACCCGTTTTGTCGCCTGCGTCCATCCGCTTTGGGTGCATCGGCAGCACCCTGCCTGTACCTGGCGCAACTGCTCTACCGTCGTTGCTGAGGCAATGCTTTGTCTGGCCTTGAACAATATATCTGTGTTTCCACTGGCTGGGCGTGACATGGCTTATCTCCATCAGTATAGATAGCGATAATTATTCTACTCATGAATTGTAAATAGAATTACTCGTCGTCGAGGCGCTACGCATGAAGTAATTCCAATTCTAAATTAAAACTTACTTTGTCGGCTTCTCCTTGCTTGTTCATACTGTCTGCGGCTCGCCTTCTCGTCATTTTTGATTTGGAAATAGAATAAAACCGTCAGGAGGAATCTTTGTGCTGCGTCGGTCGGCTGAGTATTCCCTGCAACGAGGCACAACGCAGCCAGGCAGCGCGCCAAGTGCACACTTGGGTACGTCCAGCTGCAGTTTCTAGGTTTGAATGAGAATTATTGTTATCATAGGCGGTTTACTACGCCTGTTTATTTCTTCATTTATCATGTCTCGCCTACCTGCACCCAAGAAAGGTTGGCTCGCTTACTACAGCGGGCTGATCGGGACATGGGCGAAGGGGAATTTCCTGCCGCACGATACGGAAAATGCAGTCCAGGATTCCGTCGAAGGGCTGTTGGGTGATGAACACGTGGCTGCAATTGATCAGAAAGCGCACTTGTACCGGGCGGCTCAGAATTATCTGACCAGTGAAAGTCGCCGGCAGGCGTGCCCTGAGGTACTGCCCCTGCATGAGCTGACCAACGATGAACATCTGCTGCAGCATGATCCGGGTATGGCGCTTCGAGCTATGGAACTGATGCAAGCGTTTTGTGCCGCCTTGCTGGAGCTTCTGTTGAAGTGCAAACAGGCCTTTCTATGGAACAAGACCGAATGGCTATACCTCGGAAGAAATCGTGAACAGTATGAGGTGCTCTGGTGGGTTTTATCACCGGAACAGGGTGGCTAACAATGATGGATTGATCAAATTCGAGCATCTGGAGATGAAATAATGAACAAACTCAAGCTTTTTTTTCTGTCGAGTCTGCTGGTTCAGTGGCTGGTAATGCTCATATTTATGGCCAGCTTGCATGGCACAGCCATCGCCGCGCCAGCTGATGACGAGAGGGCGCAGACCATCGTGCACATGCTCGATTATGTGGGGGTGGATTATCCGGAATTCGTGCAGGACGGCAAGGTGCTCAATGCTGAGGAGTACGAGGAGCAGCGTGAATTTGCCACGCAGGCCATCACACTGTTGGAGCAGTTGCCAGCGGTGCCGGAGCAGCCGGCGCTACTGGAGCGGGCTCGTACGCTGCTGGCGAACATTGATGCCAAGGCGCCGGGCAGCGAGGTTTCCTCGCTGGCCGGCCAACTGCGCTCGGGCGTAATTCAGGCGTGGAAGCTCAACGTAGCACCGCGTCAGGCGCCAGATCTGGCACTGGGCGCCAGATTATTTGCTCAGCACTGCGCCACCTGCCATGGTGCGCAGGGTCGCGGTGATGGGCCGTTATCCAAAGGCATGGAGCCGGCACCCAGCGATTTCCACGATGAGGAGCGCATGCGCCAGCGTAGTCTTTATGGCCTTTATAACACCATTTCCCTTGGAGTGGGTGGCACGCCGATGCGTGCATTTACCGAATTCTCTGAAGCTGACCGCTGGGCACTCGCTTTCTTTACAGGTAATCTGCGCGCCGACCCGGCGGCTGTTGCGCGTGGTGAAGCTGCGTGGCGTGAGAGCCAGGGAAAATCTGTGTTTGACAGTTTGAAATCACTAGTCGACCAGGCACCCAGTGATCAGGCTGAGGCCGGTACGGCATTGGATGCAGTGCGTGCTTATCTGACGCAGCAGCCGCAGGCACTGCAGGCATCCGCACCGGCGCCACTGGCATTCTCGCGCACCAAGCTCGATGAGGCAGTGCAGTCCTATGCTCGTGGCGATCGTGAGGGCGCACGTCGGTTGGCGATTGCGGCCTACCTGGAAGGCTTCGAGCTGGTTGAATCTGCTCTGGATAACGTGGATGCGCCATTGCGTACTGAGATCGAGCGCGAAATGATGGCGTTGCGTGCGACTATTGGTGACGGCCAGCCTGCCGAAGCTGTGTCAGCCCAGGTGACTAAGGTCAAGGCACTGCTTGATCGCGCCGACGATGCGCTGTCGAGCGGGAGTTTGTCGCCGATGGCGGCTTTCGTGAGTTCGCTGCTGATCTTGCTGCGCGAAGGGTTGGAGGCGATCCTGGTGCTGTCGGCCATCATCGCCTTTGTCATCAAGACTGGGCGGCGCGATGCCTTGCCCTACATCCATGCTGGCTGGATAGGTGCGATGGTGTTGGGGATTATCACCTGGGTGGTGGCAAGCTATGTGATCAATATCTCAGGTGCAAACCGTGAACTTACTGAGGGCATCACGGCATTGCTGGCTGCGGCGATGCTGCTGTACGTGGGTTGGTGGCTGCACAGTCGCGCGAATGCGCAGGCCTGGAGCCGCTTTATCCGCGAGCAGGTAAATGTAGCACTTGGCAAGCGTACGCTGTGGGCGATGGCTGGTATCTCGTTCCTAGCAGTGTACCGTGAACTGTTCGAAGTAATCCTGTTCTACGAGGCGCTGTGGGTGCAGGCGGGCGTGGAAGGTCATACTGCCGTACTGTGGGGCATTGCAGCTGCAGCAGTGCTTCTGGTGCTGATCGGTGGCGCCATCCTGCGCTATAGCGTGCGGTTGCCGATCGGACCGTTTTTCGCGGTTATGTCGGCACTGTTGGCGTTCATGGCCGTCGTATTCGTCGGTAACGGTGTCGCAGCCCTGCAGGAGGCAGGCGTGCTCGACGCGACGGCGGTGCGCTTCGTTTCGCTACCGCTGCTGGGCATTTATCCGACCACGCAAGGCCTTGTGCTACAGGCGTTGACGCTGTTACTGATCGTAGGTGGATTCTGGTTCAACCGCAGAAAGGTGGCGTAAGCACGTGATGATATTGCTGCCCTTACTAGGTGTTTAGTCCCATTTTGTGATGGTGTATTGTATGATTTGTTACCGACACAGGAGGAATTATGGGACAGATATTACACGGGAGCGCCTGCACGACAGCGGCGGTGCGTCAAGCGATACACCATAGTCAAGAAAGCCTGAATACACTGGCGCAGCGCTACGCCATCAACCCCAAGACGGTAGCGAAATGGAAGAAGCGCAACTTTACGCACGATGCCAGGATGGATCCGAAAGAGCCGCGTTCCACGGTTCTGACACCAGAGCGGAAGCCGCTTGCGTAGCCTTCCGCAAACATACGCTGCTGCCGTTGGATGACTGCCTTTACGCCTTGCAATTATCGCGGCTTTGGCCTTGGCGGAAGTCCCGGTAGCATTTTCCCTCACTGCCATCATGGGTGCCGTGCTCTGTGCGGTAACCACAGGCGTGGTGTTTGGTTTGATGCCCGCCCGGCAGGCGGCGCGGCTGGACCGGTGGTGGCCCTGACGGGGGAATAATCAGAGATCTCAATCATGCTAGCTTATCTTATTCGACAATCTCGTCTGTTACTGTTAACTGCCTCCGCAGCTAGCGTTATATCCGGCATCTGCGGTGTATTGATGATCTCCAGAATCAATGTTGCTCTAACAACTGAGCAGCATTCACCTGCGCTGATCTGGAGCTTTTTCGGGCTCATCCTGCTGTTGGTGGTCTGCCGAACTCTATCCTCCGCGCTATTCGAACACCTGGCACAACACGCCATGGCAAAGCTAAGGCGTTACATCTCCAGCAGAGTATTGGCCGCCGAGCTAAGGCAACTGGAGCTGATAGGAAGCTCGAAAATACACTCCGCATTAAGCGAGCATTCCGCAAGTGTCGTTCAGTTTTTCGTTACACTTCCCTCTCTCTTGAATCATTCGGTGGTGGTTATTGGCTGCATGGTTTATATGTTCCTGTTGTCGTGGCAAATCTTCTTAGCCGCGATAGTGATGGTTGGCCTGGGATCTCTGGGGCACTATCTGGCGCAGCAGAAAGCGATGAAATTTCTTAAAAAAGCGTCTCGCGAACATGAGCGGCTGTTTGGCTACTTCCACGCTCTGACCGATGGAGCAAAGGAATTGCGCCTCAATGCACAAAAACGCCACTTGTTTCGCGAAGAGCTATTGGGCCAATCGATTGAAGAAGTTCGAAAAAACCGTACAGCAGGCGCTTCGATTTTTATGGCCTCCTCGCGATGGGGAAATTTTCTTATCTATGCGTTCATTGGATTAGTACTGTTTGTACTCGCAGACAATATCCCCAATCGAACTCAGGTGATGACCGGGTTTGCGCTGATCTTTTTCTACATGATGGGGCCTTTAGAGGGGCTTTTAAGCGCTATTCCTCGCGCTAAGGTTTCCAGCGTGGCCGCTGAACGCATCGATGCGATTGTTCGAGATATGTCCGAAATCACACCAGTGTCCCCGCTGACGTTATCGAAGCGCTCGTTCAACTCGATACAACTACAGGGTGTAATCCATCGCTATTACCATGAGCAAAGCGACGAAATGTTCGAGCTGGGCCCTATCAACTTGCAGTTTCAACCGGGGACAATCACTTTTCTGATTGGAGGTAATGGCAGTGGGAAAACAACTCTGGCGAAATTGGTGGCAGGTCTCTACACACCAGAGTCCGGTGCTGTCGCTCTTGATGGCGTGCCTGTGGACGACGCCAATCGCGACAACTACCGACAGTTATTTTCCGCTGTTTTCTCAGACTTCCATTTATTTGAACGCCTGCTGGAAACGGACCGCTCCGATCTCGACGAAACGGGTAACCGCTTGCTCCACCAGTTGCACTTACAGAACAAGGTCAAAGTCAGCAATGGCGCTTTCACTACGCAGTCGCTTTCTCAGGGACAACGCAAACGATTGGCTTTGGTAGCCGCGCGCCTTGAAGACCGACCTTTTCTGGTATTCGACGAGTGGGCTGCAGACCAGGACCCCGCGTTTAAAGAGGTGTTTTACCGCATACTGCTGCCCGAACTCAAATCTGAGGGCAAGGCCATCCTGGTTATTTCTCATGATGACCGCTATTTCAATCTGGGAGACCGACTGCTCAAACTGGAGAACGGCAAACTGTCGCTATCGATCGAGAGCGATGCCCCTACAACGCCGGTACTGATGACTTCTGCAAGTCCAACTTAGCTTTAAGAACAGAAATCTTGCGAATGACGGGAACAACCCGTGTCAGACGAGCATCGAGATAATCTTTAAATAGCGGCGGTCGCGGCGCGTCGAGATAAAACTGTCGATCCTGTTTCACCGCAGCGGGTAACAGGAACTCTGACACATCTCCGTCTGAAACATCAGTCAACAGACATGGCACGTAGCGGAAACCCAACTCACGCAGTGCGTAAACACGATGTGAACCATTGGTCAGAATGATGCGATTACCCGATCGCGTGGCGCTGATCACGTTGTCACTGAACCCCACGTACATCACTATCGCATGGCTCGCCGAGCCAATCGGAGTGAAGTTTTGAATCGCGTCCGGCTCGACTGTGACGACGTCCAGAAAACGCAAATCATTGGACGCCGAGGTAAACATGTAGCCGCCATCGGCTTGCGTACAGCGAACCGCAGGGTGCGAATGAACACCACTACAAGCAACCAAATCGATAATTTCTTGTGCAGACGGATCAGGCGAAAGCGAGGCTTTGATCTGCTCAACATGACGTAAATTGACTGACTCCTGAAAAACCACTAAGCGATCAATCTCTACCATGCACCACCTTCGCGGCACCAGGGAGATCATCCTGTGCATCGAGGGTTGCTGCAACACTTGTTCCGCTAAAGGCTTCATTTCTTCTGACAGCTCGCGCACACCGATGCTATCAACGTCACCTGCTTCTTCCTTTATGACGTTTAACGCCACGGCGCGGGCTTCTTTCCATTCCGCTACCAGTGAGGGATCGTCGAAACTGCGAGGTGGGCACCGCTCCTTGATAAACCGAATAAACTTCGGCAGCGGAAATAATCCCTTGAGTACCGCAGTCGGATTGCTGCCGTCTTCATCGATATTAGTATCCATTTATTATTACCTTGTTTGATAGTGTTTCATCAGCTTGTCAAATTTAATGATATGTTATATCGTAACATTTCATTGACTCAATAGTCGATGGCCTCTACGTTGACGCGTAGAACCTTTCGTCAATCAGAAACGATTGATGAAAGCAATTATTCACTAACAAGCATAAGGAACTGATTATGAACGAACTAATTGAGCTGGGTGTATTAAATTCAGAACTCAAGTCACAAAACGGCGGTGCTTTGGCCAGTCACGAGCTTAGAGAACTAGGCTTGGTGGTTGCGGAAACCAAGGCACATGATCACGGCAGCAAAATGGATGACACTATGCCATCCACTTCTCCAGATTCCCTTTCTCGTTTAATGTAAAGGTTCGGAGTGGCGAGCGGCACTGCGCCGCTCGCTTTTTTAAAAACTGGAATGAGGTTTTCATGGATCTTACGGCAACACCTTCCTATTTTCTCTCGAAACAAGCACATGTATGTGTTGCCAGCGGCACCATGTTTTTATTGGATGAGGCGAACGGAAAGTACTTGTCTCTTGGCCAAGCGCAAGCGGCAAGTCTCGCACCTTTTATTTTGGACTGGCCGATAGAATCCAATAATTCCCATGCACCGGCACTGCTGCAATCGCTACTCGATCGCAATCTGATAACCCAAGATCCCAAGCGGGGAAAATCCGCCACCCCCTCCACAATTCAAATGCCCGCCGTTTGGCTGCGAGACGGTCAGCCCCGAGGATGCCCCCAAATCACCGCCAAAGACCTCCACAGATTCACGATTTCAACAGCTTACGCACTTGCCAGCAAAAAGTTTTTACCGTTCAGACACATTATGTCGGCGGTACAGAAAAGGAAATCATCTTCTCAGGAACGACCGATTCAAACCGACGTTCTTGCCTCATTAATTCGCGTGTTCGATTGGCTGCGGCCACTGGCCTTTAAGAAAACCAATGAGTGTTTCTTATATTGCTTGGCACTCAGTGAATTCTTATCGAAATACGGCATCCACCCGACTTGGATATTCGCGGTACAGGCGCAACCTTTCGCAGCTCACTGCTGGCTACAGTACGGCGATCAGGCACTGACCGACATTCCATTCAACTTACGTCGAATGGTTCCTATCCTCGTTATCTGAAGGTATACCTCCATGTATCGGTATATCGCTCTCTTCTGGAACCATCTTTCAGATCCGTCAGTGGATCAGGCCAGGCATGTTACGGAAAAAATAGAAGCAAAAATTCCAAGAATAGTATGCGCCTTAAACACGGACGGCGCTGCCATTTACTATCAAAGTGACGACCCGGGAGTGTTTGAATGTAACCAAGTGGGCTCACTCGTCACTCTTGGCAAGTTATTCACCAAAAAATTCGGAGTCGACGTCATACCTGAGCGTGCCGTGTTCAACACTGCTTCTGCAGATACCATCTGTAGTGACCAAGGTCGCACACTGGTGCAAGACTATTGGGGAAGGTACGTTGCGTTTGGCCGCAACCCGCAAACGCAACAGTGGTTCGCCATGAGAGACCCCACCGGGGAAATACCTTGCCAGATGACAGTTGCGGAGCATGTGACAGTATTGTTCTCCAATACGGAAGACTGTTTAAAGCTGCAATTGCGACGCTATTCCATCAATTGGCCATACCTGACCAGCTCACTTATCCTGCCGTTCCGAGACAACAGCCAGACCGGCTGCAAAGAAATTACAGCGCTGGAAGCAGCAGAAGTCGTCTCTCTTGAAAACGGCAAGCCCGTAGATCGAGGCTGTCATTGGGATATAGTGCAAGTTGCCGCCGAGAACTCCATCACCGACTTGCACGAAGCAGTGCAACTGGCACGGATAACTCTGCTTGGCTGTATCGGTGCATTGGCAAGCCAGCATACACACATTCAATTGAAGCTATCTGGCGGGCTGGATTCGTCAATCGTCTTGGCAGGTTTGCTTCATGCTCCTACGAAACCTGTGGTGGAATGTGTTCATCACTACGACTCTGGTGTTGGCGCAGATGAGAGAGAATACGCTCGAATGGCGGTTGCAGGCGCCAGCCAATCCTCGGGCAGAACCTGTGAACTTATCGAATACGAGCGCAAACCTCACTGTTCTCTGGAAGAAATACTGGACTTTCCGCGCACTGCGCGGCTCCTATATTGCTCTGGCCACCTGCTCCATCGCGACGTCGGATCGGACAGTGCCTTGGGCGGAGTCTCAACCCGCTTCACGGGTATTGGTGGCGATGCGGTATTTCTGCGCTTCAAAGGTAATGGCAGCGCAATCGACTACGCGTGGCGGCACGGTATTAACTCAGGATTGTTGCGTGTGGCACTCGAAACAGCGCAGGGAGGGGATTCGCTCTACGGGGTCTTAAAGGATGCCTTTCACTACGGCGTGCTCAAGAAGCCACTCTCCGCGAACAAGCGCTGGGGTAGCCCTTGCGATTGGCTTCAGGCGGGCAACAATCAAACCGAATTCCAACCCGTGTGGATGCGACACGCGCTCGCTAAAGGTTACGCTCTATCACCGAGTAAACTGACTCACGTTAGTCGCATGGTGTTTCCCACCAATATTCTGGACCCCTTCGAAGGTATCGGTAGTTGGCATGGTGTTTCACCCATCAGTGCCCAGCCTGTTGTCGAGTTGTTTGCGCGAATGCCACTGCACATTCTTATGGCCGATGCCGAAGACAGAACCATTGCACGCCGCGCCTTCGCGGGATTACTGCCAGAGCGTCTCTTATCTAGACGGGTAAAATGTTATCTCGATGATCATGCAGTCGCGGTGACGCAACACCACCGTGACTTCATCAAGAGCATGCTGGTCAATGGCATCCTGGCACAACAGGGATACATTGACAGTGCCGCCGCCGATGCCGGTATTCAAAGTGTGAATCCAGACAATTCCTCACAGGTGCTTGGCATCTTCGGTCCCCAACTGAATGTCGAGGCATGGCTAAGAAAATGGTCAGCTTCCCCCGAGCACTTTGAAACGGCAGCCAGCTAAGACCTCCTCATCTCCTCCAGGTAGAGGCTTTCCAGATCATTCGCCGTGATCGTAGAGGCGTCCAGGCTGCGGCGCAGCCTACCCCCCCGCATAAGCCCTATGGTCGTCGCCACTTCTCGCGCTCGAAAAAGGTCATGGGTCGCCATTAGGATGGCTGCACCACGGTCACGTTGGCGCAAAAGTAAGTCGTGGAATTCTGCCGATGCCTCAGGATCAAGACCGGATGTGGGCTCGTCCAGCAGCAGAGCCTTGGCTTCCTTGATGATAGCAAGCGCGATGCCGATCTTCTGCCGCATACCTTTGGAGTAGTGGCCGACCCGCCGATTGAAAGCGTCCGACGCAAGGCCCGCTGCGGCCAATGACTCACACAAGCGCGCCCTGGAGCGGTCCACCACTCCCGCAAGCCGAGCGAAATAGTCGAGATTTTCGTAGCCGCTCAGTTCATCGTAGAGGGCCACGTTCTCCGGTATGTAGAGCAATCGACGGCGAACCACTTGTGGTTCCCGTTGAGGATCAAGGCCGTCTACCTCGGCGCAGCCCGATGTTGGCTTTAAAAAGCCAAGAAACAATTTAATGGTGGTCGACTTGCCGGCGCCGTTGGCCCCCAAAAGACAATAGATTTCCCCCGCTTTTACACGGAAGCTGAGGTCGTCCAGCACTCGGTGTGTACCGTGGTCTTTGGTTAGGGAGTTTGCCGAAAGCATCTAAGATCTCCTATGGCATCGCCGCCCGGCCCCGCAGGGCTCGGGCAACAATCAGGATAATGAGTGTAGTGATAAACACCGCCGCGAGATCCGCAAGCACGCTCAACTGCAAGGCGCCGTCAGTTTCGCGAAAACGAAAAGTGAGTATCTGGTCGTAGTCGGTGAGGGTCACCAGAGTATCGCGATCCAAGTGGCTTTTATACACATGCCGAAGTTTCAGTTGGGCCGCGCGCGCTTGGCTTTCGAAGGCGAGTGCGCGATCCGCATCCGAGCCGGCGATGCGGTCGAGCGCATCTTGCACGGCCACCGAGGGCAGGAAAAACCGTACTCTGTCGAGCACATAACGTCGCGCACTCTTCAATTGTTGATGTGTCGCAATCATCGGCGCGATGGTGTTGTCGAGAGCGACATGGTCAGCGTAGACATCTCGCAGGCGCTCGGGAATCCTGGGCGCTGGAACTTGAGCCGGTCTCGGATGGGTGTCGCGATAGCGTGCCTGGCGCTCGATTATCTGCGTTTTTCGGGTCTTCAATTCGGTAGCGAAACGCATCTCCGAAGGTGCCGGCACAACCAGGTCAATAGCTGCTAAGGTCAATGACGGCGCCATCACTACGACCAGCAGCCAGGCGGCTCCGGCGGCAATGGCCGCTTCAGTCGAACGACGAGTCACAAGATTAATGATCACTGCCAGCGTCAGCCAAAAGCCGCCATAGGTCAGGATTGTCAGGGCCAGCGCCGTGAGGCCACTCGGTTGCCGCGCTCCAGCCCAGACAGCGACCACTAGGATAATAATGATCGAGGGGACCAGCACTGTCACACCTCGGGCCAACGCTTTCATACTGATGAGCATTCCAATGGTAACGGGCTGTGATAACACCATAGCAGCAACACCGCGTTCGCGCTCGCGCGACCAGAGATCATAGGTGGCGGCCAAAAGAATAAGCGGCAGCAGGAAAACGATTACAAAGGCCAGATCGAAACGACCGGCAGCACGCACGGTCGGACTGCCTATATCCGACCACACACGTCTGAACAGATCAGAGTAGTCCCCCAGCGGAGCAGCGTGCGCAGAAAATGGGTAGGCGTCGGCCAGGCCGACCGACAGCGGCGCCATAGCTCCTGGTCGTAGCACGGGCTGCGCAACCGGCAGAATAACCGACGAATAGGACTGGAGAATGAGCTGGCGCCTGGTGGCTGAGCTGTCCTGCTCCTGCGCCTCAATCAGCTCAATGGCCGCCTCACGCTGTTGAACCCAATCAGCGCCATTCCAGCCCGCATAGCCGCTCAAAACCAACAGCAAGATCAACAGCACAGTCAGGGAGCGGTCGCGCAAAAGACGGCGTACCTCGTAGCCTGCGACATTGACAGCAACTAGGGCACTCACAAACGCTGCCCCAGACGCAGGGCCGAAATACAAGTGAGGCCAAAGGCGAATAAAACCCAGGCCAGCAGGATCATAAAGTTGGGCAGTTGGGCCGCGAGCACATCGCTCAGGCGCTGCGGATCCGGCACATAGGTAATATCGTGCGTAACCGTCGCAATGTCGGCACGGTATCGTTCACCAGGCGGTGCTTTGTGCTCTTTGATTTCTTGGTTCAACGTCTGAATTAATCGGTAACGGTAGCCCTCAACCCCGCGCAGAAAGCTGAGGTGAGTATCGAGGTCTGTGCCCGCAAAAGCGCGCGACCAAGGTTGCAATGAAATGGTGGGTGAGAGGAGCGCGAATAAACGTTGTACCGCTTCCTGCTTATGGTAAACATCATAGAGCTGATCGAAATGCCGATTGTAGAGAAGTGTAGAGAGCTCCTCGCCATACTCGTATTGAGCACCCCGTAAATTGATTGGAAGGTCTTCCACATCACTGACGTTATAACGCGCCAGCAGTTCGGCCTCGAACGCTTGCAGCCCCTTATCGGATGGATCGTGAACATCGACTCCCTGTTCTGCCTCCACAGCGACTGCTGATCTGAACGCAGGTGCAGAAGGTGTGGGTTCGAACGTTTCCGCTACCGCTGGCGCAACGCGCGGCACCAGCAAGGTGGTTACGGCCCAAAAGCCAAGCAAAACGATCAGTGTTGTTCGCGCCGACGAAAACAGACAGGAAGCCGAAACGGTTAAGGCGCAGAACACCAGCAGGTAAAGCAGATAAATACCGCCAATGGCGGCGAGTGCCGCCAATTGCGCTGCACCCACGCCCTGCAAAATTATCGCCGGTAGACTCACGCCAATCATAATAAGTGCCACCAATCCGGCTGCCAGCGCCAAAGCGAGCAACCTTCCGCCAGTCAGCGCGAGGGTCGAAGCACCGGCGCCGAGCTCCTGCTGCAGCCGTGCCCGGGCAACGTCGCCGGACATGGTGGCGAAGCCGGCGAGAATGATCAGCACGGGCGCGACCACCTGCAGAGTCCAGGCCGCCGAAAAGCCGCCAAAGCGGGTGATGGCGGTACCTCCCTCGATGGGCTTGTGTTGCGCAGGGTTCTGCGCGTGCCCTTCAATAAACACCGACGAACCGACAAAGTCGGAAATGCCAGGGTCGAAGACCGCTAGCGGTCGCACCGGCGCGGGTACTGCGCGACCTATATGAGCCGCGTCGTGAGGGTCAATCACGCCCTGACTATCCCAGAGCCGTGCTTCCACTTCGGCGACCATGCGTCGCTCTTGTGCTTGGGCAGCTAGGCGCGCGGTGTTTGTAGCGACCGACGCGCTGGCAAGGAGCAGAACCGCGACGGCGAGCCACAACAAGCGCCGTTCACGCCACATCAGCCTAAGCTGCGTCGCGGTTACGCCTAAAGCCTGAGACCAGAGCGACACTTGGTCGATGCAAGCAGGAGCTTTGTTCAAGTTATATTGTCCCACCTTACCATTGATAGGTCATGCTCATGGAAACAAAGCGTCCCAGAGCAGTGGCATTAACGGGGTCATAGCCAGTGCCTCTAGCATTTTCGACGAAAGGTGGATCTTCATCAAAAAGGTTTTTTACATTCAAGGCAAGACCTATTTTTCTCCCAAATTTGTATCGAATATTCAGGTCCACCGTGGTCCATGAATCCACTTTGGGGTCGTCCTGATTGGACGGATCGCGATAGTTATTCACATAGTTCATAAAGAGTCCGCCGGTTAGATTTTGCCGGGTCAGTACCAGGCCCCCGCGCAATTTGAGATCCACCGGCAAATACACCACGTTCAGCACGTTGGCCTTCGGGGATGCGCTCGTCACGCGACGTGTAGAATTCACAATGTACTGACCCGCCAAGCTCAATTGAAGATTAGTCCCGCCTAGGTCGATACCATAAGAGGTGTCGAAATCGATACCCTGTTGTGAGGTAATCGCATTATTTCGGACACGATTATCAAGGATCACCTCAGTATCGTATTCATCCATGTTAGCGGGAACCGCATACGCCCCCCCCCGGATAACCCGGAATGAGTCCGCAACCAATCCCTGTTGCCTGGCTGTCTCAATTTCCTGCAGCGTCGGGTTGAAAGTCATGATGGGCGCATATGGATCGGTGGGCTGTGCAAACAGATTGCCAATACTACCCGGATAGCCGCGATCAATCCGACCGGAATAGTCGATATGATAGTAGCTCGCCTGAACCCGCAGGCCAGGAACTGCTTGCGGTGCAAATGAGAAGCCGGCCGTCCAGGTTTCCGCACGCTCAGGGCCAAGATTGGGGTTGCCATTGGTGAGCATCATGGCGACAGTGCTACCACCGGGTGCATTTGGATCGGGTAAGTTGTAGACATATGCGCCGTTATTCGTCTGCATGTCGGTAAACACGGGCGCTCGATATGATTTTCCGTAGCTAGCGCGAAAGGCCAGATCTTTTGTCGCTTCCCACAATAGGCCGTACTTCGGGTTAGTCGTAGAACCAAAGTCGCTGTAATCGTCGTAGCGTGCCGCGACTGTCGCGGACAAACTGCGCACGCCTGGAAGGTCTTCCAGCAGTGGAATGTTCAACTCGCCAAAGACAGAAGTAATATTCCGGCTTGGATTGAATGGCTCCTCTAATTTGCGGTGGTCGAAGAAGTCGTACTCATCACGTCGATAGCTAGCGCCGACTGCCGCGCGCATCACCCCGGCAGGGAGCGTAAATAAACCACCGTCGACGATCAGATCCAAATAGCCACTGTTGGAGTTCATGTCGGTTGGAGGTGCTGTATTTGCTATTCCATCCTCAACGGTGGTCCGCTCGTACCTCACTTCGCTCTTTCCAAAGCCCATGTTCAAGCGGGCCTGCCATTCCTGAGGCAGATCCAGAGTCAGGCCAGCGAACAGGTCGTACTGCTGCGTTTCCGGAAACAGGTTAGTAACATCCCATTGGCTTGCGATATTCGTATCCATTTCTCGCTTGGCATAGGAAGCCGTTAGGTTGAGAGACAGAACCTCGTTGATCTGTTGGATACCATCCATATACAAGCTATGCCGCTTTGAACCAGGATACAGATCGTAGGGACTGTATAGGACGTTTTCGGAGAAGCCTTTGTCTAGAGCGGACAAGTTATCCTGTTCCAGATATTCATAATTGACGAAAGCATGTCCATCCTTCCAAGACCAGCCTGCGGCTTGCGACACCTGATATTCACTCATTCCACCACTCGTGACGGTACCATAGCGTAGCCCGGTCTCGTAACCAGTAAAATCCCGTCGCATAATGATATTTACAACGCCGCCGATGGCATCTGCTCCGTATATAGCGGAGGCTCCATCAGTCAGAATTTCCACACGTTCTACGGCACTCATGGGAATCAACGATACGTCGACATACTGATAGCGGTTTGAAGAGGAGACTCGATGGCCGTTAATCAGCGTCAAGGTGGTGCCTGTACCGAGTCCACGCAGATTAATGGATGTTCCCTGACCAAAGTTATTTCCAGTATCACGGTCCACACCAAGGTTACCGACATTGGCGCCGTTGGCACCGCCGCCAAAGTTCTGCGGCAATTTTTCAAAGAACTGCTGCATGGTCGCCGCACCAATGTTCTCTATGTCTTCTTTGTTGAAGATAATCATCGGAGATGGGCCATCTGCCGCAATGCCTCGGATGTTACTGCCAATTACGATCAGCTCCTCCATCAACTCGACTTTAGCGGTAGAACCAGAATTTCCTCCCTGATTAAGGGCATCTGAGTTCTGCGCAAATGCAGGCGGGCTGACAAAGGACACGAAAGCGATACTCACGGGCAGCATCGTATTGAATCTTGCTTTTGACATTTTCTTCTGTCTTGATTGGTTGTTGTTTCAGACTTGTCTGCTCATACGAGACAAGCTTGACTCGCCCTTATCAATGCTGATCGGGTAACGTCGATTAGCAGCGCGAATTGACAACGGCTTAGCTCCGCACAAAATGCAGGATCTTTCACAGTTAAAAAGCTTGCATCGCTAAGGTGGAAGGGCTGATGGGGCGGGCATTGGTAGCTCATTCACTCAAGCTATCGATCTCTCAGATTAAGAACAGATAACCACTACCACATACCTTACCGCGAGCATGAATAATCGCTAACAGAACACCCACTGGTGCTAGGGAGTGTTAACAATTAAGCCAGCCAAATAATCGAGCAAACCAAATCTAGCATGGCCTGATAATTGCTGAGCTTTTCATATCAAGTCGCAATACGTCGAGAGGGAATAACCACCGTAGCACCTGAAACTTCAACTTCTTCGACAAATTGATCGCTGTCATATTTTTTATCAGCCAATACATAATCCGCATCCCACTCCTCAATTAAACGATATGTTATATCATATCATTTAATATGTCATGTTATATCGTATCATTTGTAATGGAAAACTATACTCGGCTCTACGAAGGAGATTGAGTGAGGGTTCTATCTGTTCTTACAGACGCTTTAATAAAGATGCAGATGTAATTCGCTGCTCTTGCAACGCATGTTGTCTATGTCTCATCCTCAGACTTTGAAACCGTTCGATGCGATCAAAAACACCGGATCCTGCTTCATCCTGGATCTCAACTCGTCATATGATAAGGAATTGTCCAATTGGGCTCTAATTCAGACCTCATTAGGTGATACGCACAGCTCTGTCTTTGCTTTTGAGTAAACACCTAGGGAATCTTTAATCAAGCCTCCCATGGCCGCCTGAGCGGGAGGCGGCCATGGAATTCGGATTGTTGCGCTATTTCATTACTGTAGTTGAAAAACTGTACGGTGCTCGCGCAAAAGAGCGCCTGAGGATAAAGTAATCACCGATTTACAGGTATGCCGATGCTGGCCACTTATCTGCTTCTGTTGCACCGGAACTGTCGTATACAGTACCTTCTATTTTAGAAAGGTACGATTTCTGCTGGTATCCCCATGTATAATTGGACCGTTTGCGGGTTGTAAGTGATCTCTTTATTTGGTCTGTGAGAGAAGATCCAGCTTCTTGGGCCCGTTTATCATGTGGCTGTTAAACCAGTCTTATCTTTGTCCGATGACTGCTCGTACTGAGAGTGGTTCTTTAACTACTACAAAAAATTTCCGAAAGAAACTGATGACTATTCGTTCAATCAGATCGCTGTTGCACAGCCTGTTCGCCGTTTTATTGTTATTGACATCTTTTGGCGTGATTGCAGCGGAAAAAACCACAACGACCCCGGAATCTCTGAAAATCCTTGGCTGGGTAGAATTTATCCGTCTGGAGCCCTGGGGGATCAAGACACCTGCCCGAATCGATACTGGCGCTAATACTGCTTCCATGAGTGCTCGGGATATTAATGTGTTCAAGAGAAATGGCAAGACCTGGGTCAGGTTTACTTTTGACTTCAAGAAAGGTACGGGGGAGCGTACCGTCGAGATCGAGCGTCCACTAGTGCGCATGGTTAAAATCAAGCAGCATGATGGCCCTCCGCAGGAACGTCCGGTAATCTCCATGGAAATTTGTTTGGCTGATGAAATCCGGGAAGCCGAGTTCGATCTGATCGATCGTCGTGCTTTGAATTACCCGGTGTTGCTCGGGCGCAAGGCGCTGGCCGGATATGTGGTAGTCGATCCTGCACGTGCCTATCTCACCAAGGCAGTGTGTGGCCATATCAAAAAGAAAAAGAAGGACGATGAATCAACCGATTCCGGGCAACCAGAATGAGAAAACTGCATCTGTATCTGCTGGTGTTCATACTGTGTCTCACGGGATTGGCGCTGGCTTATTACAAGGCTGCCGTAATCGGTCTGCCTTTGACTGCGTCAGAACAGGCACAGGTATGGAATATCGAAGCTCGTATCAGTTTTCGTGCCAAGCCGGACAGTGCAATTAAGGTAACCCTGCCGCTGCCTTTCAATCCTGCCGGTTATTCCATTCTCGATGAAGATTTTGTCAGCGCTGATTATGGGCTGGCAATCGAACAGGATAACACCAGCCGTGTTGCGCGATGGGCCAAGCGAAGAGCGCAAGGTAAGCAGTTACTGTTTTACCGAGCCATATTGTTCGAAAACGAAGAAATTATTCCTAGAACGGATGAAGTACCGGTTTATCCAAAGCCGCCCGAGTATCCCGAGAATCTGGTACCTGTGATTCAGGGAGTATTGGATAAGGCGCGTCAGCAGTCAGCTGATACCGTTTCCTTTGCACAGCGGGTGATTGAACAATTGAATGCAGCTGCATCAATACCGGAGCTGAAATTGCTGGTGAAGCATGTCAGCCGTACACGTAATTTGGCAAAAACCCTAAGTTGGGTTTTGGCCGGTGCCCGTATTCCTTCTCGTGTCATTCGCGGATTACGCTTGCAGGATGATAAGGAATATGCGGATCTGGAACATTTTCTGCAGGTTTATGATGGTGAGCAGTGGCGTACCCTGAATATTAAGAATGGCCAGGAGGGCCTGCCGTCGAGTTTCATTATCTGGCAGATCGATGATGATCGTTCTTTCTCGATTGAAGGCGCTTCCGAATCCGGGATCCAGTATTCAGTTGCCAGAACATTGCAGGAAACCGTCAACATTGCCGGCTTCCGTTCGGCGGAAAAAGGCTCTCACATGATGGATTTTTCGTTGTATTCCTTACCGGTACATACTCAGAATGTGTACAAGGTGCTGCTGATGGTGCCGCTGGGAGCACTGGTCGTCGTATTTATGCGCAACATCATCGGGATTCGCACGTTTGGTACATTCATGCCTATCCTGATCGCTCTGGCTTTCCGTGAAACAGAATTGTTCTGGGGGCTGATCCTGTTCAGCCTGATCGTGGGACTCGGGTTGCTGTTGCGCGCCTATGTCGAGCAGTTGAAGCTGCTACTGGTTCCCCGTCTGGCAGCGGTGCTGACCATGGTTGTCCTGCTGATGGCAGGTCTCAGCGTCATCATGCACAAGCTCGGATTTGAAATGGGATTGTCCGTGGCCTTGTTCCCGATGGTAATCATGACGATGACGATTGAACGTATGTCGCTGACCTGGGAAGAGGCCGGGCCGGCTGAAGCATTCAAGCAGGTGTCAGGCAGTATGCTGGTGGCGGTAATAGGGTACTTGGCTATGAATATCGGCGAATTTCAATACATGTTCTTCGTATTTCCGGAGTTGCTGCTGGTAGTACTGGCTGTGATCTTGCTGCTGGGTCGCTACTCCGGTTACCGGCTGATGGAGCTTTGGCGTTTCCGTGCGTTCGCACGGAACAAGCCGTAACGCCATGCTCCAGTTCCTGAAGAAACTCAGGCAGAGCGGGGTTGTCGGCATGAATCAGCGTAATGCTGATTTCATTCTGCGTTATAACGAGCGCTCGCTTTATCCGCTGGTGGACGACAAATTGCGGACCAAATATCTGGCGATTACATCCGGTATTGCGGTACCCGAATTGTATGGTGTCATTGAAATTCAGCATGATGTTGCCAGTTTTCCTGATATCGTCAAGGATCACGAGGATTTCGTGATAAAGCCGGCACATGGTTCGGGAGGAAACGGTATCTGTGTCGTTACCGGCCGTCTCAACGGCCGTTATCGGCAGAATAATGGCGATCTGTTGACTGAAGAAGATATCGAATATCACGTCTCGAATGTACTTAGCGGCCTCTACAGTCTGGGTGGACAGCCAGACCAGGCGCTGATCGAATACCGGGTCAAATTCGATCCCCTGTTCGAAACAGTTTCTTACCGCGGTGTACCGGATATTCGGACCATCGTGTTCAGAGGAATTCCGGTGGCCTGTATGGTGCGCTTGCCAACCCGCATGTCGGATGGTAAAGCCAATCTTCATCAGGGTGCCGTAGGAGCGGGGATCGATCTGATGACCGGTCGCACTACCCACGCTATCTGGCAGAATTATCCGATCGAGCAGCATCCAGATACCGGTGCTACCATCAATGGGCTTGCAATTCCTCACTGGCATAAACTGCTGACGCTGGCGGCACAATGCCACGGTCTGGTCGGATTGGGATATCTGGGAGTGGATGTCGTGCTCGACCGGGAGCTGGGTCCGCTGGTGCTGGAGCTCAACGCACGCCCCGGTCTTTCCATTCAGATAGCCAACCGCAGGGGTATGAGCCGTTTGCTGGAGAAAATAGCCAAGCTGGAAGAAATCCCTGCTTCGGCAGCAGATCGTGCCACATTGGGACAGGAATTATTTCTGGAAAATCAGACCTGATTTTCTGTATTTACGGCTATGGTCGCAGGTAATGTTCTTATCCTTAACCTGAGTTCGGGATAAGGCCTCAGGGTTGAGCCAAGCTATTGACTCTGGTCAGATTCAAAGTTGGTTTGTTATCAGACAAACAGTAAGCGACGATACCAGCCATTAGGTTAACGATAAAATTGAAGAGAG
>OBJA01000792.1_pt1 | contig 25674 bp, 24 predicted proteins | sample 1519751 | NCBI WGS metagenome assembly OBJA01 (sample SAMEA3881238, study PRJEB22517) | soil metagenome | biome: lake sediment; feature: soda lake sediment; material: sediment, water from around vicinity | place: India | collected 2013-12-23 | depth 3 m
CGCAAATTTTCAGACTAAATTCTGATTAAACTAGAAGTGGCTATTCTATTAGAGAAAAGTCACTTTTTAGATACAAAAAACGAAATAAGGGTAATAATTGTATAGTGAAACTTGAATTTTAAACATGATGAAATAAAACGGTAATCTCCGTTTCTTAAACTTAAGTCTGATTTTGTTTCCTGCAAAGTTGTATGGGTAAGCTAATTAGATTACAATAGTATTGAGCTTATCTAAGGCTGTTTGACCAAACAGTTTAACGAAAGCTTCATTCGCTGAAGCACCAGATAAAGAAGCAATACGAGATTTATTGATGATGATGTTAATCTCTTTTACTTCTTCTTTGGTGTAATGGTCAATGGATTTCCCTTTAGGAAAAAACTTTCGTAGTTGCTTGTTCATTTGTTCCACATTGGCTTTTTGAGCTGAGTTGAATGAATCACAGTAAAACAGATGAGTTCGTTGAGTTTGTGTTAAACAAGAGGGTTCTACTTGATCAAACGCAGAGAAACAAGGGTCTCTATCCGTTAAGACACAAGAAAACACTTTGTTAAACAGTTTCGGTGTTAAAAGAATCTCAAGTTGATTAAAGATGTGGATAATCTTTGAACTATTAGGAGATTCAACCAAAAAGAGCATGACAAAATGAAGGGTTGGAATACTCATTGTAAGAATGCTCTTTTTGTCTGCTTTGATGGAGCCTAGAAAATCCATTTGAATATGAATCGAATGTGGATGATGATGTTTAAAAGCTAGAAAATCAATGAAAGTACGCCCACTACGATCGATTTTTCTGTTTTCTTTATATTCATATTGCTTAGAAACTTTTCGTTTTTTATAGGATACAGCATATGGTAAGTCCATCCGCTTGGTCGTTAGTTTTCCTGTGTTGATCAATCGATAAACCGTTGGAACGGATGTGTTTAGTTCAGGATGACTTTTGACAATATGATAAATAGAATGTCCCTCACTGACACCGTCAAGAATGGTTGTATTTAAATGATTGTATTCTTCTTTTGTCATGTTTAATCCAATACGAGTGTGAACTAACCGATAGTCACTTAGTTCTTGAGCTCTTTTTGGATCATACTTAAACTGTGTGAAAGGACAAGAAGTGTACTTCTTATGGCAGGCATTACAAACATAAGGAAAACGAATAGTAACTTTACAAACCTTTTGAGTCAACTTTGCCTCTTTCGTTAAAACACGATTTCTTCTGATTTCTTTGGACACTGCACTGGCATCTACACCAAGAAGTTCTGCTATTTCACATAGTTTTGCTTTTTTGGTTAATAGGTGAGAAATAAGTTTTCTTTGTTCAAAATTGATATGTTTCCATTTTTTCATAACATGGTCTCCTTTCTTTGCAGGAAACAAAGTTATCATAGCATCCATTAATTAAACTTATTTCTGTTTTATTCCAAAAACAGAAGTTACAAAAAGAATTTAGGAATGACTTGGCGATGCTTGATAATAGTTTGTATATTATCATTATTGGGTTTATCATTGGTTTTGTTATCGTGTTGGCAGAACCTGCTGTTTATGTTTTAACACATCAAATTGAAGATGTTACCAGTGGTTATATCAAAAGAAATGTTGTTTTGGTTCCGTTAGCCATAGGAGTTGGTATTTCAGTGGCATTATCAGTTATCAGAATTTTGGTGCCAAGTATTCAGTTGTGGCATTACTTATTGCCTGGATACTTCATAAGCTTATTATTGATGTTTTTTACACCTAAACTATTTGTTGGAATAGCGTTTGATGCTGGTGGTGTTGCAACGGGACCAATGACCGCAACGTTTATTCTTGCTTTCATTCAAGGAGCTGCGGCAACCTATGAAGGTGCTAGCCTCATTGTGGATGGTTTTGGTATGATTGCTATGGTAGCAATGACACCAATTATAACACTTGAAATCTTAGGATTAATCTATAAATCTACTTCAAAAAAGGGAGTGAAAAAAAATGTCTGAATTTTCAAATGCTACTAGTTTTGAGTTGATTTACTTCATTGTGAATCATGGAATGGGTAGTAAACTATTAACCAAAGCAAAAAAATATGGTGTTAAAGGGGGAACTATTTTGTATGGAAATGGAACAGTAAGCAATTCCATACTGAACTTTTTGTCACTCTATGATGAAAGAAAAGAAATTGTGATAATTGGTGCAGAAACGAGTATCGCAGAGTATGCAATAGCAAATCTTAACCGAAAATTTCAATTTGAAAAACCAAATCACGGAATCGTCTTCACAATTAATGTAAGCAAAGTGGTTGGATCACGTTTATCAATGAATCAAGCTACAAAAGAAAGGGATGTTAAAGAACCTATGTATCAACTTATCACTACAATTGTTAATAGAGGAGAAGCAGAGAATGTTGTAGAGGCTGCGTATAAAGCTGGCTCAAAAGGCGGCACAATCATACATGCAAGAGGTGCTGGTGTTAATGAGTCTATGAAACTATTTAGTATGGATATAGAACCTGAAAAGGAAGTGGTACTTATCTTATCACGCACTGAGGTCACTGATAATGTAGTCCTTTCAATTCGTGACAAAATGCAGCTCGATCAACCTGGAAATGGAATTATTTTTATTCAAGATGTCAAAAATGCCTATGGTGTTTTTGAATAGCATAAAACCAGAAACTATTTAAAAGCACTGCTTATGTTTAAAAAAACACGTGTTATTCAATGCAGAGAATATCACGTGTTTTTAAAAGGTTTTGCATGCGGTTTAGTATTTACAGAAATTGTGAATTCTTAATGATGTCAGTATTATGACTAACACGTTTATCTATTACAAGCAAGCTGTTTTCCAGCAATTCGACCAAATACAATACAATCGGTAACTGCACAACTGCCTAAACGACTGGCACCGTGAATACCACCAACCACTTCACCGGCTGCGAATAATCCTTGGATGATGTTTCCATTGAAATCTAAAACATTGGACTCCGTATTGATGGCAATACCTCCCATGGTGTAATGGACTTTTGGCCACAGACGCATCACATAGAAAGGAGGCGTTGAGATTGGGGGAGCATTACTTACAATTGGTTTATGTAACTCTGTATCATGTTTAACTTTTACTGCGTTATTGTAAGTAGCTATTGTTTTTTGTAGATGTGCAATATCTATTTGATAGAAACGCGCGATATCATCAATACTATTAAAGGTTCTGACAACATCTTTTTTTATTGCTTTCGATATATCCCAGCCTGATTGTTGTACGGCAGCATGATCGGCAATACCAACACATGAATGGCCAACATTTAAGATTGCATCAGCTGTTTTTTTACGATCACCAAGTTCATTAACAAATCGTTTGCCAGTGGCAGGATCAATGATAATCCCATACTGAAATAAAATATAATCAGCAAATAACGGACCTGCTCCAAATCCTTTCTCATCTGGTGAAGCCCAGGCACCAAGCTGGATGTGAGAAAGCTGGACTGAAGCTGCACCAATGGTGAGTGCTGACTTTAAAGCTTCTGCAGTCGCAAAAGGTTTATTTGTGGTTTGAATATCCGATGTCAGTCTCGGGTCTTGAAGTGCTCTAAATGAAACATCAGCGCCAAAACCACCAGTTGCTAACACGATTCCATGAGTTGCTCGGATTGTTTTTAGATTGCCACGATTTGTTTTGTAGTCATAGTCTTCCAATACATATGCACCAATAACGTGTCCTTGTTGATTGCATATAAATGATTGAAAAGCAACACGATATCGAATCGAAATATTGCGTGCTTTGATTTGATCAATCATTTTAAGAATAATGGTTGCCCCTGTGATACCTTCAGGTGTGTAACAACGAGGTACTGAATGGCCGCCAAAAAGATCAACACGGTTCAAGTATGGGACACCTAAGGTAGCTATTGTCCATTGAAACGCTTGATTAGCATTAGAAACAACAGTGTTCACTAAGTCAGGGTGGTTTAAACCTAGTCCTGCTGCTAACATGTCATCGTACATGAGTTGTTCACTATCATTAATATTAAACTGTTTCTGTAAATAAGTGTTCGGTGCTGCAATCCCACCGTCACTGATAATAGAGTTACCACCAAAACTGTTCATTTTTTCAATAACTAAAACATCAAGTTTGTTTTCATTAGCTTCAATTGCAGCACTAATGCCAGCAAATCCTGAGCCAATCACCAAGGCATCAATGGTGTAATCCCAAGATATTTCATTGTGACTGTGTGCTTTGTTTTTTTGTAGTGTCATAAAACAATCTCCTGTGCTTAGCAATCATTAGTAAACCGTTATGCATGTATGAATAGGCTACTCCATTAATAGATTCATAGATGTTCATGACCAACATGATGTACTAATAATGGTTTATTAAGTGTATCCTATCATAAATCGTTGCACGCAACAATTTTTCATGTAGTCATGTTCATTAATGGAAGGTAGATATCTTTGCATTATCAACACAAATTGTGAAAATTGCTTATTTTGTATCGACACATCTAGAAAACCATGCTAAAATAACTCCATGCTAAACACCGTATATCCTTGCGAATAAGGCGCAAGAGTTTCTACCCAGCTACCGTAAATTGCTGGACTACGATGGAACCGCACTTTCTGCGTGCTTCCGTCGACAACGATGGAAGTTTTTTTTCATTTTAAGACGGGTTTGGCACAAAGAAAGGGGAACTATATGTTCGAAAAGTATTTTAAGCTTTCCAAAAAGGGGACAGATGTTAAAACAGAATTATTAGCTGGTTTAACAACTTTTCTCACAATGGCCTACATTTTGGCTGTAAATCCAGGTATGATTTCTCAGACTGGTATTCCAATTGAGGCTGCATTCTTAGCAACAGCTCTATCCGCTGCAGTGGCAACACTTATCATGGGGTTGTTGGCTAACTATCCTGTAGCACTTGCTCCAGGAATGGGGTTAAATGCCTTCTTCACTTACAATGTTGTTTTTGGATTCGGTATGAGTTGGCAAGCGGCATTAGCAGCAGTATTTGTGTCTGGTATTCTGTTTTTAATTGTTACCGTTACTGGTATACGTAAAATGGTCATTGCGGCCATACCAAAGCAACTCAAACTTGCTATCGGAGCTGGGATTGGGTTTTTTATTGCCTTTATTGGTTTTCAAAATGCAGGAATTATTGTTGCTAATTCAGCAACATTGGTTGCATTAGGGGATCTAACGGAAGGTGTTGTTTTATTAGCTGTATTTGGTATTTTAGTGACAGTTGGATTATTAGCATTTAAAGTTAAAGCAGCTATTTTTATCGGTATGGTTTTAACAGCAGTCGTAGGATTAATTGCTGGAGCTGCTGGTGTAGCTGATATGCCTGCTTTACCATCAGCTGTTGTTAGTGTTGAGTTTGATACATCAGCTGTATTTGCATTTGTTTCTGGATTGGACGAGTTATTGAGCCATCCTCAAACATTCTTAGTTATTTTTACTTTCTTGTTTGTTGATTTCTTTGACACAGCTGGGACATTGGTTGCTGTTGGTAACCGTACAAACTTAGTTGATGAAGAAGGAAATCTTGTGAATGTTGAAAAAGCACTAATGGCAGACTCTGTTGGTACAATTGTTGGAGCATCACTTGGTACTTCAACAGTAACATCTTACATTGAGTCAGCATCAGGTGTTGAAGTTGGTGGTCGTACTGGTTTAACTGCCGTAACAACAGCTGTGTTGTTTATTCTTTCAATTTTCTTTGCTCCACTGCTTGCTGTTGTTAATGCAACAGTTACAGCACCAGCATTGATCGTTGTGGGTATCTTAATGGCACAACAACTTGGTGGTATTGATTGGGATGATTTTGTAAGTGCTTCAAGCGGATTCATGGCTGTTATCGTAATGATTTTATCTTACTCAATCTCTGATGGTATTGCTGTTGGATTTATTACGTATGTTGTTGCATCTGTAGCAGCAAAACGCACAAAAGATATTAATCCAATCGTTTGGGTCTTATTACCAATCTTTATTCTGCATTATGTCTTTAAATAATTAATTGAAAGCGGAAGCAATTCCGCTTTTTTTTAAATGCAAAGGAGTTTTAATATGAAAGTACTAAAAGAAGGTTTTACATTTGATGATTTGATGTTGGTTCCTGCTTATTCTGAAGTTGTTCCTGCACATGTTGACACATGGGTTCATTTATCCGATAACATCCGTTTAAGCGCTCCGATTACTTCAGCTGCAATGGATACCGTAACTGAAGTTGAAATGGCAATCCAAATAGCTTGTTTAGGGGGTCTAGGTTTTATACACAAAAATATGACCATTCAACAACAAGCATCAATGGTAGCAGCAGTTAAACAGTATTCGGATATTTTAGAGTATCCAGCACCAGCACTTGATAAAAAACATCGATTGTTGGTTGGGGCTGCGGTTGGTGTGGGCGAAGACAGTCTCAGTCGCATTGATGCACTTGTAGAAGCTGAGGTTGATGTCATAGCGATTGATAGTGCTCATGGTCATTCAAAAGGTGTAATCGACACTATTAAAAAAGCACGTTCAAAATACCCTAGTCTAAATCTTGTTGGTGGTAATATTGTAACAGCGCAAGCCGCTCAAGATCTTATTAATGCTGGGGCAACAATCTTAAAAGTAGGTGTTGGACCTGGTTCTATATGCACCACACGTGTGGTTTCTGGTGTTGGGGTTCCACAGTTAACTGCCATCATGGATGTTGTTGAGGTTGCTAAACGGTATGGTGTTAAAGTCATCGCTGATGGTGGAATTAAGCAGTCAGGAGATATCGTTAAAGCGCTTGCTGCAGGTGCTGATGCCATTATGTTAGGAAACTTATTAGCAGGAACAAAAGAGACACCAGGTGATATTTTTGAGCTTGATGGTAAGCAAGTCAAAGCTTATGTTGGTATGGGATCTTTAATTGCAATGCAAAAAGGATCAAGCGATCGATACTTTCAAGGTGGTGTTAAAGAACTTAATAAGTTAGTGCCGGAGGGTATCGAAGGACTGGTTCCATATAAGGGGTTATTAAAAGATGTTATTTATCAAATGATGGGTGGTTTACGATCTGGAATGGGATATTGTGGATGTAAAAATGTAGAGCAATTGCAAAAAGAGGCACAATTTATTCAAATTACCACAAGTGGTTTGATTGAATCACATCCACATGACTTAGTTCAGATTAAGGAGGCACCAAACTATCATGGAAGATAAAATACTGGTAATTGATTTTGGGAGTCAATCCAATCAACTCATAGCTAGACGCATAAGACAATTGGGTGTATACAGTGAGCTTGTTTCATATGAGAAAGCGTTGAGTATGGTTCAAGATGATGCAACCATTAAAGGCATTATTTTCTCTGGTGGTCCAAAATCAGTTTATGATCAAGAAGCATTTATGATTGATGAAAGCATCTATCATATGAACATTCCAATTTTAGGTATATGCTATGGCATGCAAATGATGATGCATCAGCATCAAGGAATCGTTGAGTACGATGATAATCATGAGTATGGCAAAGTAGAGTTAACGATTGATATAGAGACAGCTTTAACTAAAGGGCTGCCAAAACAGCAAGTTGTGTGGATGTCTCATCAAGATCAAGTAAAGCAACTACCTGCTAGTTTTGATCAAGTTGCTCATAGTGAGTTGTGTGATGTTGCGATGGTGAAGCATAAAGAAAAAGATTTATATGGCGTTGCTTTTCACCCAGAACTTACACACACTGAATATGGAATGTCGATGTTGGAAAACTTTGTTTTTAAGATTTGCAACATTGAAAATCGATGGGAAATTGCTTCATTCATTGAACAAAAAGTTGAAGAAATCAAACATCAGGTAGCCTCTAATCATGTGTTATGTGCTCTATCAGGTGGTGTTGATAGTAGTGTGGTTGCCTTGCTACTAAAAAAGGCGGTTAATGATCAGTTAACATGTATGTTTATTGATCATGGACTCTTAAGAATAAATGAAGCGCAATGGGTGCAAGACATCTTTGAGAAAAAACATGGTATTCAACTTATTGTCGTTGATGCACGACAACGGTTTTTAAGTGCTTTAAAAGGTGTTGTAGATCCTGAATCAAAACGAAAAATCATTGGTGAAACATTCATCCGTGTTTTTGAAGAGGAAAGCAGAAAACTTCATGATATTAAGTTTCTTGCTCAGGGTACATTGTATACGGATGTTATCGAATCAGGAACCGCAACAGCTCAGACGATAAAATCACATCATAATGTTGGAGGACTTCCAGAAGATATTGCTTTTGAACTAATTGAACCACTCAACATGCTCTTTAAAGATGAAGTCAGAGAAGTAGGAAAACAGCTTGGACTGGATGAAAGCATCGTGAATCGGCAACCTTTTCCTGGACCAGGTATTGCCATAAGAATCATGGGTGAGGTAACTCAAGAGAAGATTGAAACTGTTCAAAAGAGTGATGCTATATTCCATGCACTTTTAGATGAAACAGGATTGAATAAAGAAATATGGCAAGCCTTCACAGTATGTACAAACACTAAAACTGTGGGCGTGATGGGTGATCAACGCACGTATGCGTACACTTTGGCATTAAGAGCAATTACATCACTTGATGGTATTAGTGCTGATGTTTCTGATATACCAATAAGTGTACTTAAACGTATTTCTAATCAGATTATTAATCAAATTCCACAAGTCAATCGTGTTGTTTATGATGTGACGACAAAACCACCAGCAACAATTGAGTGGGAGTAGTATTATTGGTCATTGTAATTCGTGTTTTGTAGTTAATAAGCTGTAAGTTATTGAGTAAGAAAAAAGAAAAATTGCAATTGAATAACGTTTTGATTAGTGACCAAATTTAATACCCATAATATGGTTGGGTAGTTTCTACTGATACACCGTAAATGTATCAACAATTGTGGCAGAAACAAATGTTTCTCCTTAATAAGTTTTGGTAACAATCAATGTCACAAGGAGGAAAATATGACAAACGTAAAAAGAGAGTTTATTTATAATATTCCAAAGGCTGAGTTGCATTTGCATTTAGAAGGTACACTAGAGCCAGATTTGAAGCTAGAACTGGCTACAAAAAATGGTATTGATATTGGACAGTCTACCATCGAAGAAGTGACAAAGAGCTATCAGTTTAATGACTTGACATCATTTCTATCTGTTTATTACCCAGCCATGAATGTGCTGCAAACTAAAGATGATTTTTATCGCTTAGCTATGGCTTACTTTAAGAAAGTAAGTCAGCATAATGTCGTGTACACTGAACTGTTCTTTGACCCACAAGCACACACAACCCGTGGTGTGGCGTTTGAAGAACTGTTTGAAGGGTATTACAAAGCAACTCAAGATGCACGTAAGCTCGGTATTGAAGCACATTTGATTATGTGTTTCTTGCGAGACATGAGTGAAGAGTCAGCCATGGAACATTATGAAATGGCACTACCTTATAAGGATCGTATACTTGGGATTGGCTTAGATTCTGATGAGCGAAACAACCCACCTCTGAAATTTCAACGTGTGTTTGCACGCGCAAAGGAGGATGGATTTCATATCACCATGCACTGTGATATTGACCAACTCAATTCGATTGAGAACATTCGTGATGCTCTGTTAACGATTGGTGTTGAACGGATCGATCATGGCACTAATATTGTAGAGGATCCAAGCCTTGTTGAGTATGTGTTAGAAAACAAGATTGGTCTAACGTGTTGTCCTGTATCTAACGGATTTGTTACATCTGACATGAAGGGTAAGGAAATCAAAGACTTACTAAGAAAAGGTGTTAAAGTAACAGTTAACTCTGATGATCCAGCGTACTTTCAAAGCTATATATCTGATGATCTAATCACACTTGCTGAGGCATATGATTTAGATAAAGACGATATTATAACACTAGTTAAAAATTCATTCGAAATTGCTTGGATGAGTGAGAAAGCAAAGCAAAATTATCTTGATGCGGTTGATGCATTTGTTGTACAACTTGCTCAAGCTGAAACAGTTTTTAATCCTAAGTGATTATCAGACCTTATACTCAAGTTGATGATAAAAAAAAGCACTGGTCATAAACCAAGTGCTTTTCTTTACCTATTGATGGATTGATGAAAAAATGGTGTGTTTTGCTTTCACAACATATCATTCATAAAAAACTAATCGTCATAAATTGATGTGATTTAAAAGAGTTGCATAATCGTAGTAAAGCATTATTATTTAAGGTTTTCTAGAGTTGCAATATCTATTTTTTTCATTTTCATCATGGCTTTTATCTGCTTTTCATTTGAAAGAAGTTCATTCATGTGATGTGGCAAAATTTGCCATGACAAGCCAAATTTGTCTTTTACCCATCCGCATTGTTCTGATTCTTTAATATGAGATAGTTTTTTCCAATAGTAGTCAACTTCATGTTGATCTTTACACTCGACTGTGAATGAGACTGCTTCATTAAATCGAAAGTAAGGACCTCCATCCAAGGCGACGAATTTCTGATCATTTAAATAAAACACAGCAGAAATGACTTTGCCTTTCATGTTTGTAAAATGTACATCAATACTTTCATCTGGGTAGTAGTCTATAGATTCAATTTTGGAATTATCAAAAACACTTGTGTAGTATTGGATTGCTTCTTCACAATTATTATCAGCAAACCACAAACAAGGAACAATGTTCTGCATGTGAGACACCTCCACGTCCTTTTATGAGTTAACCTTATCATAGAAGGTATAGCAGAGCATGTCTTATGCTTGATGTTTCGAACCATTAATTTAATGACTTAATTATAGGCTACTTATGACTCGATTTTCAGTTTTAAAACTTGTTCTCCATCAACTTCTCTTTTCGTATCGATAAACCCATACTTCATGTACATTGAGTATGGCATGGGATCATTGAGAGTGCATGAAAGATAGAGATAGTGTATGTCATCTTGTTTGCATTTATCAACAATCATATCAAGTACTTGTTTACCATAACCTTTGTTTTGATGCTTGGTAGCAATCATAAATCGCCATAAATAATAAACAGGATAATCTTCTTTATCACTATGATCATAATCAAGACTGAGCATAACAAATCCAATCACTTCTTTGTGCAGCACAATAGCTCTAGGCCAAGCTTGTTCATAGTTAACATAGGCTTCTGCTAATGAGTATATGTTTGGTGCAACGTGTTGTTTATCTTGATCACTCAACGTATCATAAACGTCAATAACAGCATCTAGGTTTTCATAATTGATTTTCTCTAATTGAAGCATAAGTTTTTCCTCACATAGAAAATATTATATCATGAACCATTTGCTTTAATCGTTATATTTTTCCATCGATAATAAGCGGTTTTATGAATCTCAAAAGTAGCAAAATGAAATCATTAAGGAGTAAAGAGTTTTTGTTTGAACAACCTTAAAAGAATAATTTCATGATTCTATCAAGCATGATAAGATAATGTAATAAGAGGTAAGTTTATGGCTAATTGGAATCCATGGAGAGGTTGTCATAAGATAAGTGAGGGATGTCAGTACTGTTATATTCATAGTGGAGACATAAAAAGAGGTGTTAATACTGATATTATTGAAAAGACTAATCAGTTTTATCGACCAATTGAAACGAGTAAGACCGGTAATTACATCATAAAACCAAATCAAATCGTGTACACTTGTTTTAATAGTGATTTTTTTATTGATGAGGCTGATCCGTGGCGACATGAAATCTGGGATATGATAAGAAAGCGTCAAGATCTTAAATTTCTAATGTTGACAAAACGAATCGATCGTTTTAAACAGGTAACACCTGACGATTTCGACGTTAACTTTCAACATGTTATAATCGGGTGCTCTATCGAAAATCAAAAACAAGCCGATCAAAGACTTTCTGTCTTTGTCGACTTGCCAATCAAATACAAAATGATTATTTGTCAGCCATTGATTGAGACAATAGATTTGTCAAAATATATTAGTCAAGGTATTGAGCTTGTGGTAGTTGGCGGTGAAGCAGGGAAACTTGCTAGACCTCTCGACTATGATTGGGTTTTAAATATTAGGAATCTGTGTGCTAAACATCATGTGAGTTTCGAATTTCGTCAGTTGGGTTCCACTTTTATTAAAGACAACAAGACTTATAAAATTCCTCGCTATCAATTAGCATCCAATGCAAAAAAAGCTAACATCAACTTAGTATTTTAACAGCGAACAACACTTATAATTTTCTGGCAAAGTAGGCGATAGGGGCATGATTAACACCTTCATAGGTGTAAGTTTTTTCAATGATCATATTTTTCTTAAGCCAAGTTAATACAGTAGCTGCTTCTTCACTTCCATGAGCATGGCCTACATAGACAGTAATACAAAGCCATCCGTTATCATTAAGCATCTTTTTTGCAGCTTCAAGTGAAGCAATGGTTGTTTCAACATGTGTGACACTTTGATGATCACTATTGGGTAAATAGCCACAGTTATATATGATGCCATCAATAGACGTATTGATGTGTTTTTTTATGTTCTCGTGTGAGTCACGAATTAATGTCACATTACTTTGCTGCTTAGTTTTTTCTTTGGTTCTGCTTATCGCTAACTCACTAATATCAAAGGCAAACACATGTGCTGCCTGTACACTTAAAAACAACGTGTCATGACCATTTCCAGCAGTCGCATCAACCACTGTATCCGTCGGTTTTATGACTTGTGATATCCATTGATGGGTTATTAAATTGATATTAGTATGTCTCATAGTTTTTGCCTTGATAAGTGTTTTTTGCTGCCATTTGCTTATCGATTTCGTTAAGTACCACACGTTTTTTAATAGTCCATTGTGGTGTAATCAAATCATCAATAAAAGCATCACCTGTGATTCGATGGATCACCATTTGTGGTGGCAATGCTTCAAGTTGAGCGATGACCACATCTACAAACTCGCTCATTGTTAATATATGGAATGGCTCTTTTTCATATTGAGCTGCCATAGCGGTATTCTTTAATAGATGAAGCATATGGATTTTTATGCCATCGACAGGCTGAGATGCGACCCATTGTGCTGTTTTAAGCATCATGGATTGTGTTTCGTATGGTAATCCGTTGATGATATGTAAAACAACATGGAAATTTTTGTCTTTGCATTTATTTAATACACGTTCAACAATTGCTAAGTCATGACCACGATTAATGATTTTATTGGTCGTAGGATGAATGGATTGGACACCAAGCTCAAGGTAAACAGGTTTTTTGAATGATTGTCGATGAAAATATTCAATGGCCGCATCGCTCAAACAATCAGCTCGTGTCCCCAATGCTACCGCAACATTATCAAATGATTCAGTGAAAAATGGATCATAAATTACTTTCAACGTATCTAGTGATGCGTATGTGTTTGAATACGCTTGAAAATAAGCAATGGGCTTAGCATGAGGCCATTTCTTAAGCAAAATCTTTTTTTGTGCATCGAACTGTTGGGCTAATGAAGTGGAGGAAGACAATGCAAAGTCACCACTTCCTCGAACTGAGCAAAAGGTGCAACCACCTTTGCCATTGAAAATATGAGGACAAGTAAAACCTGCATCAAGTACAGCTTTGAATAGTTTATGATTAAACATCTGCTTATAATGATAGTTCAATGTGTGATAACGTTTGTTATCAAGGGAGTATATAAAAGGATTTGTCATAATTGTTTGAGTTTGTTAACTAGCTTTTCTTTTTCAGTTGTTGTTATAGTTTCAAAAATCGATTCAAAAGACAGTGAAGATGAATCATGTTGAGTGATGTTCCCGTAGTATCCATTACTAAAATTAACAAGAATCAGTGAATCATCAAGTTGTCTTTGATAACTTGAATGCCATTCAAATGGTGTGAATACAATCGAACATTGTGATGTAACCAAATGTTTAAAGTCAACTTTTTTGGGTAGTGATTCTTTGATAAGCTTCATTTTTGGTAATAGTTCTTTTGCATGATTAAGCGTTTGCTCATCACTATGGTCAAACACTTTTATGGTTTTCACTTTATGAGATAAAGAAACGTTTATGTCATGGAGTTCAAAATTACTTGGTTTTGGTATATTTTTTTGATTGATGTGTTTGACAATGTGATTAAACAGAACATTAGACACTTTAACGCTATCTTGATACGTGGATTTATTGAGCAAGTTCTGATAATGAACATCACCACAAGATCCTTGAAAGAACATAAAGAACTCAAATGGGTATTTTTGTTGTAGTTTTTCCAATAGTGAACCAATATAATCTGATGAAAAGTAGTGAGCATCTGCTGCTACTAGTGTTGGATGTGCGTTAAAGAAAATCCAATGACCGATTGGTTTTGATGCATCAAAAAATGATAACAATTGTAATCTTGTGACGCCATGTATATCGTGTCTGAATGGTTCAAGTTCAATATCACTAACATTATAATCCAAATGGCAATCAACCATTGATGTCTTAAGTTTGATCAAACAAATCTCAAATCGCTCCAAGACGTATTCAATGTAGTTTGAATTTTGATGAAAAGTATTAAATCCATTAAATAGTGAAGGAGCGGAGTGTGTATGAGTAGCAGTTACAATCAGTTCCACACTTTTTCTATAATGTGATTCAGCAATATCTTTCATTTTGTCGATGACTAAACTGGATACAGCAAAAACATCCATTGTTACAAACAACATCGGGACTTCTTCTTCAACATAAAAACAGCGAATCATACAATCACCTTTTACGAGGGATAAGTTGTTTGTTTCCAACAGATGTCCAATGGGTTTTTGTGGTGTTGTTGGATTAATCACCATGGATTGAAAGCCGATTTTCATAGGTTGCCTCAGATTTGATTCTATTTTAACATAAAAGATGATAACAATTAGTGTTAAAATGATAGTATAAGCATAAATAAATGCATATTGAAGATTAAATGAGTGAATATATTGTAAAGGAGTTTACAAATGAATCAGCTATCAATCATAAAAACAACTAAAGATGACTTAGAAAATGTGATGAAACTTTGGAATGATGGAGATGTAATGAAATATGTAGGGTTTCCTCAAGGATTGAATGTTACCATTGAAAAGCTTGAACGTTGGCTTGTAAGTATTGACCAAACACCGTATCGTGAACATTATTCAATTTATGAAAGAAACTTAGGCTATTGTGGAGAAACGTACTATCATGTTGATGAACATGGCTATGCAGCATTGGATATCAAACTATTAAAACATGCAAGATCGCGTAATATTGCTTATGAAGCGCTCAAGTTTGCAATCGATGCTGCCTTTAAGGTTGGTCATGCTCATTTTGTTTATGTTGACCCTCATCAAGATAACCAAAAAGCATGGGCATTGTATCAAAAGTTAGGTTTTAAACAAACTATAAAACCTTCACATTTGGATGTTGCAGATACCTATCAGCAAATCAGTAACCAAGAGTGGTTTAATAGGGTGAAGTGATAAGGTGTGTAGAGCTTCAATTAAACTTAGTACTTGACTTTGCTTTTTACTATGTGTACTATCTGTATTTTTTGTTTTGTCATATTATCATCCTCTACAATTATAGTTACACATCAGTTTACCAAAAATCGTGACTTACAAGGGTTCGTCATCTTTGATTATCAACGATTTATGCCATGATATGATAGATTCGCTGTCTATGGGAAAGACTTTAACGACATTACTAGGTATGCTAATATTGTGAAAGTGGACAGGAGGTTTCTTAAATGGATACAGTAAGGATAGGACAGTTCTTAAAAGATCTTCGAAAGGAAAAAGGTTTTACTCAGGAGCAACTGGGCGAAAAGGTTGGAATAACAAACAAAACAGTTTCGAGATGGGAAAATGGGAATTATATACCACCAGTTGAATGTCTCGTTATTCTTTCAGATATTTACGGAGTTAGTATAAATGAAATTGTATCAGGGAAGAGACTTACTATAAATGAATTTTCAAATGCTGCTGAAGATAACCTAAGAGGTGTGTTAGAGTTTAATGAGCGAACCTATAAGAAGGTAGAAAAACGTCTTTTTACTGTAATGGCTATATCAACTCTGATTGCCATCTTAATCATTATTCTTCTCCCTATAAATGACTTGGGAATTGGAATGAGCATACTGCTTGTTTTTTTAATTGTCACATTGTGGTTCTTCAGTAATACGGTGAATCTTGTTGCACTGGCACTTAACAATGAAAGAACTATGAAATAGTAATATTCTATTATACTTTTTTGAGTGCTAATACTATTTAAGGTTAAGTTCGAACAAGTAAAATCAATGCCAATGAATGTAATGCTTTGCTGTGTATAATATCCTGTACTTTATGTTTAGCTTATAAGGTAGGTTTGTGGATGAATCAATTGGAAACTGTAAAGTTGTTGTGTAGGGATTAAGAAAGTGTTTTTGGGAAGTTTGATACAATCTAACCTGAATTATTAGAACAATAAAAGACGATTAGTAAAAACTTTCTTTGTGTTCATATAATAGAATTTAGGTACCTCATGAAGAACGGGTAAGTGCCAGTGGGTATAAATGCAGTAGAATGTTCTATGGCATTTTGCAATTGTGTAATTATGAACTGCATAACAAAATATATTGATGTAAGAGGGTTAAGTGATAAGGTGTATCTTGACACCTTATCATCATTTCGGTATGATTATTCAAGATGCTATGAAGAGAAGTAGTAGAACCTATTGTGTTGAAAGAGAGTCGATGGATGGTGTGAATCGATAACAGAAAGGTTTGAACTCGTCTTGGAGCAAAGCGTACGCTTCGTGATTCTGCGTTAATGAAACGAGGGCATAGTTATACTATGAACTAAGGTGGTACCGCGAATCTTCGTCCTTAGAGGGCGTTTTTTTATTGATTTCAGGAGGAAAACATGGATTACAATCATAAAAAAATAGAAAAGAAATGGCAAAACTATTGGGAAGAAAATCAATCTTTTTACACGGATACACATGATTTTGATAAACCAAAGTTTTATGTGTTGGATATGTTCCCTTATCCTTCAGGCGATGGGTTGCATGTTGGTCATCCAGAAGGGTACACAGCGACGGATATTATTGCTCGAAAAAAACGGATGGAAGGGTATAATGTGTTGCATCCGATGGGATGGGATGCATTTGGGTTACCAGCTGAACAGTTTGCTTTGCAAACAGGTAATCCTCCAGCAGCATTCACAAAAAAGAACATTGAAAACTTCAAGCGTCAAATACAATCACTCGGTTTATCCTATGATTGGACAAAAGAGATTGCCACAACCGATCCTGAATATGTTAAATGGACGCAATGGATTTTCACACAGTTATACAACAAAGGTTTGGCATATGTTGACAAAATGCCTGTAAACTGGTGCCCAGAGTTAAAAACAGTGTTGGCTAATGAAGAAGTGATTAATGGTCGTTCAGAACGTGGAAATCATCCTGTTTATCGAGTGTTGATGCGTCAATGGGTTTTAAGAATTACAGAATATGCACAACGGTTATTGGATGATCTAAAGCTTGTGGATTGGCCAACATCAACAAAAGAGATGCAAACCAATTGGATTGGTCGCTCAGAAGGTGCTCACGTCATTTTTAAAGTAGATCAGCACGATAAAGAGTTTACGGTGTTTACAACTCGTTCAGATACACTCTTTGGAGCAACCTATTGTGTGTTGGCGCCAGAGCATCCATTTGTCTTAGAAATTACAACACCAGAGAATCAAGAAGTGGTGAAGCAATACATTGAGCAAATCAAAACAAAATCAGATTTGCAAAGAACAGAGCTAAACAAAGACAAGACAGGGGTGTTTACTGGAGCGTATGCGATCAACCCTGTTAATCAAAAGAAAGTACCCATTTGGATTGCTGATTATGTGCTTATTAGTTATGGTAGTGGGGCAATTATGGCAGTACCAGCACATGATGAGCGTGATTATGAGTTTGCAAAAAAGTATGATTTGGATATTGTTGAGGTTTTAGAAGGTGGAGATATTAGCAAAGAAGCTTTTGTTGGTGATGGTAAACATATCAACTCAGACTTTATTAACGGTATGAACAAACAAGATGCCATTACAACCATGAACCAATGGTTGGTTGATCAAGGTGTTGGTGAGTTCAAAATAACTTACAAACTACGTGATTGGTTGTTTTCCAGACAACGTTATTGGGGCGAACCCATTCCAATTATTTTTATGGAAGATGGCACTCAACGCACCGTTCCTTTAGAAGATTTACCACTAGAATTACCAGCAGTCAGCAACTATTCTCCTTCTGAAAATGGAGAATCACCATTAGCGAATGCTACGGATTGGTTGCAAGTTGAAATTGATGGTATTAAAGGTAAAAGAGAAACCAACACCATGCCTCAATGGGCTGGATCGTGTTGGTACTACATGCGGTTTATTGATCCTAAGAATCATGAAGAATTTGCTTCAAAACAGCTGTTAGATCATTGGTTACCAGTTGACTTGTATGTTGGTGGTGCTGAACATGCAGTATTACATTTACTATATGCTCGTTTTTGGCATAAGGTATTATTTGATTTAGGGTATGTGTCGACACCTGAACCTTTCACGCGCTTGTTCCATCAAGGAATGATTTTGGGAGAAAATGGTGAAAAGATGAGCAAAAGTCGTGGGAATGTTCTCAATCCAGATGATTATGTGATGTCTCATGGGGCTGATACATTGCGCGTCTATGAGATGTTTATGGGTCCACTTGAGGCAGCTTTGCCTTGGAGTGATCAAGGCATGGATGGGACAAGACGTTGGCTTGATCGCGTGTATCGGTTGTTTGTTAATGAAAATAAAGTGGTTGATTATAATAATAATCAGCTGGATAAAGTCTATCACTACACCGTTAAAAAAGTTTCACATGATATTGATACCTTGAACTTAAATACTGCAATCTCTCAAATGATGATATTTATAAATGAATGCTACAAAGCGGATTCAATCTTTATCGATTACGCAAAAGGTTTTATTAAACTATTCTCTACGTTTGCTCCTCATTTAGGCGAGGAATTATGGTCGTTGTTTGAAAGTGAAAACATCACGTATCAACCTTGGCCAACCTATGATGAAGCCATGTTAGTTGAAGAAGAAGTTGAAATGGTTGTCCAAATCAATGGCAAAGTACGAGCAAAATTGACCGTCGCAACAGATAGTGATGATCAAACGGTACTGGATTTAGCATTTGCCAATGAAGTCATTCAAAGTTACACTCAAGAAAAAACAATCGTTAAAACGATTGTCATTAAAAATAAGATTGTCAATATTGTTGTTAAATAGTCGCTTAATCGTGACTATTTTTTATTTGGTCAATCGCATCATTTACTTCAGCGCCTAGGATGATCATTAATCCAGTGATGTATAACCACAATAAGAAAACCATGATAGATCCAAAAACACCATAAGTGCTATAGTTTGCGAAATGATTAACGTAGTAAGCAAAACCACTTGATCCAAGCAACCAACCAATCAATGCAAAGAAAGTTCCCGGCCAAATTGTTGGTTTATTTCCGCTATCAGGAACAATTTTATAAAGCAATGCCAATGTACTGGCAATCGCAGTCGCTGAAATCAACCAACTTAATCGAGTTACAATATCAAATAATCCAAGCAATTCTGGTAAAAAGTTTGATAACAGTGGTTGTATTAATGATCCTAAGACGGGTACGATTAAAAAAAGCGATAACGACCCACCAATCAGTATCGTAAAAAACAGAGCTAATGCTTTATTGTAAAACCATGAATGCTTGCTCGTTTGATTATACGCGACTAAAACAGCATTTATGATTGAAGTCATTGCAATTGATGATGCGTATAAGGCAGATATTAAACCAAAAGAGAGTAAACCAATGTTTTGACCAGAGATGGATTGAATATAGGTTTTTAATAGCTCATAAACATTTGCTGGAATTACTGCTTCAATGTTTTCAAGTAATCCCATTAGTCCTACATCAAATAAACCTAATAACGCTTGTATGAAAATAAGTAACGGAAAAATTGCCAGGGTGAAGAAAAAAGCTAATGAAGCACTGACATGACGGAGTTGATGATCTTGATAGCGCTTGAGCATATCAAGGATGAATTGCTTAATATTATTTTTAGTCATCTTTACTTAAAGTATAATAGTGTATTTGCGGATTTGCAAATAATCGCATATCATAGCGTGTTGTTCCTAGACCGTTTGACACATCAAGTAAAATGCCATTAACCATTGATGTTTGCTTAATATGATTTTGAGCAAATGGCACTTTATAGAGTGGTCCAATAAAAGGCAATGCAATTTGACCACCGTGGCTATGTCCACTTAACTGCCAATCTACTTTGTTGATTGGCAATGAATCGATGATATCAGGTGTATGAGAAACAACAATGGTCAATAATGAATCATCATGTGATGAAAAAGCAGATTCAATATTTGGGCTACCAAGTAATTGTGAATCAATTCCAATGATAGAAATCTTATCTTGATGTTGATTGTAAACATGAACTTCATCATTAATTAATACTTGAAAACCTGCGTCTTCTAATGTTTGAATGACGATAGCTCTTGTTAGTGAAGATTCATGATCATGGTTACCCAAGACAGCATACTTGCCTAAAGGAGCTTCAATAGATGCAAGCAGTTGCGTTAGTTGTTGAATGATTGTATCAGAAGGTAGTGTAACGGAAGGATGATCAAATAAATCTCCGCCAAACAAGACGATATCAGGTTCTAGTTGTTTAATTGTTTCAATAAACGGAAGTAAGCGACTTTCATTCATGAATGCGTTGTAGTGAATATCGCTAATAAATACAATTGAGGTACCATTAAATGAATCAGGTGTTTTGTCAAAAACACGCTTATCGCTCACGATTTCAATACGATTAACTGAAAACTCAGTTAATTCTTTGTATAGTAAAAAAGATGAGACACTCAACAAACTTAAAATCACAACCCACACGAATAATTTCTTTATTTTCATACATTCACCTTCATATATTTTAACACATTTTATAGTATGATAGAATTAATCACAATGGATAGGGGATTATTATGAGTACACCAATCTTTGAGTTTATAAATGTTAAGTACAATGATATTCTTAGTATTGATCATTTAATCATCAATCAAGAAAAGACAACTTGTCTTCTTGGACCAAGTGGTGTTGGAAAAACGACTTTATTGCGATTATTAAATAAACTTATTTCACCAACACAAGGTGAGATTTATTATCGTGGTCAAACACTCAAAGACATGCAGTCCGTGCAACTAAGACAACAAGTCGTATTGCTTTCACAACAGCCAATCATGTTTGATACAACCATTAAAGATAACCTGATTATTGGTTGTCAGTTTGCTAAGAAACCAATTCCAAATGAGATACAGCTTAAGCAGATGTTAGCTGAACTTTCATTAGATAAAGAGCTTGATGCAGATGCAACGAAGTGTTCAATTGGTGAAAAACAGCGAATCGCATTAGGTAGGGTATTATTAATGAATGCTGATGTGTACTTGATGGATGAGCCTTCTTCAGCACTAGATCGGGACACAGAGAAACTTATCATGGATGTTATTGTTAAGTATACAAAAAAACTCGGACACACACTTGTGATGGTAACCCATTCTCAAGATGTTGCACAGACATATGGTGACGAAATCATTAACCTGGGTAAAGGTGTTTATCATGGATGAAATTCTAGCATTAACCATGTGGCAATTAGCAGCTGCTTATGTTTTGATTATATTTGTTTTTCTTGTGCTTAGATGGCGTAAGATACCAAAGCAAAAACTACTCGTGTTAGCAACCTTAAGAATGAGTGTTCAGTTGGTTTTGATTGGTTATGTTTTGATTGTATTGTTTGACCAACAAAATCCTTGGGTGACATTCGTTGTTATTGCAATTATGCAAGTGTTTTCTATTGTCACGATTCTTTCAAAGTTTAAACATGATATTTCAGCTGCACTCAAAAAAGTAGTCATTATTACGTTCCCTATTGCAACGTTAGTGGTGTTGTTTTATTTTTTACTCGCTGTTGTTCAAGTTGCACCATGGTATGATGCACAATACTTTGTTCCAATTGCTGGAATGATTGTTGGTAACTCACTAACAGGTGTAACACTCGCTTTATCACAAATGAATACACAAATGAAAGATCATCGAGTCAAAGTTGAAGAAGCACTTATTTTAGGTGCTACCATAAAAGAAGCAACAAAACCATTGATTGATCGAAGTTTCCAAGAAGCTATTGTTCCCACACTAAACACGATGTTAGGAATGGGTATTGTATTTTTACCTGGTATGATGACAGGTCAGATTCTATCAGGGGTGTCACCATTAACAGCAATCCGATATCAGATTGCTATCATGTTAGGTATACTAGCAACCGTGAGTTTATCTGTTATGCTCATGCTATACTTTGGGATCAAAACCTATTTTAATAAAGATGCTCAAATTATTGATGAGCTTAAAGGCAGCCACTTAAGTTAAGTGACTGCCTTTTTGTTAAAACATCATGTCGCGTTTTTGATATCTTACAACTCCTAATCCGATGAGTATAAATGCAATTATCGTCATCAATAATGTTTGAACAAGATTGAATTCTTCGACTGGCATCTGTGGCACAAAACCTAAAGGTGTTAATTTTGAAACCCATTGAGGAAGTTGTAAAATACCTCCAAAATATATTGTAATAAATGCAAATGTAAGGTATATCCATACAACTTTTGTCCACTTTGGTAAGTAGGCAGTTAGTAGCGTGCTAATACCAATGAAAAGTGTGATTGCAGGTAAATATGCAAAAGAAGACGATAATAGTGACACAAAGTTTAATGAACTTTCTGTAACTGCATCTCCAGCAATCCATAAGCCTAATGTACCAATAAAGGTAAACCAAACACTACAAACGATTGCAAGGATTAGTGATGAGAGAATTAAACTAAATCTAGACACTGATAATCCAATGATTTGCTCGATTCTTCCTTGTTGTTCCTCCTGGCGTAGTTTATGTAAAGACATAATCGTTGGAATAGAAGCTGAAATTGCAATTATGGCGATTAACATCACGGTAAAAGCTTCTACTAAATCACCTGTGTGTCCAATGTTGGATATGAGCTGGCGATACAATTCATTTGATTCCAAAAACATTTCCATATCACCCAAAATTGAACCATACGATACACCTAAAACAAAGATGCCAATACTCCAATAAAAGAGGGATCCTCGTTGAAGTCGAAAGAGTAAACCAAATGGACTTAGTAACAATTTAGATGCTTGCTTTCTTCCTGCTTTTGTCGGTAGTAGTGCCGAATCTAAATCCCTTTTATGATTGAGAATCAAAGCAATCAGCATAAGGATAATACTTTGAATAAGTAATATGATGAGCGGCCACCATTCATTGCTTACATATGCTTGAACTCGTAAAACTAATCCAAGGGGAGATATAAGTGAGAGGGCCTCACTACTTAAATCACCATATGCACGTAAGATATAAGCAAACCCAAGAAAACCAAAGGATAATGCGAGAGTTCCGCGAGATGATTGGCTAAGCTGAGCAAATAATCCTGTAATTGCTACAAAATAGATACCTATTACTGATAAGGCAAGTCCATAGTTTATTGAACCAATCACATCAACGTGTTCAATGTTTAATAAAGGCAATAAAATCGCAAGTGATAGACCGAGTATTAAACTAACCAAACTATACACAATAAATGTTGCTCCTAGTGTTGAATCTTTGCCAAACGGCAATGATCGCAAAACTTCCAGTCTGCCTAGTTCTTCATCTTTTCTTGTATGTCGAGTGACAAGCAAGATGCACATAACAGCAATACCAAGCAACGAGAAAAGCAGCATTTGACTACTCAAGATAGCGCCAAAATGATAATTATCAGCACCATATATAGGACCAAACATAGCAACCATTGCTGGGTTGTTTAGGGTATTCAATATTGCGGTAATGTCTTCACTAGTTGCATACAAATTAGGAAATGCAACAGTAACAGCACACGTCATGCCAATTAAGACAAGCAACCATATGATAATGCGTAATCGATCACGTTTCAAAATAAATTTGATGTAGGTTAAGGTACCAGTGAAATTGAGTAAACGCATGATTCTACCCTCCATTTGAATAGTGATGCATAAACATGTCTTCTAATGATGGTGGTTTACTGTCTATGTGTGTAATTTCGAATTGATTAAAGAACGCAATCGCAGCACTCAATAACTCTTCATTGGCTTGAAATGAAACAGTTTTATCTTCGATATGCAAATCGATTAAATTTTGTATTGGTACTTTTTGATTGATAGTATGTTTGGTTGTAATTGTTACCTTGCTATTAATTAAGTGGCGAAGTTCGTTCAATGAACCAGTTTCTATGATTTTACCTTCTCGAATAATGCTGAGACGATCGCATAATTGTTCTACCTCAGAAAGAATATGACTTGAAAGGAATATTGTTTTATTCTGATGTTTCAATTCCAAAATCACTTCTTGAAAGACGCGTTCCATTAAAGGATCAAGACCAGATGTAGGTTCATCCAATATGTACAAGTCTGCATCTACAGATAAAGCTGCAATTAAAGCAACCTTCTGACGATTCCCTTTAGAATATGTTCGACATTTTTTTGAAACATCTAGATCAAAACGTTGAATCATTTCCTCACGTCGTTTTTTTGAGGGTGATTTCCTTAAGGATGAAAATAAATCAATGACTTCTCCACCTGTCAAATTTGACCAAAGTGATACATCCCCAGGGACATACGCAATACTTTTATGTAACTCAACGGCATCTCTCCAAGCATCCATATCAAAGATAGTGATGTTTCCTTCATCAGCCTTAATTATTCCTAACATGGATCTGATGGTCGTTGTTTTGCCTGCTCCATTTGGGCCAATAAAACCGTACACCTCTCCTTGATTCACTTCTAAACTAATTCCATCCAAAGCAATAACCTTCGAAAACTTCTTTTTAAGGTTTTCAACTCGAATAACACTCATTACTTGCTTCCTCCTTGCTCAGATTGAGTATAAAATGCTAACCTAAGTGCTTCAATATATACTTCTAACTCTTTCATAACGTCCTGATATTGGTCATGGTAATTGTTTTTATCCCATTTTTTTAAAGTTAATTGATCTGAATATCCTTTAATTGTATAAAGCATTATGGATTCGATTATCTCTGGGTTAATATCATTTCGATAGGTAGATGAATCAGAAGTCTTTAGTATTTTTGTGATTAAATCCGTTGAAGCTTGATGTGCATTAAAGGGTAGTCCATCAGGAAATACATATGGAATTTCACTAACGGCTCGAGATATAAACTGAATCATTTCAGGGTTTTGAATACTAACTTCAATTGCTTTTAAAGATACTGTTTTGATGTTAGATAAAAAATCAGTTGAAGCTATTATGACTTGATTGTATGCCTGGGACAGCGTAAAACTTGTATAACAAATACAGAATAAATAACAATCCTGTTTAGATCCGAAATAGTAAAATAGAGAACCTTTCCCAATATTTGCTTGTTGAATGATAGTATCAGTGTTTGCATTGAAGTATCCTTTTGAGAACTCATTAAAACATGCAAGTAATATTTGCTTGCGCTTGTTTGGCTTGACTTGCATAAACTTGTGATGCTTAATGTAATGTTCGATTTTGATTTCTGTCATTGCTTACCTAATAGCTTTAATATAGCAACTATTGACTCATGAGTCAATAGTGAACTAAAGAAAAACAGCAGAGTTCGTCATGCTGTTTTAAAGGGTTCTATAATAAATGTTGGGGTAAGAAAAAATAAAAGACATAAGAAGTTGTTTC
>OBJA01000793.1_pt1 | contig 25655 bp, 14 predicted proteins | sample 1519751 | NCBI WGS metagenome assembly OBJA01 (sample SAMEA3881238, study PRJEB22517) | soil metagenome | biome: lake sediment; feature: soda lake sediment; material: sediment, water from around vicinity | place: India | collected 2013-12-23 | depth 3 m
TCGGAATTCAGAATTCAGAATTCAGGAGTTGGAACGGTTGAGAAGGCCTTTGTGGGAGGGGGACGAGTTCTCTCGCAAAGGCGCAAAGACGCAAAGAGTGAGAGTTGGATATTTGAGAAATCGATAATATATATTCTTAGCGATCTTGGCGAGAAAATAAGACCCCAGAGGCTTGGGAGAAGGCCTTTGTGGGAGAATAAAGGATTCTTGAATCGACGTATAACTGTGCCAGAGCATTCTGACTACTGACTCCTGTCTTCTGACTCCTATCTTGCTGAATTAATTATATAATCTCTTAAAGAAAAAGCAAAAACGCATGGGAGCAGGAGGCCACTGAAAAACTTGAAACGACAAATAGGACCACAATATATTGATAGCCTAAAATAAGCTAATCACTATATATTGTAGTCCTATCCCGTGAAGAAGGATTTTTTCAGTGGCCTTGGGAGCAGTCTTTGCTTTTTTTGTTGAACGTGATATTGATGTGTTAGCCGATTCGCTGGGACAGCGCGTCCCAATCTTTGAGAAAAGCTGCAATGCCAAGATCGGTTAAAGGATGTTTTGTCATTTGTTCGATGACGGACAATGGAATGGTGGCGATATGAGCGCCTTCTAAGGCGGCTTGAATCACATGATTCGGGTGGCGGATGCTTGCGGCAATAATCTCTGTAGGAATCATATGAGTATCAAAGATGCCGACGATCTCTTCGATAAGCTTCATTCCGTTATTACCGATATCATCCAAACGACCTAAGAAGGGACTGACATAAGCGGCTCCAGCCCGGGCGGCCAAGAGAGCTTGAGCAGGAGAAAAGATCAATGTGACATTAGTACGAATACCCTCGTTTTTAAGGATCTTTACCGCCTTAAGTCCATCGAGGGTCATGGGGATTTTAATAACGATGTTGGGATGAATCGCTGCCAACTCCCGGGCCTCACCCACCATTTCATCGGCTTTTAAGCTGATGACTTCGGCGCTGATTGGACCATCGACAATGGACGTTATCTCCTTAAGAACCTCAATGGGATCGCGTCCTTCTTTCGCAATCAATGTAGGATTTGTCGTAACCCCACAGATGACCCCAAGTTCGTTGGCTTCTTTAATCTGACTGACATTGGCGGTATCAATGAAGAGCTTCAATATTAAGACCTCCTTAATCGTAATACCAGTTCATCCCCGCTCGGTGAAAAATTATGAAGTCCAGTTGAAAAATGTAAAAAAGAGGCTAATTTCAATACTTTTATCATAACATGTACAAAGTTGCGTGAAAAGTCTTCTTAAGAAAAATTCCTGTTAATATTGGGTTGAGTGTGAACCGATATAGCAACGCGCTTGACTAATCCTTACCCCTGGATTCCCAGCATATTAATGAGAGCAACTCTCTGGAGGAGATGGGAAGTAACAAATGGCAAAAAATGCAATAAAAAATATACTTCACAATCGACGTGGATTATGCTATAATTGCTTTTGTCGCTGGTCCCATCGTCTAGTGGTTAGGACACCGCCCTTTCACGGCGGCGGCAGGGGTTCGAGTCCCCTTGGGACTACCAAATGTTTATGAACGCCCGTAGCGAATCTACGGGCCTTTGTTTTATATTAATTCAAAAATAAGGACTAAAACAACAGGAATTATTTTCAGCAAAAAACTCTATTTAAATAGGTTGACTGTGTTAAAACCTCATGGTATAATTCTATTTGCGTCAACACCCGGACGCGTGGCTCAGTCGGTTAGAGCGCTGCGTTCACATCGCAGAGGTCACTGGTTCGAGTCCAGTCGCGTCCACCATTTCATACGGAGTCGTGGTGTAGTTGGTTAACATGCCAGCCTGTCACGCTGGAGACCGCGGGTTCGAGTCCCGTCGACTCCGCCATCTAAAACAATTAACAATTATCAAAGATCATGGATAACTGTTAATTGACAATTGAAGAATGTGCCAAGGTAGCTCAGTCGGTAGAGCAGGGGACTGAAAATCCCCGTGTCGGCGGTTCGATTCCGTCCCTTGGCACCATTTTTATGTTCTTTTTTATAAAACGGTGGGGCTGACCCTTATATTATGCACTAACCCACTAAATAAGGTATTTTCAGTGGCCTGTAATGGGAGGCCTCTTTTTTGTTCTCGTAGCAGCAAAAACCCTAAAGCAGAATAGGCAAGTTCCAGGGGTTGGTGCGAATATTTTTTGTGTCATTTGCCTCATCTGAGGCAGCAGGCTGGTTCGGAAGGTTACGTTCAGCCTACCCAGCCGCGTTTTACAGAGGGGAATTGCTAACGCACAAGGAAAATACTTGAAAGTGCACAGGAAAATTGTGATAATTGTGGAATTAAGTTAATCACCGTGGTTTGGGAGGTGTGGATATGAAGATAAAATCCAAGGAGTTGCACAAGATATGGGCGTTTTTTGGTTTTTTCTGCTTCGGCCTCATTGTCTTGATCGTTGATTCCATTGTGGGTATGCGGTTTCAATCCCAACCATGGAGTACGCGGTTTCATATCTTTGCTAACTTCACGATGCTGGTTGGTTTTATTACATATGCTGTCTTTACCGTATGGGCACTAAGGAAACATGAGCGAAGCGAAACGGCTCGTTCCTTAAGCGATGAACGGTTTCGTTTGCTCTTTGATCATTCGCCGCATGGCATTTATATCATAGAGACACGAGAAGATGATCTTCCGTGGCGGATTATTGATTGCAATCCAGTAACTAATCTAATGAATGGATATAGTCGTAAAGAGTTGATTGGAGAGAACGCTGAAAAGCTCCTGGCCGAACTCTCGTTATTGGAGAATCGACGACTTTTTATAACAGCTTTAAGGAAAGAGAAAATGATAGTCAATGAAGCGCTTCGCCGTCGAAAGGACGGGACCGAGGCGCTTGTGGAGGATCGGGTTTGTCTTATGGAACTCAATGGGAAAGAAGTTTTGTTGGGTTTTGTTACCGATATTACAGAACGAAAACGAATTGAAATTGCTTTGCGGGAAAGCGAAGCGAAGTATAAGGCGCTTTATGATTATTCAGTCGATGGGATTTTCTTATATGACCTTGGAGAAAACTTTGATTGGACAATTACGGATTGTAACGAAGCGGCTTGTCGGATGAACGGTTATTCCCGCCAAGAGCTTATCGGGATGAAGATTCATGAGCTTCTTGATGATGAGTGCGGAGTTGAACATCGAAAAGAGGTACTAGAGAATATTAGGAAAGGGATCAGGGTTGTTTACGAAGGGAATCATCGCCGTAAGGACGGGACAGTTTTTCCCATTGAGTCCACGTCCAGCCTGATTACCATTGGCGGCAAAGAGTATCTTTTGGGACTTGACCGTGATATATCAGCGCGAATGCAAGCCGAAAATGAGCGTCGAGCAAGTGAGGAAAAATATCGAACCGTTGTGGAAAATGTGGAGGAAGCGATCTTTATACTCGATAAAACCGGCAAGACTCTCTTTATTAACCGTTATGGCCAAAAGCTTTTGGGTGTTTCTGACGCGGGTTTCTTGCTCCAAGAGTATCTGGACGCCAAGATGGCTCGGGGCGGCATGAGTATTATTCAGCAAGTTCTCCGTCGGAATCGGGAATTTAAAAGTGAAATGTTCTCTACGATTCGCGGAGTGCCCCATTGGTTTCGGATAAGTATTCAGCCGATCGGGAGCGAAAGTGAAGCTTCGCGGGTCGCTCTTTGCCTAGCTGTGGATATCAGCGAGCATAAACGCCAAGAACAAGAGATTCACGCCGAGAAGGAACGACTCGACGTCATTCTACGTTCTATTGGTGAGGGGGTTATCGCAACAGACCTTGAGGGGCGAGTAATGTTCCTAAACGCCGCTGCCGAAAGAATGACGGGTTGGGAAAGGGAGGAAGCGGTTGGGCGAATGTTGTCTGAGGTCTATCGTACCTCCATTGATATCAAGAACAAGGGGAAGGGATGTATCGACGATCTCTCAAATGAAGCTGTTCTGTTGGATCGACAAGACAATAAGCGATTGATCTCCGAAAACGGCGCAGTCATCCGGGATGCTGGCGCTCGAATCATCGGCATGGTCGTTGCATTTCGTGATGTGACTGAGAAAAAACGAATGGAGGAGGATATTCTAAAAACACAGAAACTAGAGTCTCTGGGGTATTTGGCTGGGGGTATTGCTCATGACTTTAACAATATTCTCGCGGCATTGTTGACAAAGATTCAGCTGGCAGAGGCCCTCTATGAGCGGGGAAGAGATGTGACCCGCCACTTTAAAGATATGGAGAAAGCTGTTTCACGGGCCGGTGGTCTAACGCAACAACTTTTGACATTTTCCAAAGGGGGGAAACCGATTAAAAAGAGTTTGCGTTTAGATGGTTTCCTCCAAGAAACGGTAGGATTTGCCCTGAACGGCTCTCGAGTAATGGGTGAGTATGCGTTGGATCCCGATCTATGGCTGGCAGAAGTGGATGAAGGTCAGATTAGCCAAGCCATCAATAATCTGGTAATCAATGCGGCTCAGGCCATGCCTGAGGGGGGCATCGTACGGATCTCTGCCGAAAATGTTCTGGTGAGGACGGAGGATACGCTCCCATTATCGCCGGGGAAATATGTGAAGATATCGGTGGAGGATCATGGTGTAGGTATCTCAGAGGAGAATCTAAAGATGATATATGATCCTTATTTCACCACCAAACAGCGGGGCAGCGGTCTGGGTCTGACCACTACCTTTTCAATTATTAAACGCCATGGTGGTTATATTGATGTCGAATCAACCCTAGGAAAAGGCAGCACCTTTTACATCTATCTCCCTGCAATTGAGAGCGCTACGGAGGAAACGGAGAACCCGAATGGGATGATTGCGGGAAAAGGGCGAATCGCATTGCTCGATGATGATGTTGATTTCTTATTTACGCTGAAAGAAGCTTTGACATTGGGTGGATATTCCGTTGAAGCCTTTCGGGATGGGAGGGATCTCTTGGAGCGATATGGAGAAAACTTCCGGAATGGGAATCCGTTTGATTTGGCCATATTGGATCTGACGATCCCCGCAGGAATGGGGGGGAAGGAGACGATGACTGAATTGAGAAAGATAACCCCGGAGGTGAAAGCGATTGTTATGAGCGGTTATTCCAATGATCCGGTTTTGGCGGAACATCGTTTTTATGGCTTTTCTGGGATGGTTGTAAAACCATTTTCCATTGAAAAATTGTATGGGTTGATCACCGATACACTTTTTGATTCGGAGAAGAATCATACTGCATAACGCTAATTTTATTTAAATATGGTATAATAATGATCTTAACATACGTAGGTGTTGTCATGGACAGGATTCTGTATGTTGGCGCCGAGGGTGGCGGACTCTTTAATATTAAACGAAAGCGAGGGGCTCCGATGAAAAGAGCGTGGGTTTTGGCTGGATTGATCCTCGTCATAACGTTTTCCATGGCTGTGCCGGCCGGAATTGTGCAAGCCAAATCGCCTCAAACTCTTGTTTATGATGCAGCCAGTGTTTTGAGGGAAATGTCGAAGGAATCCGATGCTGAGACGATGGCCGATTTATTACGCCAGAGTGAAGGCGTAGCCATTTTTCCGTCGGTGGTCAAAGCCGGACTCATTTTTGGCGGACGTTATGGTCGGGGTATCGTTCTTCGGCGTGATCGAGCAAACGGTGGCTGGTTTGGGCCTAAATTTGTATCGGTGGCTGGAGCTTCATGGGGACTTCAAGCAGGAGTGCAATCCACTGCGCTTGTTCTAGTTATCATGAATAAGCGGGGTATGGATGGATTTCGCGGCGATAAGGTGACCCTAAGCGGTGATATGGCCGTGGCGATGGGACCGGTGGGCCGACAGGCCGGTGCGGGAACCGATGGACGATTCAAAGCCTCTATCTATAGCTATTCTATGAGTAAGGGACTTTTTGCCGGCTTATCGCTGGAGGGCGCTGTTGTCAGTGTCGATGATGACTCCAATGATGCTTTTTGGGGACGACGGTTATCTCCAACTCAAGTTTTAGAGATGAAGAGCGGTAAAAATGAAGTTCAAACCTTGGTCAGGGAGATTCAAAGATTATCAGCGCGATCTCATTGACTCCAACTGCCATATATCGAAAGAACCCCCTTTCTTCAACGTAGGAAAGGGGGTTTTTTTACTTTGGAAGAGCGGAGATCCAGAGTTTCTTTTTTGGAAGATTTATTGCCTGTCGGGCAATAAATCGGATTGAACTGCAGTAACCGGTTTAATCCGATATGCATGGATTTGTAACGATAATTTTTCGAAAATACTTGTTCCGGTTTAAGAGGATTACGCGTAACATTGCACGAATAAAGAACCTGAAAAATAAGGAAAGGGTTGGGGATTCATGAATATAGCGGGATGGCGGTTTCTAGATACAGATGGACGATTTGAATTGGAGAGCCCGGATCAGACCAGTTACCTTTATTTTCCCCTTGCTAATTTCGCCGGGATGATGGCTTCGGTCACCCCGCTCCTGCATGGTGACAGCAAAACCAGCCACAACTCATTCTTACTTGAACCTGTCTCTGTAGAAGATTTACATCGTTCCAAAGCCGCGCGTAACTTTTGGATCGATATTAAAGGATTTGGACCTTGGTCTGCAACGGGCAACTCCGCCCGTCAAACTTCCCTTCGATTTACTGCCGATTCGAAGGAGGAAACTGTAAGGTTGGAGGCGGGATTGCTCTGGCATAAAATTATCCGTGAAAACAGAAGCATGGGATTACACGCGGAGGTCACTAACTTTGTGCCGGTGACTGAAGATGCTGTGGAGCTAATGCGGGTACGCTTGACCAATACGGGTTCGACGACGTTGTCATTAACTCCCATTGCGGCGGTCCCCATTTATGGCCGTTCTGCGGAGAATCTTCGGGATCATCGCCATGTCACGTCGCTGCTTCATCGGATTGCAACTAAACCCAATGGTGTCGAGGTGAAACCCACCCTTTCCTTTGACGAACGGGGGCACAAGATCAATACCGTGGTTTATGGGGTCTATGGCGCTGATGGGTTAGGCAGACCTCCGGTGGGCTTTTACCCGGTTCAGGAAGAGTTTGTTGGAGAAGGCGGTTGCCTGGATTGGCCGGCGGCTGTACTAACCCAGCAAGAGAACTATGTTCCTGCGGGTGAGTTTCGCGAAGGAAACGAGGCATTAGGAGGTCTCCGGTTTGCCGACTGTCAATTGGAGCCTGGCTCTTCAGTCTCTTACATCCTTGCCATGGAGGTGCGGGATGAAGCCGGAGAAAGCCAGGCCAAGCGATATTGTACGGATGCGTCGTTCGACAAGCATCTGGAGGAGAATGAGATCTACTGGCGGGAGAAGCTTGACCGATTGGTGGTTCACACCGGGGATGCGCAGTTTGATGGATGGATGCGATGGGTGGCGATTCAACCGATTCTACGCCGGATCTACGGCTGCTCTTTCCTACCCCACCATGATTATGGCCGGGGCGGCCGCGGCTGGCGAGATCTATGGCAAGATTGTCTTGCACTTTTGCTTATGGATCCTTCAGATGTTCGCTATCTCCTTCTAAACAATTATGCAGGCGTTCGTATTGATGGAAGCAATGCCACCATCATCGGTTCAAAACCGGGTGAGTTTATCGCCGACCGAAACAATATCAGCCGGGTTTGGATGGATCACGGCGCATGGCCGTTCCTTACCACCCGACTTTATCTCGATCAGAGCGGCGATCTGGAGTTTCTCTTCGAGGAACAGACCTATTTTAAAGATGCGCAGATCCATCGATCCAAGGCGAAGGATATGAATTGGACCTCGGAGGCCGGAAACTGTCTGCGGACAAAGAGTGGAGAAGTCTATCGCGGAACGATCATCGAACATATTTTGCTCCAACACCTAACTCCTTTCTTCAACGTTGGCGAGCACAATCATATCAAACTTGAAGGCGCTGATTGGAACGATGCGTTGGATATGGCATCGAATCGAGGAGAGAGTGTGGCCTTTACAGCGCTCTATGCCTACAATCTAATGGAGCTGGCCAATATTATCGAGGAACTTCCAAAACGGATAAATGTCAAGGAAGTTGAGCTGGCGGCGGAGATAATGACTCTTCTTGATACATTATCGGAACCCGTTGATTATGATTCGGTTCAGGCCAAACACGATCGTTTGATGGCTTATTACCAAAGCTGTCCTTCGACGGTTACGGGTCAAAAAGTGAAGATTCCCGCCGCCGATCTGGCCAACGATCTCCGTCGGAAGAGCCAATGGATGGTAGAACATATCCGAACACAGGAGTGGATTAGCGACGACCGAGGCGAACATTGGTTCAATGGCTACTATGATGATGACGGGCAACGTGTTGAAGGCGCCTTCGAGCAGGGCGTCCGCATGACCCTGACCGGCCAGGTTTTCACTGTCATGGGAGGCGTTGCCACTGATGAACAGGTTAAGGCCGTATCGCAATCGGTCAGGCGTTACTTGAGAGATCCACGGATCGGCGGCTATCGGTTGAACACAGATTTTCGTGAAGTCAAGTTGGATCTGGGGCGAGGCTTTGGATTCGCCTTTGGCCATAAAGAGAATGGGGCGGTCTTTAGCCATATGGCGATTATGTATGCCAATGCCTTATATAAACGTGGTTTTGTACGCGAAGGATACGATGTATTGCATTCGCTCTACGCATTAAGCGCGGATTTTGCGAAAAGCCGTATCTATCCGGGTGTGCCCGAGTATATTAACGAAAAAGGCCGGGGCATGTATCACTACCTTACGGGATCGGCCAGTTGGTATCTGTTAACCGTTCTGCACGAAGTCTATGGGGTAAAAGGCGTCATGGGTGACCTTTGTCTGGAACCCAAACTACTGAAAGCACAGTTTGACACTGAGGGTAAGGCTGAGGTGCAGACGCTGTTTCATGGGCGTCGCATCCGAGTGGTATATCATAATCCCGCGGGATTGGAATATGGAGACTATTCGGTACGGGCTGTGGCTTACAATGGAATGAAACTGGAAGCGGCATCGACAGAAAACGGAGTTTTATTGGAACGGATACGGATCATGGCATGGGATGATACCAACGAGCACAGGATCGATGTGGAATTAGGCTAAAGGGTTCAAAAGGTTGTTGAGGAGGATAAGCATGGCCACGACAAAATACTATTACACGGATGACGGTCGGTTTGTAATCGAAGGCTATAACCATGCCAAGGGATTTTCCAGCTTTTTTCCAGGAATCGCTGGAAAACACGGTATACCGATCTGGGGCTTCTATGTCAATCGAGGACAGGCGATGGCAGGTTTTGGCGTGCAGGATAAGGACGGCGCTATCCAGGAGTTTGTGCCGGCGGATAAAGCGCCTTGGTACACCATGGCTCGGGGTTTCCGCACATTGATTCGGGACAGTGCGGGTGGCTTCTATGAGCCGTTTCGTGTCGAGAATGAAAGCCACTGGGACGCAAGGAATCGGATGATTATATCTCCTGCCGATGTCGAACTCGTGGAGACCAATCCCAAGATGGGATTGGAAACTACTGTCCGCTGTTGTACGCTGCCGGAAGAACGGGTTGGTGGACTTCTGCGGGCTACGCGTTTCACCAATACGGGAACAGATACGATTCGATTTACCGTCGTGGATGGTTTGGCAGTCCTGATTCCTGCAGGAAGTCAAAATGCATTGATAAAAAACATGGGCGCTACACTGCGGGCTTGGATGACGGTTAGCCAACGAACGGGAGTTCCTTTTTATAAACTCTCATTTATGCCGGAGGATGTACCGGAGCTTCATCGTTTTGATTACGGCCATTTCTACATGGGATATCTGGTGGAGAATGATGGAGTTGAACTTATTCCGCCTATTGTCGATCCTCGGACGATCTTTGGCGAAGCTACGGATTATCAGCCCTATGCGTTTATGGATCCTGGGTTTACATACCCTCAGTCGCAATCAGGTGACAATCACCTCCCCTGTGCCATGGGATATCTCGAGATTGAACTGGCTCCAGGAGAAAGCCGTGAGATTTATGGGATTTACGGTCGAAGCCCGAGCGAAGATTTCTTATCCAAATTCATCCCTGCAGTTCATTCCGGGTATTTTGGGGAGCGTTGGGAGATCAATCGAAACCTCATCCGAAGTATTCAGAGCTATGCAGCAACCAGGTCAGGACAGCCGCTTTTTGACGGGTATATGGGGCAGGTCTTTTTGGATAACGTTGTTCGCGGGGGATTGCCGTTAACCTTGACGGAACAGAACGAGGCGGATCCGAAGGTGTTCTGGCTATACTCACGAAAACATGGGGACTTAGAGAGAGACTATAACGACTTTCAACTGAGTCCATCCTACTACTCTCAAGGAAATGGAAACTTCCGGGATATCAACCAAAATCGCCGTCATGATCTCTGGTTCAACACGGATGTGGGTGACAGCGTCTTGCGTTATTTCTGGAACTTGATCCAGCTTGACGGCTATAATCCGCTGGGGGTTCAAGGATTAACTTATGAATTGGCTGACCCTCATGATGCATTGGACATCCTGGGAATTCTTGATGCCCCTCGTCGTGAGCGCTTGATGGAGAAGTTGAAGAAACCCTTTACCCCTGGAGATCTCCTGCTCTTTTTGGAGCAAGAGCTTCAATCTCCGGAACATGTCATTCGTGGGATCTTCCTCCCCATTATGCGGATGGCTCAAGAAGTGTTGAGCGCTGATCCAAAAGAAGGGTTCTGGGTCGATCACTGGATCTACAATTTGGATTTAATGGAATCGTTTGCCGGGATCTTTCCTGACCGAATCATCGACGTCTGGCTACGAAATAAGGATTACACTTTCTATGATAACTGGGATACGGTAGCTCCCAGCGAACGGAGGTATTATCTGGTCGATGGCGAGGCGCGCCAGAAGTATTGTTATGGATTGGATAAGGAAAAGAAACGGATGATTCAAGAACGAGCGAGCCGACGTCATATGGTACGAACCCAGATGGGCGCCGGAGAGATTTATCATACCAATCTACTGGCAAAGACACTGACGCTGATCGTCAATAAGTTGGCGAGCTTTGATCCGTATGTCGCTGGGTTGGAGATGGATGCGTCACGACCGGGTTGGTGTGATGCCATCAATGGACTACCAGGTATCTTTGGCTCTTCTGTTAATGAAGTTTTTGCTCTCGGTCGGATCTTGGGACAGGTTCAAGATGTTCTGCGACAGGTTCCTGGAGAAACCTTTGAACTTCCAGAGGAAGTCGGAGAGTTCTTGGCTGGTATGGACGGATTGTTGGACGAGCTTCCCGCAAGTATCGAGGAACGGTACGGTTTCTGGGAATCAGCCCATCTTTTGCGGGATACGTATCTTCAACGTACTCGTTTGGGAGTTAGTGGCCGAGAGACTCCTTGGGAGACTGGACGATTGCTGGCGTTTATCGAAAAAGCCCTTGGCTTGGTGGAGCAAGCAAAGGGAAGAGCCTATCAGAGCGAAAGCGGAGTTTATACCACCTATCTTTACTATCAGGTCACGCGATGGCGCGCGTTGGGCGATCCTGTCCTCAATTCGAAGGAGAACGCTATTGAGACCCGAATCTGGCCGGAGGCTTTTGAACAGTATCGGATGCCCAACTTTTTAGAGGGACAGGTCCATGCCCTTCGCGCGGAAACCCGTCCCGATCAAGCGGAGAAACTTTACAATGCAGTTCGCCGTAGTAATCTCTTCGATGAAAAGCTATCGATGTACAAAGTTTGCGCTGATTTATCGGAGGCACCATATGATATCGGCCGGATTAGGGTTTTTCCCAGGGGATGGTTGGAGAATGAGTCTGTCTTTCTTCATATGGAGTACAAGTATCTCTTGGAGATACTGCGCAGCGGATTGATCCCACAGTTCTTTAGCGAACTGCCAAAGCTGTTGGTCTGTTACATGGACCCGGAGGTATACGGACGCAACCCTCTAGAGAATTGTTCATTCATCGTCGCTAGCGGCAATCCCCAAACCGAACTCCATGGGAGAGGTTTTGTCGCGAGACTTAGCGGCTCAACAGCGGAGATGGTGCATATTTGGTTGATGCTTTGCTTTGGCCGAAGACCCTTTACCGTAAGAGATGGAGAGTTGGTTCTGGAATTAAGGCCGACGCTTGACTCCGACTATTTTACGTCGGAGGAGACTTGTTTTGAGGAGTTCACTCCCGAGGGGAAATCTGTGTCCGTATTGATTCCGCCAGACAGTTTTGCCGTAAAATTTCTCGGGAAGACCGTGGTTGTCTATCGCAATGCGAAGCGTAGACCAACCTTTGGGCCCGATGCAGTCCAACCCCGATATATCAAAGGTTGGACCAAGGATGGCCAATTTTTCGAGGTCGAAGGGTCGTGTCTAAAGGGAGAGATGGCGGAACGGGCACGGCGAGGAGATTTTAGCAGAATTGAGATCGTTCTGGAGTAATTATTGGTACGAGGATGGTAGTTGGCCACGTCAGCATCGGCTGGGGCACGTGAAAGGATGAAAATGGAGATAACCTCTCTCTTGCTCTCTCCGACACGGAGAGAGTAACCTAAGCCTTTGGTGGTAAGGATTTGCTTCGATATATGCGGCAGAGATTTAAAGCATTTTCTAAGTAGTTAGGCCACGTCAACAACCGTTGACGCAAGCGAAGGGATGAAAATTTTATGTTGACGTGGACGACAAGAGCATTATCTAAGCAGACGGTCCGGATTTACTCCGGGCCGTTTTGCATAAGGACATCACTTGGGGAAATATAATCATATGGATAGTCACCACTACACAATGCAGTGAAGTGATTTGAATGGGGAGGTATGTTCTTTGGCTATACATAAGCGATCTGCTACAATATCGCTAATTATCTTGGGGCTAGTCGTGTTCGCTTCGATCGATGTGGTCGAGGCTCATCATGGGCATTGTCAATGTCCTATGGAGAATACTGTCTTAAACTCCCAGTCGAATCCTAACGATATAAGAGAGCTACAAAATTTTCTTAAGATGTCTGGATACTACTCCGGGAATCTACATGGGAAGTTTGATCGACAGACGATGGATGCTATCCGAAAATTTCAACGAAAACATGATCTACCGATTACGGGTATGATGGATGGCGCCACTTGGTTGGCATTGGGAGATTGTGTCAAGGGTCGTCTCGTTGCAACGGAACTCCCTCCTGGAGAGGTTCGGTTGATGATTGAGACCGATAAGCTTCAGTTGACGGTGCTAATCGATAATCAACCATTTCGCACCTTTCCGATTGCTGTGGGAAAGCGTGAGACGCCAAGTCCGGTTGGGACATTTAAGATAATAAATAAAGGGACTTGGACTGGGGGATTTGGCACCCGATGGCTGGGCTTGAATGTGCCTTGGGGTGTCTATGGAATCCATGGTACCAATAAACCGTGGTCCATCGGGCGTATGGAGAGTCACGGTTGTTTTCGGATGTTTAATCGGGACGTCGAGACGCTCTATCGATGGATTAAGGTGGGAACACCGGTCCACATTATTGGGGATCCATTTATGGGCAGACGCCGTTTGGTTCGAGGGGAAAAGGGAAGTGATGTGCTCTATCTTCAGAGGAGACTTAAGCAGTTGGGCTATTACAACTATCGACCGGATGGCGTATATGGCTATGGAACGGAAAAAGCGGTTAAAGATTTTCAAAAGCGGGAGAAGTTAGAGGTAACCGGGCAAGTGGGTTGGAAAGAGTATCATCGTTTACGGCTTTTCGATGAAGAATAGTCGATTAAGCAGTTGGAATGGCTAAAACTGTCTGCGTTGCTAATAAAAAACGTGTAAAGCCCGGAAAAGACAAAACCGATGAAGAAATTGAGAAGATTGTTGAGTTTTCTTAGCAGTCGACCACGTCAGCGAGGCTGGGGCACGTGAAAGGATGAAAATGGAGCCAAACCCTCATCCCTTGCCCTTCTCCCAACACCTTGGGAGAAGGGGAACGCCAAATTATTAAGCTCAATGTTTTGTCCTTCAGATTTGCCGTTTCCCCTCACCCGATGTATCGGGAGAGGGGTTAGGGGGGAGGGTACTCCAGAGGCATTTTTTAGGTAGTCGGCCACGTCAGCATCCGCTGACGTACATGAAACGATGAAATTCAAGTTGACGTGGACGACAAGGGTATTTTCTAAGGTAGCAGGAATGACAGGTTAGTTTGTCGAATTTTAGCACTTGGAAGGAGACATGATATGCGCGCAGAATTCATCAATCCATTTGTGGCAGCAGCCTTCAATGTTCTTGAAAACATGCTTCAAGTTAAACCGGAGAAGGGTGCATTATGCCTTCAGGCCTCTCCTTTTTGTGGGAAAGAGGTCAATACGGTGATCGGTGTGACCGGCGAGGTTTTGGGCCAAGTTATACTCAGTATGGATACAAGCACGGCGATGAAATTTGCCTCTGTGATGCTGATGGGTTTGCCAGTTACGGAGATGGATGAGATGACCAAAAGCGCCGTGAACGAACTGGGGAATATGATCACCGGCAATGCCGCCACGGGGCTCTCTGAGAATGGATTTCTCTGCAATCTGACGCCGCCTACCCTATTTATGGGAAAGGATGTGATGATCTCCACCAAAGATCTGCAGATTCTGGTCATTCCGTTGTCGACACCGTATGGCGATTTAAATCTTAATGTTGCTTTGCGACAAGTTGATAGGTGATGACGAACGATGAAATCCAGGGAAGTTAAGACATCAACTCTAATCCCCGGCATGGTTTTGGCTCAAGATGTGATGCAGAGCTCTGGAGCCTATCTTCTTCAAAAAGGCACGGTGCTTTCCGGGCCCGCCATTCGGAAGCTGGAAAATTGGGACATCCAAGAAGTCCTCGTGGAGGAGCCGGAAGGCGAACATAAAGATGAAATTGAGGCAAAACTTCGACCTGAGATGAGCCGTTCACATCAGCGAACCGTTAATCTGATGGAGAGGGTTTTAACCAAAGGTAGCGAAGACCTCCTTGAAACAGAGGCGATTCGCGGAGCCGTGGGAGAGATCATGAGTCAAGTGGAGTTGAGCAAAGATGTTCTTTTAGGATTGACGCATCTTCAATCCTACGATAACTATCTTTACTCCCACTCGGTTAATGTCTGTGTTTTGGCCTTAATTATCGGTGAAGGACTGCAAATGTCTCCGGAAAGTCTGAAGGAACTGGGTGAAGCAGCTCTCTTGCACGATCTGGGCATGCTGAATATATCGTCGGATGTCTGGAATCAGCAGCGGGCGCTTACTGAAGAAGAGTTTCTGGAGATTCGCCGCCATCCCGATTATGGACGAGAGCTTTTGTCAAATGCTGATGGTGTGAAGCCTTGCACTGTTGAAGTGGCGTATCAACATCATGAGCGTTTTGATGGCAGTGGTTATCCCCAAGGATTGACTGGAGAAGCCACGAGTCAATTTGCCCGCATTGTTGCAGTGGCCGATGTTTATGATGCTTGTATATCGCCGCGTCCCCATCGCGCTGCGATGACGCCCCGGGAGGCGTTGAACAGTCTTACGGCGTATAAAGAAAAGTATGATCCAAAGGTTCTATATGCTTTTTTGAGTATGATGGCTATTTATCCGGTAGGATGCTATGTGCAATTAAGTTCCGGAGAAACAGGAAAAGTGGTTGGGATCCAACGTAATCAGCCATTTAGGCCCGAGATACGCGTTGTTACGGATCCCTTAGGGAACGTGTTGGACAAACCCTATCGTATCAATTTGGACAACAAAAACTATTTAATGCTGCATATTACGCGAACCTTGGAAAAGGATGAGGTTAACGTTTTATTGCGGCAAATGGGCCCTGAAATTGCCGTATAGAAATATAAACTAAGGCAATTCATGGGGTCGCTTTTTTGAAAGGCGAGGGGCTAATGCGGACTGAAGAAGCCTTACAACCAGCGATGCGGATCATTTTATCCCCCCTAGCCGGTCTTCATCGGGGGGATTATCGAAGTGAAGTAAGGGATGTGCTCCCCGAGGGGATAAGGATTTCCATGCCCACCTCGGAGGGGCAATTTGTGCTTTTACCGGCAGGAACCATCATTAAAGTTCAGACCTTAGGCCCAGGTTCGATCGAGTTCTCTGCCCAAGTCATCCAGCGCATGCTGCGCCCGGAACCTTCTCTATTAATCAGTCATCCCCGCGGATTATCTCGGTTGGGCCGTGATCAAAAGGGCGCTGCAACGCGGGTTATTGCAGTGACCAGCGGAAAAGGCGGGGTTGGTAAATCCAGTTTGACGATCAATCTGGGAATTGCCATGGCGAATCTTGGCGAACCGGTGGCCATCATCGATGCGGATCTCGGATTGGCCAATGTGGATGTGTTGTTGAATCTCAAGCCCAAATATCATCTTCAGCACTTACTCTCGGGTGAGAAGTCGGTGGAAGAGGTCATGGTGGAAGGGCCTGGAGGGGTGCGTCTTATTCCCGGGGGTTCTGGACTCCGAGAACTGGCGGATCTTTCAGACTGGCAGATTGGTGAGGTCATCTCTCGCTTAAATCCCATTGAACGCTATGCCCGAACCATATTCTTGGATACCGGGGCGGGTCTCGGAAAGAATGTCACCCACTTCCTGCTGGCCGCTGATGAAGTCCTGTTGGTGACGACAACAGAGCCGCATGCCATCACCGATGCCTTTGCTGTGGCGAAGGTACTGTCACAAGAACGGCCCGATATCGAGATCCACCTTCTGGTGAACCGTGCGGAGACCGAAGAAGAAGGACAATCCGTTGCGGACAAGTTTATCTTTACCGGGAAACGATTTTTAGGATTGGATATATCGCTTTTAGGCATTATTCCCGATGACAATCACGTCTCCAAGGCTATCAAGACCCAATCCCCGGTGGTGCTCTCTTTTCCCCATTCCAAAGTGGCAACGGCCATTACCCGAACGGCTCGACGATTGATGGGGGAAATGCCTGAGCGAGCCAATCGGCGGGGATTGAGAGGATTTTTGGAGAAGGCGCGGGAACTGTTTATGGAGCCATAATCGACGCACACCTGGTAACTTGGTCGATAGATATAGGAATTGTTTAGAATGAAAAAGGGGCGACTGATGAAGTCGCCCCTTTGCTTTAGAATATATTCCTTCGATACTCCATATACAACTTGCGAAGCTCCTTCATCTTCTCCGCCATCGCCAATTGCAGCTTTGAGACTTCGGAATAATTCTCCTGATCAATGGCCTGCCTAAGTTGGGTAAAGAGAGACGTCTTCTCTTCCAAGTCCTTCATGAGTTCTTTCCTCAATGCGTCGATGACAGCCCAACGCCTCTGATCCAAGCCAGTGATCTCGCCTTGAGTTCCGGGAGTCAGTGAACGGATGAAATCCATATTCTCGGGGAGGATCCGGTCGCGTAACTCCATAGTCCATTGATTCAACATGGCTTTCCCGTATGAAGCGATGATCTGTGGGGTAATCACTTCGCCCTGAGAAAGCACGGCTGTTTTCTCCGGAAATCTCTCTAAATTTTGCAATGTCTCCCAAACGGTGGCCGGCGGTTGACCAAAACGACGGTTTAGCTCTTCCTGGGAATATGCCTCGAAGACATCCTCTTCACTGCGGTAGGCGCGTTCCCGCTCCAGGTAATCTCCGATGAGTTCACCCGTGTCCTTCGAAAACTCCTTCTCTAATTCAACGCCGCTCCGTCCCGATTTTGACACATACGTGATGCCATCCATGATTCCCTGATAGATGGCGGCCAATGCCAAGTACGTATTGGTGTGGGGGTTTGAAGCGCGAACCTCAAAACGGGTGGCCATGGGGTTTTCGATATCGCGGACCAGACCCACGAGAACGGTGCGATTACGCGATGGCGTCGCCACATCATGGCCAATGGAGGCCACGATGCAGACCGGCGCCTCAAATCCCGGCTTAAGCCGATTAAAAGCATCGTTGGAGGCGGTAATGAAGGGGTTGATCGCCTCGTAGTTCTTGAGAATACCCATCAGCGCTCCCCAGCCCATGGGGTTTAGATATTCACTGCACATATCTAGGGGTGCGAAGAGATTCTTGACCGAGCCGTCCTTCAAACGAGCTGCCAGACCCACATGGGTGTGCTCCCCGCTGCCGGCTACACCTTCCATGGGTTTGGCCATAAAGGTAACTTCTAGACCGTGACGGCGAAAGGTTTCTTTGATCAGAATACGGGCGAGGAGTTCGTTGTCTGCTGCCTGCATGGCGGTGGCGTATTTCCAGTCGATCTCCAGTTGCTCCATGACATGGGAGAGTCCGCCTCCCTCGTTGATCCGGGCTTTGATGCCACCTACTTCTTTATGGCCCATCTCGGGTTCGAGGCCATAATGCTGGAGCAATAAGAGCGAATGTTCCAATGCCGTGCGTACGCTGCCCTTTGTCCGTTTCCAGTATTGTTCTTGCAGGACCTGAGAGATGGTGAGTTGTTCGATCTCCGCTTTCTCGTTGGGTGTTTTGACCCAAAACTCCAACTCTGTGGCGGAGGTCATTACGATCTCGTCGATCTCCGACGGATCAAATCCCAGAAACGATTTGGCGTTTGGACAATTTTGCAATAACAAAGGAAGTTCGCGTTGCACGCGTTTGATGGCATGGAGAAGGACGGAGCGGGAATCGACGCGTCGTCCGGAATGGACAAGATAGGATGGGATACGAAGCGTTCCGATGGGAAGATTCGTGTCAGTGTCCATGTGCTCATAGTTATAATCCACAAACCAATTGACGCTAAGGTCGGCTTCGAAATCGACCTTACCGTTGTTTAACGTGGCGATGCCGGGTAAAACGACACTGGAGCCATCGGTTTGAATACCGCCTTTTAAAAAACCTTGGATATCGTCGAGGAAGACAGCGATGGGGATCTTCTCATCGGTATCGTTTCCTCCGAGGTCAACCCCGACAAAAGAGACGAAACGGATCTCCGGATGAGCCGCCAGCAGTTTCTTTAGGCGTTCGGGTTTGCGCTCGTCGGCTGAGATTACATAGATTAAGTTATTGTTCATGTTTTCCCCAACTTTCTCTTACCGGTTTTCATTTTTACCCATGGTATATCTATGTCATTGATTATAACAAAAATGACGATAAACTCCATATCAATTTTAGGGATTTAACATAGATGTTAAGGGTTTGTTTCGATGGGTTGTGGGTTGCAGACCTATCGGATGTTCCAAGTCAACAACCATCGGGAATGATCAGTCCCGATCTGGTGCGCGATGGTCCATTGATGATGGGGACTGGCATCGATAGAGAACCCTAGGGTATAGCGCTGATCGGCGTCCGCCGCAACAAAGCCGCTAACCTGCTCGGTAAACGCGTAGATCTGCTGAATTTCCCATGGGGCTTTGGGACCCCCTGTCTCAATGGTGATGCGCGAAAGCCAATGGTTACTCCATTGATAATTCTGTTCCCAGACCAACCAAGGTTCGTACCCTGAACTCCAAGAGGCTAAAATGTTCCATTGACCCGCTCCGCTAATGCGGGTTAGGGAGAGATAGTCCCGGAGATCGAAGGGTTCGCTGGACCATCCCAGAGAGGTGATGGGCTGGTCGTCATAGACGCTGTGTACAAATGCTTGACGATGAATGGGGATGGAGATAGAGCCTGCCCACAAATCCTTTTCATCCCGATCACGACCTACCCCAAACCCAATTTCCGCTCTTCTATCCTGGCGGAATGAAGAGAAGCTCCGGAACCCCAATGGCGTTTCCGGAGGAATGGTGATGGGGCCGAATTGGGAAGTTGCCAATATAACATGGGCCAACACGGGTAAGTGATCAGAACCTTCCCACGCAATGGGATGAGCGCTTTCGATACGAAAATGCTCGTTGACCCAGATTTGATCGATGGAGTGACGCGGCGCTGATGTGGGAAAAGTGAGAATAGGACCATGTTCGTCGCCGGCTTCCCGCAGATGTTGGCGGAGATTATCAAAGACGGAGTCCGTTGGGGACGTATTAAAGTCTCCCAATAAAATCATGGGGTGCGGTGTGTTTGCAACGATGGTTTGGATCGCCTCAAGTTGCCGTTGGCGTTCCTGTCGCCCGAGACCGAGATGGGTATTTAAAACGACGAACTGTTGGCCCCCGATCTCAACCCCCACTTCATCGATACCCCGCTGTTCAAGTCTTCCGGGAAGATAATGATGTCGGTGGTAAAGGATGGCCCCCCTTACCATGAGAGCATTTCCAAAGCGGAAGGTAAGGAGATTGGCGTTTGGTCCAATGATCCATGAGTAGTCTTCATGGGCTAGTTGCTTAAGATGATGAGGTTGAACCTCTTGGAGGCCGATCAGGTCTGGTGAATACGCCTGAATGAGCGCTGCAAGACGTTCGATGTTGCTTTCACCTTGCGTATCCTTTCCGTTATGAAGATTTAATGTTATTGCACGAAGCTCCAGGTCCCCGGCATAAGCAGGAGCAGAATAGGCGCCGATGGCAAAGAAGCTGATGAGTATCGTGGAGATTATAGATATAAATCGTCGCATCGGCGTCGCCTCCGGCTGTTATATTTGACATAATAATTGTTCAATGGGTTATGGGCCCTTTCCTCTTGGTAGATCTTTCATTAGCTTCATGGGATTAGTTATAAACTCTCTTTGGTAAAGAGAGGGAAACAAAAAAGGGTGAGTTTGGACTACAAAGCCGGACCCAAATAGAAAGGTTGAACTGTAATCCTGATTTAATGGGTTATTCAACTCTTTTTAAACCACGAAGAAACGAAGGACACGAAGGGGATATCAAAAGCCGTCAGATTCTACGATGTGCTCCTCTTCGCCTATGTACCACGCCTGTGGGGATCGGACAATGGCTCAGGTTAAAGTTTGTTTTTGAATTGATACGGTTATCCTCCGACGATATCTGGAGTTGAACGCCCCGGCTTTAAGTTTATTAGAAGCCTTCCTTGGCTAGTGAAATATCCTCTCCCAGTTTAAGGTTGGTCCCCTGTAATACCCGTCAAATCATTAAAGAAGAATAAAAAAGAGACTGTCTTTTTCGGACAGCCTCATAGGCTGAGATCAAAATATAAAATCCGTCGATAAAAAATTGGACTTGTGCTCCCGAACAATCTCTGTCAGCAATTCCTTGTTGATATCGCTCTCTTTTGCCGCCACCAATGTGCGGATGGAGAAGACTCGGAGCGCATCGGAGACGGAGAGTGTTCCTTCGGCAGAGTCTTTTCTGCCTGTAAAGGGGAAGATGTCAGGACCTCTTTGGCATTGACTGTTGATATTCACCCGACAGACCTGATTGACCAGGGGATCGATCAGGCGAGCGATCTCATCGGGGTCACGACCAAAGACGCTGACTTGTTGGCCGTAATTGGACTCTTCGATATACCGAATGGGCGTCTGGAGGTCGCTAAAGGGTACGACGGGAATGACGGGACCGAACTGTTCCTCATGATAGACCCGCATGGTGGAGTTGACCGGATAAAGCACGGTTGGTCGGAAGTAACTTTCGCAGACCGGTCCTCCCAGATTGTTCATGTGGCGAGCGCCATTATTTACAGCGTCTTCCACCAATTCGGAGAGGTAATCCGTCTTTCCCGGCTCTGGCAAAGGTGTGATCTGGACGCCGCTTTCCCAGGGACGACCCATCTTTAATCCATCCACAGCTGCGGAGAATTTCGCTAAGAACGCATCGGCGATCCGCGCGTGCACAAAGATGATCTTCAAAGCGGTACAGCGTTGTCCGTTGAAGGTTAATGTACCTTGAATGCATTCGGAGACCGCCTGGTCCAAGTCGGCATCGGGGAGGATGATAGCAGGGTTTTTAGCGTCCAGCCCCAACACGCAACGGAGCCGATGGAGCTTGGGGTGTTGCTTCTTGATGACGTCCGCCACTTTGCTGGTGCCGATGAAAGCCAGGACATCGATTTTTCCCGAGGTCATTAAAGGAGCAATGATATTACTGCCCCGCCCATAGACGAAGTTAACCACCCCTGCAGGGAAACAGTCGCGGAAGATCTCCAACAGCGGCCGGTAGAGAAGGGCACCCAATTTTGGTGGTTTGCAGATAATCGTGTTGCCCATGATAAGAGCAGGAATTAGCGTGGCGAAGGTTTCGTTCAGGGGGTAGTTAAAGGGTCCCATGCAAAGGACCACACCCAGCGGCGCTCGGCGGATTTGGCTAATTATTCCTTGCGCCACCACAAAACGGGAGGATGTGTGATCGAGATCTTTTAAAGCATAGACCGTATCATGGATATAGTCGATGGTTCGGTCGAACTCCTTCTCTGAGTCCGAAAGCGTCTTTCCGATCTCCCACATCAATGATTTGACGATCTCATTGCGTTTGGTCTTCATCCGGTAGGCGAACTCCTCGATACGGTGAATCCGGTCCGCCACCGGCATCGTGGGCCATAATCCTTTGCCGTTGTCGTAGGCGTGCACCGCCGCGTTGAGAGCCTCTCGAACCACCTCTTCCGAGAGGAGGGGATAACTGCCGAGGGGAATTCGCTCAGCGCCTTGCGCTGTTGCAGTACATATTGGAGATAGAACGTCTTGGGTCGGACCGGTCCAATGGCGTAGTTCCCCGTTGATTAAATACTCGGTTTGATGAATCGCCTCAAATTGCAGGTGCTCAGGGATATCATGCTCTTTAGCGACCGTGAGTTCATTGGATGTGTCCAATGGTAGCGCCTCCATTTCGCTCAAGACTTTGGAGAATGAATTCGTGAGATGCTCCGGGGAATCCTCCCAAATAACATATTCAGAGGTTTCTTTCTTGGGAATTTGAATAGCATGATACGTAGTTTACGTTATCGAGTAAGGAATTGAAAAGAAGATTGTTGTATCGAAGAACGGGCAAGACCCTCGGAAACTTAAAGTTTGAAGGAAAATTAAGATGGGCTATGGTTTTTATCGGATGAAATATATGGTATAATCCTTTGTGTTATATTTTTGCATTCTATGCTTAAGGAGAGTCAAGTATGGCGAGAAACTTGTCGGAACGTTTGCTTATTCCCGATAGTTACCGTCCGAAGATGGGGATTCGTGAGACAGAAGTTGCGATCAAACAATTAAAGGATTACTTTGAACGCGCTTTAGCGGAAGCTCTCAATTTGACCCGTGTCTCGGCGCCGCTTTTTGTCCGCCCGGAGACCGGTCTCAATGATAATCTCAATGGTGTGGAGCGGGTCGTCTCCTTCGGAGTGAAAGATCTCAACGATACGCCATGCGAGATTGTGCAGTCGTTGGCCAAATGGAAGCGGATGGCTCTTAAACGCTACGGCTTCCAGCCGGGTGAGGGTCTTTATACCGATATGAATGCGATTCGCAGAGATGAGGATCTGGATAATTTACACTCCATCTATGTTGACCAATGGGATTGGGAGAAGATCATCGAACGAAACGAGAGAAATTTAGAGACGTTAAAGGATATTGTCTGTAAAATCTATGGGGTCTTTAAATCATCTGAGGATTATATCTGCGAACTCCATTCCAGTCTTGAACGAATGCTGCCTGAGGAGATCTTCTTCATCACCGCGCAGGAGTTGGAAGACCGATATCCTCAGCTGTCCGCCAAGGCGAGAGAAGATGCCATCGCCAAAGAGAAGGGCGCTGTCTTCGTCATGCAGATTGGTGGCACTTTAAAATCTGGAGAGAAACATGACGGTCGCGCGCCGGACTATGATGACTGGACGCTCAATGGAGACATTATCTTCTGGTATCCTCTGCTGGAAAGGGCATTTGAAGTCTCCTCGATGGGGATTCGGGTGGATGAAGAGGCATTGCTCAATCAGTTGAAGATCGCCGGTTGTGAGGATCGGTTAAAGTTGAAATTCCATAGCGACTTAGCTGCTGGACAGCTTCCTTATACGATCGGCGGCGGCATCGGCCAATCCCGAATCTGTATGTTCTTCCTAAACAAAGCCCATGTGGGAGAGGTTCAATCGTCCATCTGGTCTGATGAGATGATAGAAGCTTGCGGTCAAGAGGGGATAACTCTTCTGTAACTGAAGCCATGAAGATATGAATTTCTGTTATACTATGAGTAGATCCCAAAGGGAGGTTAACCAATGAAAAGCACCACTGTTCGTCAGCTGTTCCGCCAGACGCAGGAGCATATTGGAGAGACCCTTCAGGTTTCGGGATGGATACGGACGCTCAGGGATTCAAAGAATTTTGCATTCATTGAGCTCAATGACGGAAGCTTCTTTAAGAATCTTCAAATTGTCATTGATGAAAGCATGGCAAATTTTAGTGAGATCGTCAAGCTCAATGTGGGAGCTGCGATCATTGCCGAAGGCGAGTTGGTGGAGAGCCCCGGCGCAAAACAGCCCTTTGAACTTAAGGCAAAGGTCGTAACGATCGAGGGTGAGTCTACACCGGAGTACCCATTACAGAAGAAACGCCATTCCTTTGAGTATCTGCGAACCATCGCCCACCTGCGGCCGCGAACCAATACGTTCGCAGCGGTCTTTCGCGTGAGGTCGATGGCGGCTTACGCCATTCATCGTTTCTTCCAAGAACGTGGGTTTGTCTATGTTCATACCCCGATTATCACTGGGAGCGATTGCGAGGGAGCCGGAGCGATGTTCCGCGTCTCCACCCTGGATCCGGCGAATCCTCCGCGCACTTCCAACGGCGACGTCGACTTCGGCCAGGACTTTTTTGGTCACGAAACCAATCTTACTGTCAGTGGCCAACTGGAGGGCGAGACCTATGCCATGGCCTTCCGAAACATCTATACCTTCGGGCCGACCTTTCGAGCGGAGAACTCCAATACGCCGCGACATGCGGCGGAGTTCTGGATGATCGAACCGGAGATGGCCTTCGCGGATCTAAAAGACGATATGGAACTTGCCGAAGATATGTTAAAGTACTTAATCCAGTATATATTGGAGAATGCCCCCGAGGAGATGGAGTTCTTCAATAACTTCGTCGATAATACGCTTCTGGATCGATTGAATAATGTGATCAACTCGGATTTTGGCCGAATCACCTATACGGAAGCGGTCAAAGTTTTAGAGAAGTATAACGACCAATTTGAATATGAGGTGGCCTGGGGAAAGGACCTTCAAACGGAGCATGAGCGCTTCCTTACGGAGAAACTATACCAAAAGCCGGTCTTTGTTACCGGATATCCCAAAGAGATCAAAGCGTTTTACATGCGACAAAACGACGGCGGACGGACAGTAGCCGCCATGGATCTCTTGGTTCCCGGTGTGGGTGAGATCATCGGCGGCAGTCAGCGTGAAGAGCGGTTGGAAGTTTTAGAGCAACGCATCGAAGAAATGGGGCTGAAGAAGGAAGACTACTGGTGGTACCTGGATCTACGCCGGTTTGGCGGGACAAAACATGCCGGATTCGGACTGGGATTTGAGCGTGCCATCATGTATTTAACGGGTATGTCCAACATTCGGGATGTGGTCTCTTTTCCTCGTACCGTCAATTCTGCTGAGTTTTAAATGAGACTAATAAGAGGCTGCCGTTTAAAATATTTTGAACGGCAGCCTCTTAATTTTTGAAGACGGAGAGCCAGAGTTTCTTCTTAAAAAGATTTATGATAATAAAGTTGATTCAGCAAGATAGTCGTCAGAAGACAGGAGCCAGTATTCAGAATGCTCTGGAACAGTTATTGCGTCGATTCAAGGATTACGGTTATTATGACTAATAACTACTGAATTCTGACTTCTATTACTGACTCCTGAGTGATCTTAATAATCATATAATTATAATAACCTCTTACTGTCCCGCTCCCACCCTTTGCGCTCTTCGCGCCTTTGCGAGAGAACCCGTTCCCCTTCCCCCAAAGGCCTTCTCAACCGTTCC
>OBJA01000794.1_pt1 | contig 25652 bp, 27 predicted proteins | sample 1519751 | NCBI WGS metagenome assembly OBJA01 (sample SAMEA3881238, study PRJEB22517) | soil metagenome | biome: lake sediment; feature: soda lake sediment; material: sediment, water from around vicinity | place: India | collected 2013-12-23 | depth 3 m
GATTCCACCCGCATAGCAGGTGGTTTTGTGTTAGTCTTCGACCAACATAATAAAAAACGTGATTTTATATCACGTTAGTTGTTGCTTACTTTTTTTCGTTTAATCCGTAACGCTTATTGAATTTTTCAACGCGTCCAGCAGCTTGTATAAATGTTTGTTGACCTGTATAAAATGGATGACAATTTGAGCATGTATCGATGCGAATTGTATTTGCTGTTGTACCTACTTCATACTCTTGCCCGCATGTAGAACACTTTACTTTAGCAACATTATATTTTGGGTGAATTCCTGGTTTCATTTTCTTTTCTCCTTCCGCCATAACCTATTGGTCATAGTAAGTTTCGCGCAATTATTATATCATTGTAGTTTTGTTTAATCAAGTATTAATATTAATATTTTTATCTTATCCCATTGCTTCATGCCAAGTTTCCCATACACTGTAAAACTTTGATGCAATTATGCCTGTCAAAATACCAGCTGGTATTGCTAAAAATAGCATGATTGGTAGATAAGCTAAAACAAGTAAACTACCGATGACAAATATACCCGCTATGATTTGTCCTATAGTATGAAATATAGAGCCTAATACACTGACGCCTAGAACTCCGAAAAAATTCAAGTGTTTAAAAAATCCCATTGCAATTGTTGAAACAACAGCTCCACTCAAACTCATATAAAAAGTTGGTCCTAATAATCTGCCGCTCAAAATGGAGACCAACAAAACTCTAGAAATTGTTAAAATCATTCCATCTTTAAATGAATAAACGTAGATAACGATAAGTGTTACAACGTTTGCAAATCCTAACTTAGCCCCTGGAACAGGAATTAAATTGATGGATGATTCAATAATATTTAAAACGATTGCAATTGCTAAAAAATTAGCAAGTAATGTAAGTTTTCTTATTTTATACATATATATCACACCACAAAGTCAGGTTCACTTTCATCATATTCTTTTTCAAACTCTACGCGAATCCTGTTGGGTAAACATATAAGTGGTTTCCCTGTTGAAGTGCCTTCTATACTACATATATTATTGGGACTTGTCTCTTCAATAATCCTTACACTTCGAGCGCCAAAATTGTATTGAATAACTACAATTTGACGTTTTCCATTAACTCGATAATCGCCCAACAAAGTGATTGTCCTGTTATTGTAATCAATAATAGGATAAATATCCTCATAGTCTTCTGGAACCTCTTGTTTTCGGTAAGATATTTGTCCATTTTCAAAATCTATAGACGCTATAGGATCATTAGAATTACCATAATATATGTGCGCTACAGCAGCAGGTGAACTATAGGCGAAATAATTAAAGTAAACAAAAACGCCACCAATAACAATTAGTAGTATACTTACAAGTAATAAATCTCTTTGGTTTTGTTTTTTATTTCGCTTAATCATTAAAAATCCTCATTTAAGTCTCTAATTAAGTATTTTGAAATTGTTCGATTTTGATTAAAAATGATGACATCAATGTTATATGTCTCTTGATATAAATCTAACCAAGCTTCAATTTGTTCTATATTCATAACAAAAAATGCAGTTGATAAGGCATCTGTAATACCCGCATCATCGCCAATAACTGTCACTGTATGGTAGTAGTGTGTTGGTGCTTTAGATAGTGGTGATACAATGTGATGATATCTCTTGCCTTCGTAAATGACATATTGTTCATAGTTTCCGCTCGTGGTTACTATTTGATCTTTGATATAAAAAGTACCATAATCTTCTTTTGAAGTTGAGGTTCTTATGGGGTTTGCAAGACCAATATAAAACACATCATTTTCTCTTCGCGGGTTTTTACCAAGAGCTATTGAACTTGTTCCCGCATTGATAAAGAAATTTTCAACACCTTCTTCTCTAAGAAGATTGTTAGCTTTTTGAGTAGCAAATCCTTTAGATATTGCACCTAAGTCAAGTTTGATATCTTCACCAGATAATAAAATATAGTATTTGCCATCTTCTTCAGATAATTCCACATTAAAGTCATTTGTGCTAATATTCAAAGAAGTCGATACGGTGTAATCAAAAGATGCCTTTGTGATATCTTGCTTATAATCAAGAGGATGATAGATTTTACTATCGTTTTTCACTTGAATTCGGCCATCTTGAAGATTAACTTGCGTAACTTCAGCATACCTTTCTTCTTCAATCAAATAGACCATATCGCCAACTTCAGGTAGTATTTCTGGTGTGATGATAGCTTTCCATATATCTACAATTTTTCCAATTCGCACATCAAAATTACCATTTGTTACTTCCTTAAGGTCCATGGATAAACTAATTATTTCATACAATTCAAAATCTATTTCAAGCTTAACACCTATTTGTTGATTAATAGATTTGATATTTTGAAGATATGGTGAGTCTTCTTCGAGAGCATCAAAACTAGTAGTCAATTGATGATACATGCGGTATATATCTTCTATCTTGTCTCTTAACTCCAAAGCTTTTTCTTCAGATTCGGTTGTATAGTTTACCCTTACCCTTGTATACATATAATCAATCAATGTAAAGGTATACTCAAAAGAATCTGTTGGTTCTGTTTGTGTGTTTTCATCATCTTTGCAGGCATTTAGTAAGAATAAACTTATAAAGATGAGTATTATTGATATTGTTTTTTTCATGAAATACCTCGCTTTAATGATGTTGAGTAAAGAAAAGGACAATGAATGTCCTAAATCTTTATATCAACGATTGATCCGTCTGGATTTGGATGATCTTTAAGATATTCTAGTATTGGATTAAAGTGTTTGTCAAGTTTACCTGGTTTACATCTTGATACATTTTTAACTTCACCACCGACAATAGCAGTAGCAAAAGCACGACAACCAGGAGTTCCACAAGCTCCACAATTATAATTAGGTAATAATTTCTCAATGTCATCGATTCTTGGGTCTTCTTTAACTGTTAAGTATTGATTTGCTAATGATAGAACGATGCCTAATAAAATACCAAGCACACCGAGAACAAGAAAAGGATATATTAATTCCATTATAGTTTTACCTCCTTCATAAATTCGAGCGCTTCATTAAAGTTGCACGCTCCAGATCTAGATGCACACGATTCACATGTTTGTGCTTCTAAATATGCTTCTTTGCAAGATTCTGGTATAGGAACTTTAGCGTTTAATGCCATAGTAATGACATATAGTGCAATGATTCCAGAAACGACTCCTAAAAGAATAAAGAATTGCATTATATAATACCTGCCAATCCCATAAAAGCCATTGCCATAAGTCCAGCAGATACTAAAGCAATTGGCATGCCTTTAAGCGCTTTAGGGACTGGTTGTGAATCGAGTCTCATACGAATCGCGGTAAATGTAATAATGATAATCGCAAAACCTATACCTGATCCTAGTGCAAATGTTAGTGCTTCAATGTATGACTGTGGGCTTGCAATGTTTGTTAAAGCAACACCTAAAACTGCACAGTTTGTAGCAATCAAAGGTAGATAAACGCCTAATGCTTTATATAAACTTTGAGAAAATCTTTTGATAACTAGTTCTGTAAGTTGTACTAATGATGCAATAACTAAAATGAATGCGATTGTATCAATGTACTTAATATCTAGTGGTACTAAAACATAATGATAGATTGGAAAAGTGATAGCTGCTGCTAAGAAAATAACAACAATTACTGCTAACCCCATCCCAACAACTGATTTCATTTTTGTAGATATACCAAAGAATGAACATAGTCCTAAAAACTGCATAAGTACGATGTTATTGATTAACATCGCAGAAATTAATATCGCTAGTAGGTTCATTATTTTTTAACCCCCTTTGACTGACGATATGCTGTAATAACAGCTAATATTAAACCAATAACAAGGAAAGCCCCTGGAGGTTGAACTAATATAGTAAATGCATATTTATCTAATCCTGCATTACCTAGGAATGTATAGTTAAAGCCTAATGGTAATGTTTTTCCTAAAATAATTTGACCTGTGCCTAAAAATTCTCTAAAGAATCCTACGATAGAAAGTGAAAGCGCAAAACCTAAGGCTACACCAAAACCATCTAATGCTGATGGTAAAACTTTGTTTTTAGAAGCAAAAGCTTCTGCTCTACCAAATACGACACAGTTAACAGTAATTAAAGCAATAAAGACGCCTAGTTCAGATGCTAACGCTGGTGCGAATGCATCAACTAACATTTTTAAAACCGTTACTTCAGTCGCAATAATAACGACATAAACGGGGATTCTTACTGTTGTTGGCACAAATTTGCGGATAGATGACACTGTAGTATTTGTTAAAGTCAAAACAATCATGACTAAAATTCCCATACCAAATGCACCTTCAAATGTTGATGTGACTGCAAGTGCAGGACACATACCAAGAACCATAACAAAGATGCCGTTTTCTTTTAGGATACCTTTGGTGAAAATATCCCATAGAGATTGTTCTTTTTCTTGGACTTTCTTTGCTGGAGTTTTCTTTACTTCTGTCATCCTAATACAACCTCCTTTAAATCAAATAATAAGTCAGAGATTAATTCTTTAGATTTTGCAGTACCACCGGCTAATAAGTCAGTTTCAATTGTACGCACTTCGGATAAATTATGACCTATAAATTCATTGGCATAATTAACTGAAGCTGTATAATAACTTGAATAGCTACCGGTTTTAGAGTGGTGATATTCTTCCCTAGGTATATCTACACCTAATACTACTGCATCAAAATCAATAGCAACCCATATAGTTATCTCACCGCTTAGCATAACCCAATCGTTATAAATTCCATCTCCTGTTAACTTATATATAAAGCCTACCGGATTTCCATTTAATGTGACATCATATTTTTCAAGAACTGTATCTGTTGTAGTAAATGAATCATCTTTGACACTAACGTAACCATTTCCAAACGCATCATCAAACATTTGAATTTCTCCACCAACTACTGTTAGAACAACATCAATAGTTGTTGTGTTGTTGTCTGAATCTGTTACTGAAATTGAATAATTATATACGCCAGCAACTGATAAATCTACACTTTCATAACCGATGGCTTCAAGCTGATCAGTAAGATCTCCATCTTGATAATCATATACTGTTATTCCTGCTAGAGGATTAAACTCTGCATCTCTTTCCACTGAAACATTAGTTTGAACCCCAGTGATCATTGGAAACTCTGGAATACCACTTTCATGCAAAATAAGAATTTCAAGAATGATATCTTTTATCCATCCTGTTGTATCTGTTGCAGTCATGCCTGTAATCATGTCTGGATTTGCTGCATCATATGCTCCAATGTTTTCTATTTCATGCTTCGGAACATTTTGGAGAATCGTTTTAATATATCTTTGAATTCCTGAAATAGTCCAGTTTGATTGAACGAGTTCTACAATTTCAACCGATACTCTATCGTTCATGTCGATACCGACAAGCAACTCTAAGTATCCATCAATATCATTGACTGTTCCACCATATCCATATGTGTTTTTCATGACTACAGTATAAACTGTACCCACTAATTGATTGCTGATGTTATATGCTTCTTCTTTGCTATGAACAACCATAAAGAAATCTTCATTAGGAATTGGTTCAATGTTTTGCTTGTTTTTTAATGTAACCACTTGTCCAAATAAATTATCTTCAGGTTTGTTAGGAATGACCTGTGTAGCTACAATGACTAGAAGTATACCAACAACAACCATTATGATTGTATTGAGTAAAAGTAAAGTATTTTCTCGTTTCATGGTTGAACCACCTCTTTCAAGTCATCAAGTAAATCAACAATAAGGTTTCTTGTTCTATATGTTTCACCAGCTATGATATCAGTACCCGTTGATGCTGCTTCAGAAACATTAACTCCAACAAAATTTGCTAAAAATTGAGTTGTTACAGTGTACCAAGTTCCCGTTGAGTGATTATACTCCTCAATTGGAGCTTTAATAACGAGAATATTGTAATCAATATCAACATATACATATAAAGCAATAGAGTTAGTTGATCCTCCCGTTTGATATTGTGTTGATCCTGATAATTTATAGATATAACCTAAAGTAGCTCCGCTGCTTTTTGCGGTCACTACTTGTCTTGATAAAACAGTATCTGTTGCCTGGCTTGCAAATCCTTCGTCATCATTTACAGTTGTGAATGCTTGATATAATTGATCGATTTCTTCTTCAAATTCTGGTTCAGGTTGAGTTTGTTGGAACTCAGTAGCAACATCAGCAAACATTTCTTTTACTGTGTTAAGCGTCCCTGTAGCACCGGTTTGAATATCTGTTAATGGTGCTAAATTAGTTATATTTAAACCAACAAATCTTTGAAGATTGTGTTCTGAAAAATTAGTGCCGTATGTTTGCTCTAAGGTGATATATGAAGCACCTAAGATGATACCTGCGCTATTAATACTAACTACGAAACGGATTTGTCCATATCCATTTGTTTTATAAACTTCATAAATAAATGCGATGGTTTGTTTTTCAGTATCGCTTAATTCTTTATCAAAAACTTCAACTTTACTAATTAATGATCTTGGTGCGCCATCAATGAGGTCAAGATCTTGAAAACTAACAAGTTCAGGGACAACTTCTTGATAAGCTTTCAATTTTGCACGATAAATGTTTTCTTCAATAATTGGAGCAGTAATAGCATTAACTCCTCCAATAACTAAACCACACACTAATGCAACAATGGTTAGAACAAATGTATAGTGTATAAGTGGTTTCTCTGCAAATAGTTTTTTCATTATGCAGCACCTCCTACACCAAAGAATACAATAAGACCAAATGAAGCAAGTACTAAAATATAGCCTATAATGAATGCTGGTTTGATTTTATTGGTTGACCATTTTGGATAATCGATGAGAGGGACAAACATATTTGCAAATAAAAGTGCAAATGCAAACCCTTCAGGATATACCCCAAATAAACGAATTAATACAACTAAAGATCCAACGAGTAAACCATATATCCATCTACCAGGTCTTGTTACTGGTGATGTTACTGGATCTGTAATCATAAAGACAACACCAAACATTAATCCACCTGCAAATAAATGATATAAGGTGTAATCAACTGCTTGTGTTGGATGCAATTTTATGCCTGCTAAAAAGATTAATAATATAAATGTAGATATTGCAGATAGCATAACACGATAATCTGCTGAACGTCTAACGAGTAGATAGACAGCTCCAAGTAAAATGGCTAAAGCGCTTATTTCGCCCATTGCTCCAGGAACATTTCCCATAAAAAGTTCTAATATAGAATAACTGTTCATCGCATCAGGAAACAACTGACCACCAGGGCGAATTGCACCTAAGGCAGTACTACCTGCAGCTAAATCAACACCTTCATATGTTCCAGAAAACATATCACCGAGTGCTAAAGCAATAAATATACGACCTACAGCAGCTGGATTAAAAATGTTCGCTCCTAGCCCTCCAAATAACAACTTACCTACGACAATACCAAATGCTGCTCCTACAAAAACTGCATAAAATGGTAATTTACTTGGAATAATCATTGCGTAAATAATCGCACTTATTGCAGGTACGACTACATTATTGATTGAATAGTCAGCATATCTTGATTTTAAGCGATCAAACCATTTTTCTGCTTTTGCTGGTTTGTGCGTCATTCCAAAAGATAAAGCTTCTAAACCTATCATCGTAATAAGAGATATTAATATGCGTGATAACGCATCGAATCCAAAGCGATAAATCGCAAAAGAAACGACCGGTATAAGTGCGATAAGCACATCAGTCATCATGCGTTTCGTAGAAACTTGCTTACGAATATAAGGACTTGTTTGTTTAATTGTTTGCATGTTTTACCTCCTATTTAGCAGCAAAGCGTTTTCCAGAACGCATATACTCTGTCAAATGTATTTTTGATGGACATACAAATGAACATAGTCCACATTCAATACATTTATTAACTTCAAGCATCTTCAATGCGTCTTTATCTCTTACTTTATACGCATTCATAATTTGAACAGGTTGAATCTCAACCGGACATGAGTAAACACATGATGCACAGTGTATACAAGGCTCTTCTTTATCAACATGTTCGTTTAAGACGATTAAACTTGTCGTTGTATGCGTCATAACGACATCATCTCTTTGAACATTGGTTCCCATCATCGGTCCACCTAAAATCATGACTTTAGGTTTATCTACCTCTTTGTATCCCCCAGCTAGTTCAACTAAACTAGATACCAATGTACCGATTCTAGCTCTGAAACTAGAATTATAGATGCCATCTCCACTGATAGTAAATAATCTTTCTAAAACAGGTAAACCTTTTTTAACAGCTGCATAAATGCTTTGTAAAGTTGAAACGTTAAAATTAAGTACCCCGTATTTAGATAATAATTCACCCTGAGGAATCGTAATATTTAATGCATTTTTAATCATTGCTAATTCCCAGCCCTGTGGATAATAATTACCTACAGTCTTGACTTGGATATTGTAATCAGGAAATTCTTTAAGTGCAAAATTCATGCGTTCTTCAATTTCTTTATATTTTTTCTTGATGGCAATGATACCTTTTTTAGCACCGGAAGCTTTCATCGAATAAATTAGACCTTGAATAACTTCATTCGGGTGATTGATCATGACATGATAATCGCTAATAAGATTGGGTTCACACTCAACCCCATTGGCAATTACAACTTCTATAGGATCTTTAGTGTCAAGTTTGATATAAGTTGGAAACGCACTTCCCCCTAATCCTACGAGACCTGCATCTTTAATGATTTTCACGTAATCTTCTTTAGTTAATTTTTCTATCTCTACATCAGAGCGTTCTTTTATCGTTGGATCTAAAGTGTATTTTTTATCGTTTTTAACAATTAAACAATCCACAAGTTTTCCGCTTTGGTCAACATGTTTTTCATACCCTACAACTTCACCACTGACAGTTGCATGCATTGGTTGTTCAAAGAAGGCACCTTTTCTTGTTCCAACAACTTCACCTACTTTAACAAACTGTCCACCGCGAACACACGTTTCACCTTCAGGACATCTTGCGCTTGTAACAGGATAATAAACATATTCTGCATCTAGATAGTGCAAAATAGGTAATTCCTTAAGTTCTTTTTTTCCGTCTGGGATGTATTTGGTTTTATTAATCATCTTTTAGACTCCCTTCTTATATAGTGGAAATTTTTGTGTTAACTTTTTAACTTTTTCATTAATTTCTAGTAATTTCAGATCATCATTTCTACTTGATAATGCTTCATGTATATATTGTGCAATAGATTTCATCTCTTGCTCTTTAAATCCTCTTGTTGTTACTGCCGGTGTTCCAAGTCGTATGCCGCTTGCATATGCTGGTTTTTCTTTATCAAAGGGAACTCCATTTTTATTACATGTAATACTTACCTTGTGTAGTGTTGTTTCAGCATCTAATCCTGTCATATGATGCCTTTGCTTAACATCAACTAACATTAAATGGTTATCTGTTCCACCACTAACGACACGATATCCAAGCTTTATTAATTCATCAGATAAAACTTTAGCATTCATAATAACTTGTTTTTGATATGCGATAAATGATTCTGACAACGCTTCTTGAAAAGCAACTGCTTTAGCTGCAATAACGTGCATAAGTGGTCCACCTTGAACCCCCGGGAAAACCGCACGATCGACTTTTTTGGCTACTTCAGAATCATTAGTCAAAATAATTCCACCACGTGGTCCTCTTAGTGTCTTATGAGTGGTTGATGTTACAACATGAGCAAATGGCAGTGGTGATGGGTGAAGCTTTGCAGCAACTAAACCTGCGATATGAGCTATATCAACAAGTAGATAAGCTCCTACTTCATCAGCAATTTCTCTAAATCTTTTAAAATCAATAATTCTGGAGTATGCACTTGCACCTGCGACTATTAATCTAGGTTTAACTTCTTTAGCTATTTTTAAAACATTATCATAATCAATCAACTCTGTTTTTTCGTCAACGCCATAGAAAAAAGATTTATACGTCTTACCCGAAAAATTCAAGTTAAATCCGTGTGTTAAATGACCACCTTCTGCTAAAGACATTCCTAAGATCGTATCACCTGGATTTAATAGTGCTTGATACGCAGCCATGTTCGCTTGTGATCCTGAGTGTGGTTGCACATTTGCATATTTTGCATCAAACAATTCCTTCAATCTTGATATCGCTAAAGATTCAATTTCGTCAACAAATTCACAACCCCCATAATATCTTTTTTTAGGGTATCCTTCTGCGTATTTATTGGTCAATATAGAACCCTGAGCCTCTAAAACAGCTTGTGAAACAAAATTTTCAGACGCAATCAGTTCGATATGTTGTTCTTGTCTAGTGGCTTCACTAGATATAATCATATCAATGACTGAATCTTGTGTTTTTAAGTTCATGTTGTCCTCCTCGATTAATCCTCAAATTATTATAACATAATAACTAGCAAAAAAAAAGACAGTTTTCATGTAATAAAAACGTGTCTTTTGTTTATTTTTGCTGTTTTTTTATCTATATTTTCATTTCTTTAGAATTAATCTATTTTTGATTCTACGTTGTGATACACATCTTGAACATCATCGAGTTCTTCAAGCATTTGCATCAAACGATCAAATTTATCAAGATCATCTTGATTTTCAAGTTTAGTTTCCATAATTGGCAACCACATGATTTCTTCGGTTGGCATATCTAAATCTGGGAAGGTGTCGTATAACACAGTTCGAATGGCATTAAATTGATCAGCTTCTGCGTACAATGTTACTCCTTCTTCGCTTGTTTCAATATCATTTACATCTAAATCATTACCTATAAGTAATTCTAATATTTCATCTTCTGTCATGTTAGGTATGGTGAATACAGCATAGTGGTTAAATTGATGTAATGCAGATCCTGAAACACCTAGCTTACCACCTGTTTTTGTAAAACAGTTTCTAACTTCAGCGATGGTTCGATTAACGTTATCTGTCAAACATTCGACAATAATTATTGAACTACCCGGACCAAACCCTTCATATCGAGCGCTAGAGTAATTATCCTCGGTTCCACCTTTAGCTTTTTCAATGTTACGCTTAATAACATCTGCTGGAACTTGCTCTCTTTTCGCTTTTTCAATAAGTCTTTTTAACGTTTGATTTGCATCTGGATCAGGTGTTCCAGATTTTGCAGCTAGATATATTTCTCTTCCAAATTTTGCATAGAGTTTACTTTTGACAGCGGCAGTTTTCGCCATCGCTACCTTACGTACTTCAAATGCTCTTCCCATATTTTAATCTTCCTTTATTCCAAATTTTTCTTCATATGTTTTAATACTTTGTGTAATTATTTTCTTTGCAGCTTCTGGACCTTCAATATCCAAAATATATGTTTTTTTTCCTTCTAATGACTTATAAACTTCAAAAAAATGTCCCATTTCAGTCAAAAGGTGTTGTGGTAATTCATTAATATCTTTGTATTGGGTTAATGAAGGGTCTCCAAAGGGTATTGCTATAATTTTTTCATCGATTTCATCAGAATCAATCATTTTCATAACTCCAATAGGATAACATTCAACAATTGATAGAGGTTCTATGTCCTCTTGACATAAAACAAGCACATCAAGTGGGTCATTATCGCCTGCATAAGTTCGTGGAATAAATCCATAATTAGCTGGATAATGTGTTGAAGTGAATAATATCCGATCCAAAATAATCATTCCAGTATCTTTATCGAGTTCATATTTCTTTTTGCTACCTTTAGAAATCTCAATACATGCGATGAATTTGTCAGGTTGTATTCTTGATTTATCAATATCATGCCAAATATTCATATTTCATACTCCTTTTTTTGTCCATTTATATTTTAACATTTATGTGTAAAAAAAACACCTTATAAATTAGGTGCTTTTCGTTCACATAGTCGCAGGAATGCTGCTTATCCCCTATGTGTCCCCTTTATTGTATTTAAATACCTTATAAAAAGGCTACTACAATTATAAAACAACCCCTAAATGTTTTAAATCATCGTAGTCGTGATGTTAAGGCTTCACGGTAGAAACATTATCTCCATAATTAGATAACTTATACGATACTTAAATACAAAACCATTATAGCAATTTAATCAATATTCGTAAAGGTTATTTTTTCAAAAATTAGTTATCTAGTTGTTTATATGGTTTAAATAAAGTTCATAAGTGTTTTCTAAAAGTCCATTTATCGTCATCGGACCTACACCTTTTGGTACAGGAGTCAAATATGATGCTAAATCTTTGACTTCATCGAAATTTACATCTCCAACAAGTTTCCCATTAACACGGTTAACTCCAACATCAACAACAATGACATCTTTTTTTACCATTGATTTTGTTAAGATTTCAGGTTGACCCGCAGAAGCTATAATGATATCTGCTTGCTTTGTGTGCATAGATAAATCTTTCGTTTGTCGATGACAAACTGTGATTGTCGCTCCTGCATCCATTAGTAATCTTGCTATTGGGAATCCTACAATATTGCTTCTACCAATAACCACTGCATGCATACCAGAAACATTAATGTTATATGTTTTTAGTAGCGTCATGATTCCTTTAGGTGTTGCAGGATATATGGTTTTCTTCTTTTGGTATAAGTAACCTTGGTTAATCACATGAAAGCCATCTGCATCTTTATCTATTGATATCATATCAATAAGTAAGCTTTCATTAAGGTGTTTGGGTATCGGTAATTGTAATAATATACCATCAACAGATGAGTCATTATTTAAATCGTTTATTAAAAGTTCAACTTCTTGTTGTGATACATCATTAGGCAATCGATGTAATTGATGTCTTATACCCACAAGTTCACATGCTTTTCCTTTACCTTTAACATATGATATGCTTGCTGGATGTTCACCAATTAAAATAATATCTAGTTTTGGTGGTCTTTGATTTTGACTTAGATGATTTTGAATTTCATTTTTCAGTTTAAGGTTTCGTTCATTTGCAACTTTATATCCATCAAGTAATATCATATTAATCGCCTCTCAATCTATTAAATTTCCTGACTCATCAACACGCATTTCTAGAGCTCTAGGTGTTTTGTTAAGACCTGGCATAACCATAATACCTTTTGTAAGTGCAACTAAAAATCCTGCACCAAGCGAAGGTCTGATCTCTTGTATGTTCAATACAAATTCATCAGGTAGGCCATGAACTTTAGGATCCCCAGTTAAAGATAGTGGTGTTTTAGCCATACAAACAGGTAGATTCCAACCTAATTTTTCATATTCTTCAAGTTGTCTTAGTGCCTTTTTAGAGAAGACAACCTCTTTTGCCCCATAGATTTCACATGCGATTTTTTCTATTTTTGTTTTTGGCAAATCATCTTTAGAATATAGTGGTTTAAAGACTTTTGGTTTCTCTGCGATTTCAACGATAATGTTCGCCAAATCAGCCATGCCTGGGCCACCTTGACTAAATCCCTTACATAAAGCAATAGGGTGATTATTTTCTTTTGCCCACGTCATTATATAATCAATCTCTTGTTTGGGATCGGTATCAAACTGATTGACAGCAATAACATAATTTAATCCGAAATTTTTAATATTCTCTAGATGTTTACTTAATAAAGGTAGACCCTTGATCATCAGATCTAAGTTGTTTGCTGAGAAATCCTGAGCTCCTCCGTGTGATTTTAGTGCTCTTAAGGTTGTTACTATAACAACAGCATCAACTTGCTTATTAAGTATTGGCATTTTTAAGTTTAAGAATTTTTCCATCCCTAAATCTGCTCCAAATCCAGCTTCAGTAACAGTATAGTCACCTAATTTTAAAGCTAATTTTGTCGCTACCAATGAATTACATCCATGAGCGATGTTAGCAAAAGGACCTGCATGAACAAATGTTGGAACTCCATCAAGTGTTTGTACTAAATTTGGGTTCATAGCATGTTTCAATAACAATGTTAATGCATCAGCCCCACCTAAATCTGATACATATATCGGTTGTTGATTTTTATTGTAGCCAATCAGAATGCTATTGATTCGGTTTTTTAAATCGGTTTTGTCTTGTGCTAAAGCTAAAATAGCCATTATTTCAGAAGCTGCTGTGATGATGAAACCATCTTTTCTTGTAGGTGTTTCGATTTCACGCAGTGCGCGATCGTTCATATCCATCGCTCTTTTCCAAGTGACAGTTTCAATTTCAAGCTCATTACCTTGAAAAATGTGATTATCAATTAATGCTGAAAGTAAGTTGTTTGCTGCTGTAATTGCGTGTAAATCACCTGTAAAATGTAAATTAATGTCTTCAGAAGGTGTAATACTAGATAATCCACCACCAGTTGCTCCTCCTTTAAGCCCAAAAACAGGACCTAAACTTGGTTCACGAAGAGCGAGAATTGGATTTTTCCCTATATATTTCAATCCTTGTGTTAATCCTATTGAAATCGTTGTCTTCCCTTCTCCAGCGGGTGTAGGATTAATAGCTGTAACTAATATTAATTTGCCATCTTTTTTATCTTTTAGCCTATTTAAGACTTTTAAATCAATTTTTGCCTTATCATAACCATAAGGTATACATTCTTCGGGAGCTATTCCTAGATTTTTACAGATATCAAGTATGTTTTCCATATTTTCTCCTTGTTATTTCTAATTTTGTCTACATGACATACTCATTATAACATAGCCATTCTCTCAATGAAAACGTTATTATTCAGATACTTTGAATAGCTATAAATAATATTTATAAAAATAAAAAACCCAGCCCCCCCGAACTGAATTTCTTATGTTGCACAGCTTTGTGCGTAATCCGTGAAACGAGCGATTGCTCTGAGTCCTTTGGAGACAATATCTCCATTACCCCCATTTTTATGTATTTCGTTGAGCTTATCGCTTTGGTTAACGAAAGTCCATAAAAATATAATTTTATTATACGTTCGAAAATTATTAATTAACAGGGCGCATATGTCCTATTTGTAAAAAAAACACACATGAAATATGCGTTTTTGGTTTATTATTTTCTATAATTTAAGTATTTGTTTAATTTTCAATGGAAGACCATCAATTTCATTTAATGATAAACTGCACAATGCTAATCTAATTCCACCATTCATTGGAACAGCAAAAATTCTTTTTTCAGCAAGTGTTAAATAATCTTTTTCTGGATTAGGAGTTAAAATAACTGTATAAAATCCGCTTCTAAAAGGATATGTTTTTAAATTGACTTCTTTTGCCTGTTTAATAAATATTTCACTTCGTTTTTGAACGAGCGTCGTTATATGCTTCAAACCATCCTTAAAAATACGCTTGTTTTCAGGTTTTGAAAAATGATTTAAGAGTTCAATAGATGGTGTTGGAGTTGCTGACCATGAACCTCTAGCTTCATTAATAAATCTTGGTATAGCATCTTTAACTAAATCTTCATTTGTCGACATAGCAACTGCTGCACCTAAACGCATGCCATAGACACCAAATGTTTTTGATCCCGAAAATGATATGATTGTTAAAATATGATTTTTAAGTTGTGGTAAATATGTCATTTTCTTTCTTGTGTCTTCTTCATGCGAAAAATCGAGATAAGCAACGTCGTAAAGAAAAACTATTTCATTTTCAGTCTTGCTGTTTAACGTGTCAATGATTTGTTGCCATTCATTAAGGTTTAGCGTATATCCTGTTGGGTTATGGCATGGATCATTTATAATTACAATAATCTTTTTTTGAATATTACATAGTTCATCTAGTCTCGTTTTAAAACTCTCAAGATGAAATGAATCTCCATTAAATAATTCATGCTCGAAAATTCTTAATTTTGCTCTATCGGCAAATCTTTCATATTGCCAACGAATATCAGATACAAAAATAAAATCATTTGGTTTTGTAAAAATTGAGAATGTTGAAGCAATTGCTCCACTGCCACCTGGAGTTGCACACGCATTAACAAACATTTTTTTACGTATTTCTGTTTCATGTTCTCCCAAAACCCACGAAATGACATTCTTCTTAAAATCTGCTCCGCCATCTACAGCAGGATAAGGAAGAATAAGTTCATCAGAAAACTGACGAATTGCTTTTGGTACTAATGACATGCCTCCGATTGTTTTATCTTCATCATAAAACATGCCAATGGATGCATTGATAACGTCATTGTATTTTTTTGACGCTTCTAATGCATCCTTTGATATTTTCAAAATATCTACACTCACATCGATCACCTCTATGTTTAATTATAAAGCAAATCATCTAAAAATTGGTCGTATAAATAAAGCCAATGTTGTTTTTGATTTCGAACAATCATACGAATGTGTATATGTCCTTTAATAAATTCAAGTCTCATAGGAACTTCAAAAGCGTTTGCTTTTTCGAATATTTTAGCACCATTCATTTGTTGAGATGCTTCTATTGATAAAACTAAAGTAACCATATTCGTTTCAACAATTGTCTTTTGAACACCAATTTTGGCTGATAATTTTTTGAATAGTTTTTCATACATGTACAACAACAAATCTGCATCAATAGCTCCAAATCGATCTGTTAATTCTTGTTTTAAATCAATAACATCTGATATATGGTTTAATTCAGCAATACGTTTATGTATTTCAATTCTTATAGCATCTTCACTGACATAGTTAGGGTCAACATGTCTTGCTGCAAACACTTCATCGATGGTTGTTTCTTTGGCTTTATCAAGTGATTTACCAGTTATAGCTTCTTCTAGTAATTTCATATAAAGCTCAACTCCAACCGAATCAATAAAGCCTGATTGTTCTGATCCTAAGATATCTCCCGCTCCACGTATTGATAAATCTCTCATTGCTATTTTAAAGCCACTGCCTAGAGCAGTAAAATCTTGAATCGCAGTTAATCTTTTTTTAGCTTCATCGTTTATGTTTCGATACTCGTCATATAACAAATACGCATAAGCAATACGATCGCTTCTTCCAACGCGTCCTCTAATTTGATATAGTTGTGAAAGTCCTAGTTTATCGGCATCATGAATAATTAATGTATTTGTATTAGGAATATCAACACCAGTTTCAATTATTGTTGTTGATACAAGAATATCAAAATGATGATCAATAAAATCACTTAATGTATTTTCTAGTTGATCACGACTCATTTGTCCGTGGGCATAAGTCGTCCTTGCTTCAGGCACAAGCTTTTCTAATCGATGCACCATACCTTCTATACCTTGGACTTTATTGTATAGATAAAAGATTTGTCCTCCTCTTGCTATTTCCCTAGAAATTGCTTCTTTAATCAATGCATCTTGTCTTTCGACAACGTATGTTTGAACAGGATATCTATTTAATGGTGCTGTTTCTATCATGGATAAATCTTTGAGTCCCATCATCGACATTTGTAATGTTCTTGGAATTGGTGTTGCTGATAGAGTTAAAGTATCAACATTGACCTTAATCTCTCTAATTTTTTCTTTATGTTCAACTCCGAATCGTTGTTCTTCATCAATAATAAGTAATCCTAAATCCTTAAACTTTACATCTTTTGAAAGTATACGGTGTGTACCAATCACTACGTCAATAAAGCCTTTAGATAATTTATCCAATATTTCTTTTTGTTTTTTTGGTTTAATAAAGCGACTAAGTAACGCGACATTAGCACCATATTTTTCAAATCTTTCTTTAAATGTGTAAAAATGCTGGCGTGCAAGAACTGTTGTCGGCACTAGATAAAGAACTTGTTTTTGATTTAATACAGCTTTAAATGATGCACGAAGTGCAACTTCTGTTTTTCCAAAGCCTACATCTCCACAAATAAGTCGATCCATGGGTCTTTCTTGTTCCATATCGTGTTTTGTCTCAATGATTGCTTTTTCTTGATCCGGTGTGGTTTGATAATTAAAGTCAAGTTCGAATTGTTTTTGCATATCACTATCTTTTCCATATGCAAATCCTAAAGCTTGTTGTCTTTCTGCATAAAGTGAGATAAGACGATCACTTAAATCCTTTATACGCATACGAACAGTCGCTTTAGTTTTAGACCATTGTTTTCCGCCTAATTTTGAAAGTTTGGGTCTTGCTCCATCATGACTACTATACTTGAGTACCATATCGATTTGATCCATCGGTACATAGAGTGCTTCTTGATTTGCATAAACGATGTGTAAATAATCTCTTTTTTCTTGACTGAGCTCCATTGTTTTTAAACCCATATATTGACCAATACCATAATCATAATGGACAACAAAATCACCGATTTCTAAGTCTTCTACACGTCTTATTTTAGTCGATTGATTCAATACACTTCGATATTTAATCGCTGGTCTAACTTTGTATGAAAACAATTGTGTTTCATGAATTAATAATAGATGATCGTGTTTTGATATGAATGATCCAAGGCTTGTTTCTTTTGTTAAATAGATGCCCATATGATCATCTAGTATTTCAGAATAAGCTAATTTTTTCTCTTTTAAAAATGTTTCTATTTGTTCATAATAGTGATTCGTTGGTGATGAAATAATAATGATCGTTTGGTTTAGCTTATCCTTAATATCAAAGTAAAACATGTTAAGATTCCCTTGATAATTATTAACCGGACTAATACCTAAATCGATAGCTTTCTGATTGTTTAATCCAAAGTTATCAATTTCAACATGAGGAATATCCAACTGTTTACTTAATGCAGTGCGAAAAGGAATATCTAAAAAATGTTTACCATTTAAAGTTGTTGCATATGTTTCTAAATCACTATAAATGAGTTCTTCGTTAGACAACATTTTAGGTAAATCAATAAAAAATAGCTGTTTATTGTTTGTAAAATCAATTACTGTCGTTGATTCTTGATTGAAAAAAGATATATATAAATTTAAACCGTCTAGTCTTGTTCTTGTTTCTATAGATTCTAAATCTCGACTAAGTTTTTCTTGTTCTCTTTCAGAAAGTTTTTTCCCTTGAAAAAAATGATTGATTTTATGCAATGCTTCCTCTTTCATTTCGTCTGTATAAAAAAGTTCATGCATAGGTGCAATTTCTATAGATTCTATTTGGGCAAACGAACGTTGATTTTCAACATCGAATATTTTAATTTGATCAAGCGCATCGTCAAAAAAATCTAAGCGATAAGGCTTGTTGCTGTGGATAGTAAAAACATCTAGAATATGGCCTCGTAAACTGAATTCTCCAGGTTTTTCAACTGTATATGTTCTAGTATATCCACTATAAGTAAGAAACTGAACTAGGCGCATTAAATCATATGATTCATTTTGTTTAATTTTTTTGACACTATGGATATAGTCTTTTGGTTTTAGTTGTCTTTGACAAAGACCTTGCATGGTCGTAATGATTATAAACGTTTGATCTGTGAGTAATTGTTTTAAGGTAAATAGTCTTTCACTTTTAAATTCTGGACTTCCTAAAGCCATCATACTCGTTAACGTTTGATCCGCTGGATAAAACAATACATTTTCTGGATCAATTAGTTGAGATATCGTATCATAATATTTCTGAGCTTCATATAGATTTGGAGTAATTACAAAAATATTCTTTTTTGTTGTCTCATAAGTGTTGGTTATCAAATAAGCATTGTATGTGTCATTCGAAGAACGAAAAAACATCGTTTCCGAAGTTAATATTTTAATATCTTTTAACTGTGTATGGCTTACTATAAATTTATACATAATCACCTAGATGTTAAAACCCAAACCTACGTTTGGGTATTGTATATTGACATAATATCTTTAAATGGCTTGTTTGTGATGAATAATTCAATAATTTCAATGCTTTGTTTAATTGATGGATAAATGGTTATCCATTCATCTTCTGAAAATCTCCCTAGCACATATTGATCTAACTCCATTGAAATGTTATTATCAATACCGATTCTAACTCTTTTAAAATTTTCTGTATGCAATAAACCAATGATGTTTCTTAGACCATTATGACCTCCATGCCCACCTAACTCACGTAATCTAAGTTTCCCAGTTTTTAAATTAATGTCGTCCACAATGACTAGTAAATCATCAATATCAATATCATAATACTTTAAGATTTTTGATATAGCTTCTCCAGACAAATTCATATATGTTGAAGGCTTTACCAAACAATATTTGTTTCCAAGATGATTGGCACAAGCAATTTCAGCATTAAATTTAGGATCAAATTTGATTTTTTCTCCGATTTTTTTTAGGTACTCATCAATCACATGGAATCCGATGTTGTGTCTTGTCTTTATGTATTTTTGGCCCGGGTTACCTAAACCTACTATTAGTTTCATTGCTTATGCTCATGATGTGAAATCTTATCAAAGATTTGACTGATTGGTTCATCTTTAACGATATGAAGAATTGATTGTCCTAAAAGTGGGCCAATAGAAAGTTGAACAATTTTTGGGGATTCTTTGTATTTGGGTAGTTCTATCGTATCTGTAACTACGACTTGGCATAATACTGATTGGTTTATTCTATCAATGGCATCACCAGAAAAAACGGCGTGAGTTGCGGCTGCATACACTTTTGTAGCTCCTGCATCGATGAGTGCTTGAGCACCAGCGACTAGTGTTCCAGCGGTATCAATAATATCATCAACCATGATGGCTACTCTATCTTTTACATCACCAATAATATTTTGTACTTCTGCCTTATTTGGTTCAGGTCTTCTCTTATCTATGATTGCAAGTGGTGCATTTAAAATACGAGCAAAAATGCGAGCACGTGTTACTCCACCATGATCAGGAGATACAATTACAACATTTTCTAATGCCTTATTGTACAAAAAATAATCAGCTAGTAAAGGAGATGCTGGGAAATTATCAATAGGAATATTAAAAAAACCTTGAATTTGGGCTGCGTGTAAATCTAAACATATGAGACGATTGACACCTGCAACTTGAAGCATATCTGCAATAAGTTTAGCAGTAATTGGTTGGCGTGATTTAGATTTTCTATCTTGTCTGGAATATCCATAATAAGGCATAATCACATTTACAGTTCTTGCTGATGCTCTTTTAAGTGCGTCAGCCATTATTAATAGTTCCATCAGGTGTTCATTTGCAGGTGATGATGTTGATTGTACAACAAAACAATCATGACCACGAACACTTTCTTCAATGTTAATTGAGATTTCTCCATCAGCAAAACGTACTACATCTGCTGAAGAAATTTCAATACCAGAAGTTCGAGCTATTTCATCAGCTAAAGTACGGTTGGAACTAAGTGCAAAAAGCTTGATTTTCTTTCCATCTACGATTGACATGTTCTATACTCCTTCGTTTTTATCAATTTCATTATACATGAATTATGTCTTAATTTCCTGTTTCATTCAAAAAAAAATCTTTTTGCTTGGGTGCAAAAAAGATTTTTGTTTACTTCTAATTTTGTTTGCTTATTCTTCTTCGGAAGCTTGTGGATTTGCCAAAGCTTCATTGTAAGCTACAGTAATCGCATCTTCAATGATTTTTCGCATTTCTCCATGAATAGGGTGAGCGATATCTCTAAATGTACCATTTGGTGTCTTTTTGCTTGGCATTGCGACAAAAATGCCATTTTCACCCTCTATGATACGAATGTCATGAACAACAAAACTCTCATCGAAGGTTATTGTTGCTACTCCCCTAAGTCTGCTTTCGCTACTAACAAGCTTAACTCTTACATCGGTAATTTTCATTTTGCCCTCCAAGACGTCCTTGATTTATACATAAATTATAGCATAATCATTTAAAATATGACATATTTTTCATTTTTTTGGGCTTGTTTCGATGTAATTCAACCCTATTTTGGTCAATTTTTCATCAAAACGCTTATTCTCTTTATGAAATTTAGCCACATAAAAGGTAGACCCGCTACCAGACATTAAATAGTGTAGATTTGATTTATCTAATCTTTGGTGAACTTTTTTTAATTCTGGATAAATCGAAAGTGTCGTTTTCGTTAAGTCGTTGTATGTATGTTTGAAAAATTTATGATATTTTTCGTTGATATACCATTTAAATAGTTTATGAGATCTATGTTTTTTCATCTTTAATTGATGATGTTCGAAAACAGTTTTCGTAGATGCTTGAACATCTGATGTGAAAAGATATATTTTATCGATAGGTGGTGTTTCAACAAATAATAAGTGATCTCCTCTTCCATAAACATATGCAGTTTTATTATATAAACAAAAAAGCGTGTCTGAGCCTAATTCGATTGCAATCTCTTCCATATCTTTATTTGTTAAATTAAGATTCCATAGTCGATTTAGCCCACGAATGGTTGCTGCAATATCAGCAGATCCTCCGGCTAATCCTGATCCAATAGGGATATGTTTTTCGAGTGTGATTTTTACACCATTTTTGTAATTAAATTTTTCTTTCATGAGTCTAGCGGTTCGAATAACAGCGTTATTTAAAATATCTATATTTGAAGCTAAACTAATGTCTTTATCTTTTTCAAATGTTAAAACATCATGTAAGTCAATCGGCATCATAATCATCTTTAACTCATGATACAAGTCGATTCTGAGGCTATACACGTCAAGTAATAAGTTGATTTTTGCGTATGCATGTTCTTTAATCAAAGTACCACCCCTCTGTAAGCTTTATAAAATCAGTAATAGAAAGTGATTCTGCTCTTACTTGTCGATTAAATCCTTGTTTTTCTAAATAGATTTCGATTTCGTTTTTTGGTATGTTAAACGATTGATGCCAGTTGTTAACAAGTGTTTTTCTCTTTTGTCGAAAGCCTTCTTTTACTAGTTTTAAAAATACTTTTTCATGAGTCTCGTTTAATGGTAAGTCATCTTTTTTTTCAATACGGATGACTGTGCTATCTACATTAGGAACAGGAAAAAACATATGTCTTTTTACATCAATCATTTTACTGGCTTTTGTAAAATATTGTAAAATGATTGAAAGTGCATTATATTGTTTTTGATTTGGTTTAGCAAGCAATCGATCGCATACTTCTTTTTGAATCATTAGCGATGCTGTTTTAATTTGCTTTGTCGATAGAAGTTTAAATAATATAGGTGTTGTAATGTAATAAGGCACATTTGCAACCACATGTAAATCATCATTATATGGTGACAAATCTATTTCTAGAAAGTCTTGATAAATAATTTCCAAGTTTTGATGTTGATTTGACAATTGATCTAAAATCGGTCTGAGTGTTTCATCAATTTCATAAGCAATAACACGTTCAGCTTTCGAAGCTAAAAATGAAGTTAAAGCACCTTGTCCAGGACCAACTTCAATAACAATCTTTCCTTCAATTTTTGATTCGTTAACAATTTTTAGTAAAAGATTTTTATCTCTTAAAAAATTTTGACCGAACTTTTTTTTAGCTTGATGATTCACTTAGTACCTCAATAATCTGTTTTTTTTGAATACCAAACATATGTAAACGTTGATAAAGTGTTTTACCATTAACATAGCCAATATGAAAAACTTTAGTTAGTTTCATTCTTAGGGTTTTACTTTTTTCATGCCCAATTAGTTTATAGTCATATAAAAATGAATATGTTACATCACTTTTTTGTTGATTGTCTGTTTTTCGAATATGACATAAAGCTTTTTTGATGTCTTCATCTGTTGCGTGCTCAACTCCGACTTTTTTACCGTTTTTACTTAATGATGCTTTCTGATCGATAAACGCATGATAAACATGATTCAATTTGTTCGATAATATTCTTCTAATGCGATCTCCTGCATAATCTGGATCTAAGAATAAAATGATATCATGGGATCGATCAAGTTGTTCTAGAATATCTAATGTGCTAACTTCTATTGCACTTCCGTTTGTTGTTAGTACATCAATATTTGGAAAAATAGATTTTAATCTAGACTGATCGTTTTTGCCTTCAACAACAATGACTTGTGGTCTCATTTTTTTCTAAAGAAAAATTTAGGATCAGTTTTCTTACCACTTTGCATCAAGCTAGCAATAATTTGAGATTGATCTTTTAGTGTTGAAATCTCTCCATCTTCTAATAAGATATAAATTTTATCCCCAAATTTTTCACCGTCATCTTTATATGTGCTATTTTCTACTGTGCGACATGATGTGTAATACTTGATTTCTTCAGTCGAATAGCTTTTTTTAATACTCTCAATTTTTTCTTTATTCGCTGGAATATCACTATAATATCCCCATATTTTTCTACCTAAAAAATCATTGGCTAGATTCCTTAAGATTTCATCATTTGACTTGGTAAAGCTGGCAATCAATCCATTAATATAATAATCATCAATTTCTAGATAGTTATCTAAATCTCTTGGGTTTTGAATAATGCGTTTTAGTGGATCAACATCACCTCTAAATGGATAGTTCATTATTAGTAAATCCTTAACGCGTGTATAAATTTTATCCAATACGACCTCATATGCTCTTGATACTGGATGATAATAGACTTGCCAATACATATGATATCGACTAATTAAATAATTCTCTATCGCATGGATGCCTGATAATTTAAAAACAACACGTCCATTTTTGATATACATGACACGAATGAGTCGATCAAGATCGATATGACCATATGCTGCGCCAGTAAAATATGCGTCTCTCTCTAGATAATCTAGGCGATCAACATCGAGTTGACTTGAAATAAATTGTTGAATTAATGGGAATTTTTTAGTCTTTCGTATCACAGATGCAACATCACTAGCGAAATTTTCGTCAATCACGTCTAAAACATTTCTTAATTCATTATTTTGTTCGATTAATTTAGAACCTATTTTTTCATGATTGACACCAAAAATATCTTCAAAAGCATGTGAATATGCGCCATGTCCGATATCATGTAAAAGAGCTGCACATAAGAAAATCAGTTTTTCCCTTTCATTTAAAGCTTTATTAACGTCTGGTACAGTTAAAAACCGATTAGCAATTTCATAGACACCTAGACTATGGGAAAACCTTGAATGTTCAGCACCGTGAAATACCATTTGAACACCACTTAATTGTCTAATACGTCTTAATCTTTGAAAGACTGATGTGTTGATCAAATCTTTAATAACTTGGTAGTCAACATGAATATAACCATACAATGGATCTTTAAAAACTTGTTGTTTTTCTAGCTTTTGCACGATAAATCCTCCTGTTTGTGAAAAAAGTGCCCACTAGGCACTATTCAATGATTTGATAGGATTTTATGAGTTCAACTTCATCACCGGTATTTAACATGAATGCACTACCATCATCTGTATCTAAATGACAATCCAATTTAAAAGTTGGGTGCACTCGACATAAAACGTTATCTAAAATTCCGGCTTTAATTCCATTAACCTTTAAACTTACAATTTGGCGATCAGTGACACCAAATGCTTTACCTTCTTCGGTAGAAAAGTGAATGTGTCGATCAGCAATGATTACACCTTCTTTGATTTCAACTTGTCCATTTGGGCCAATTAACGTTGCTGCTCCACTGCCTAAAATATCTCCTGATGATCTTACAGGAGCTTCAAATTTATAACGAATTGCGTCGCTTCTTGATATCTCAACTTGAGAGTCTTTTCTTACTGGACCTAAGATGCGTACACCTGGAAGAAGTTTTCCGGCTGGACTCATAATATCTACTTTTTCTTCTGCAGCATATTGACCTGGTTGAGAAAGTTCTTTCATCATTGTTAATTGGTATTCTTTACCGAAAAGAATTTCAAGATGTTCTTGGCTCAAGTGTAAATGACGACCTGATATGCCAACTGGTATTTTTTTCATATGTAATTCCTCCTACATTCGATATTCATTATATCATTTTATATGCTCATTTTCAATGTACATATGGTATTATATAGCCAAGAAAGGGGTGCATTTATGCCTACGATTT
>OBJA01000795.1_pt1 | contig 25574 bp, 23 predicted proteins | sample 1519751 | NCBI WGS metagenome assembly OBJA01 (sample SAMEA3881238, study PRJEB22517) | soil metagenome | biome: lake sediment; feature: soda lake sediment; material: sediment, water from around vicinity | place: India | collected 2013-12-23 | depth 3 m
ATCTATGAGACAAAAAAGTTCAGTTAAACTGTCCATGAGCGCCTCCTGAATGCGATTGATTTGTTTGCAGAAACATAATCTTACGCAAAAAACCGGGCGCTCACTTCCTCTTTTCTTATCCCGAACTCAGGTTAGGCGTAGGTGTATTGTTGCGTCAGCATGGCACGTATCATGGGGCGATGGGGCTTCTTGTCCCAGCAGTGCCGCACATCGCTGATGCGGCCGAAACGTGCTTCATCCTGAAACATTAGGCGCAGCGGGCGCGGGACCGCAAAAGCCGCCACTTCCTCGGTTAACCGCTCGGGAAGTTTTTTTTCCACGCCTCGCGCGCTGCTGGGTCGGTTTGTGGATGGCTTTTATCCGGAGCCAGTTTACGCCAACCATGCCGTGCCAGCATCTGGTACAGAGTGGACAACGCCAGTGGCTTGCCCAGCCTGGCTTCAACCGCTGGTTTCAAGGGCGGAACAATGACTACGCCACCGGTAGCGGCCTCACTCAGCACTTCATCCAGAATCCTGGCTTCCTGCTCCAGGCTGGCCTTGGCGCGGTTACGTAATTCACGTTTGCTGCGCGTGGTTTTCTTTTCTTCTCCCATCGCCAGATCATACCGGGTGCGCATTCTGCAGGTGACACTTACCGAACGTCCAATGGCAAGCGCAGTTTGCTCCAGACTTAAACCTAGTGTCAATGGCAGCACTATCGCTTGCGCAGCTCGGAGTTCTGCCGCACTCCTGGCCTTCTTTAACTGTTCCATCGCTACTTCAAGTTGCTCCGTCCCACTTGCCTTCCGTGCCATGATGGCCTCTATCCAAAGGTAAAAGCTGTATTATTACTGTTTCTATCTGTAATTGGAATAACGCAGCTTGCCCTTTCGATCGCCCGCAGATGTAGCTGACCTGACCGGGCTTTTTCGATCCACGGTAACTTGAGACAATGGCCTCTTGGAAAACGAGAGGCAAATGAAGAAGACGCGATACAGCGATGAGCAGATCGTCCGGAGCCTGCGAGAGACGGACAGGGACATGGTGGCCGAGGTTGCCAAGCGGCACGGCGTGAGCCAAGCGACATCTACCTCTGGCGCAAGAAGTACGGCAGCAGGGAAACTGACGAGGTCAAGCGCTTGCAGGGTCTGGAAGCTGAGAACGCACGGCTGCGCAAGCTGTTGGTGGAGCGTGACCTTGAGATCGAGGTCATGAAGAAGATCAACGCAAAAAATAATAGGTGCACAGGCCCGGTTGATCCAGACATGGAATCATTCCCACTCGATCGTTGCCGGGGGTTTGCCTGATATATCGTAGACCACACGGTTGATACCGCGGATTTCGTTGATGATGCGATTTGAGATTCTGGAGAGGAGGGTGTAGGGTAGTTCTGCCCAGTGTGCGGTCATGAAATCTTCGGTCTGAACGGCACGCAAGGCGACTACATATTCATAACTGCGGTTGTCTCCCATGACACCCACTGATTTTATCGGCAGGAAAACGGCAAACGCCTGAGAGGTTTTTTCATACCATCCGGCATTTCTCAGTTCTTCGATGAAGATGGCATCAGCCTGGCGCAACAACTCAGTGTATTCATATTTGACTTCTCCCAGAATACGGACACCCAGTCCCGGGCCAGGGAACGGATGGCGGAATACCAGATCATGCGGCAGTCCTAACGCCAGGCCAAGTTCACGTACTTCATCCTTGAACAGTTCACGCAGTGGTTCCAGTAGTTTGAGGCGGAGTGTCTCGGGCAAACCACCCACGTTATGGTGGGATTTGATAACGCCGGCTTTTTTGGTGTGGCTGCCAGCGGATTCAATAACATCAGGATAGATGGTTCCCTGTGCCAGCCACTTTGCATTTTCGATCTTTTCTGCTTCCTGCTGGAAGATTTCCACGAATTCACGGCCGATGGTACGGCGTTTTTGTTCAGGGTCGGTGATTCCTTTCAGTTGCTCCAGAAATTGCCTGCCGGCATCGACATAAATGACATTGACCGCAAGATTCCGGCTGAAGGTTTCCATGATCTGCTTGGCTTCGTTCAGGCGAAGCAGGCCGTTGTCCACGAATACACATACCAGTTGATCGCCAATGGCACGATGAATGAGTGCAGCGGCTACGGATGAATCCACCCCTCCAGATAATCCCAGAACGACTTTGTCATTACCGACACGGGCACGAATCCGGCCAATAGCTTCTTCTACGTAATCAGGCATGTTCCAGTCATTACCTGCACCGCAGATATCGTGCACGAAATGATCGAGAATTACCTTGCCCTGCCGTGTGTGGGTGACCTCAGGATGGAACTGAACTCCGTAAAAGTTGCGTATTTCGTCCGCCATGGCAGCCAAGGGAGTGGCTGCATTGGAGGCAATGGCAGTGAAACCCGGCGGCAGTTTGTTGACCTGGTCGCCATGGCTCATCCACACGTCGAGAGCCGGCTTGCCGTCGGAATTAATACGATCCTGTATGCCTTTGAACAGCTTGCACGGTGTGGTTAGCAGTTCTGCGTAACCGAATTCGCGTGTCTGTGCATTCTCCACTTCTCCGCCGAGCTGGGCTGCCATGGCCTGCATTCCATAACAGATACCGAGGACAGGAACTTCCATCTCGAACACGATTGGTGGTACACGCGGCGCATCATCGGTGAAAGTCGAGGCTGGCCCGCCGGAAAGAATGATACCGATGGGCGCAAATTCCCGGATGAATTGCGGGCTGACATCAAAGGGATGGAGTTCACAGTAAACATTAGTCTCGCGGATGCGCCGGGCAATCAGGCGGGTGTACTGCGAGCCAAAATCCAGAATAAGGATGGCGGAATGCATGTCAGAAAAACTTATTCGATGTGATAGTTTGGTGCTTCTTTAGTGATCTGGACATCATGCACATGAGATTCACGGATGCCGGCAGAGGTGATTTCGATGAATTCAGCTTTGCTATGCATGTCGCTGATGGTGTGGCATCCCAGATAACCCATGCTGGACCGGACACCTCCGATCAATTGATGAATGACGTTGGCGAGGTAGCCTTTGTAAGGAACGCGTCCTTCTACGCCTTCCGGTACCAGCTTGTCTGCCTCGTGGCGTTCGGTTTCCTGGAAATAGCGGTCACTCGATCCCTGTTGCATGGCAGATAAAGAACCCATGCCGCGATAGCTTTTATAGGATCGTCCCTTGAGCAGCTCGATTTCACCGGGAGATTCTTCGGTTCCGGCCAGCAATCCCCCCAGCATGACTGAGCTTGCGCCTGCAGCAAGCGCTTTGGCGATATCACCGGAATAGCGGATACCCCCATCGGCAATGAGAGGTACACCCGTGTCCAGCAATGCAGTGGCAACATTATCAATCGCTGAAATTTGCGGCACACCCACACCCGCGACGACACGAGTGGTACAGATCGAGCCGGGGCCGATCCCGACTTTTACAGCATCTGCGCCGTGATCCACCAGTGCCTTTGCAGCAGCAGCAGTAGCCACATTACCGGCAATTACCTGAATTTCAGGGAAATTTTTCTTGACCCAGCGCACGCGATCCAATACACCTTGTGAATGCCCATGTGCCGTATCCACGACAATTACGTCTGCACCAGCTTCCACCAGGGCGGCAGCGCGTTCATCACTACCTTCTCCTACTCCGATGGCGGCACCTACATACAAGCGTTCCTGGCCATCCTTGCTGGCATAGGGATGTTCAGTGGTGCGTGTGATGTCCTTGACAGTGATCATTCCGCGCAGCTCGAAATTTTCACTGACGATCAGGGCCTTTTCGAGCCTGTGCTTGTGCAGTAAGGCCAATGCATCTTCTTTTGAAACGCCTTCCCGGACAGTAACCAGGTGTTTTTTCGGCGTCATGATATTTTTGACCGGCTGGTCGAGGTGGGTTTCAAAGCGCAGATCACGGTTGGTAACGATGCCGACGACCTTTTTGCTTTTTACCACAGGCAGACCGGATATGTTGTGCTGTCTGATCAGCTCCAGAACTTTGCGAACGGTCATGTCTGGAGAGACGACGATCGGATCGGTAACGACACCGCTTTCAAAGCGTTTTACCTGGGCAATTTGTGCAGCCTGGGCTTTGATAGACATGTTCTTGTGAATGATACCAATCCCGCCTTCCTGTGCCATCGCAATGGCAAGCCGAGCTTCAGTAACGGTATCCATTGCCGCGGAAACAATCGGTATCTTTATGCGGAGCGTGCGGGTCAGTTGTGTAGCCAAGTCGACGTTTTTGGGTAAAACCTCGGAATAAGCTGGAACCAGGAGAATATCGTCGAAGGTGAGTGCTTTTTGTATTAATCTCATGCGATCATCTCTTGCAAAACCCTATTATACCGGAACCTTTTTGCACTTTTTAACCTGGCTTGACACGTTTTTGATGGAGCGCGTGAATAAAGACGGCTACCAGATTTTGGGCTGTTAACGCATACGCCATGTGGTGTAGGTTGTTTCCCGATCAAAATCATCCCAGATATAGGTTGGTTTGATGATAGGCGTGGTGGGCACTACAAAGGTGATGATATCAACTGCACCACTCAGTGTCCGGCCGACCGTATGGACGATTCCAACGAAGAAACCTGCTGTCACGCCATAGATAGTTCCTTTTTTATGGCTGGTAATCATCATGTTCTTAGGAATTTCACCAATACCGGTAATGACATTGGCTACCCCGGTAGCCAGTTTCTCTCCTGCTTTCTCAGGGTAAGTATCGGCCTGAGCATTGAAAGAAAGTGAAAGACACAGAATTACAGGAGCCAGAAGTGAGATGGAAGCACGTTTCATTTTGTTTTTCCTCATTAAAATGTAAATTGTTTGTTGAAGGTATCACTGACGCAGACTGATAACGGACCACTCATTTTTTTTCGCATATTCATGGAGTGTAGCATCGGGATCTACCGCAACGGGATGAGTCACTTTTTTAAGCAGTGGCAGATCATTGAGCGAATCACTATAAAACCAGCTCTGCAGGAAAGAAAGCCAGGTGAGATTATGTGCATCCAGCCATTGTTCCAATCGGGTTATTTTGCCTTCCTGGAAGGAGGGTACGCCGATTACGCGGCCGGTAAATTCACCATTTTCCTGTTCCGGTTCCGTGGCAATCAGATGATCGATACCCAGCATGCGGGCGATGGGCGCAGTTACAAAGCTGTTGGTGGCAGTAATGATAATGCACAAGTCCTTTTCGGCCTGATGCCTTGCAATCAGCTCGCGTGCACCGGGTGCAACCAATGGTGTAATTTTCTGTTTAATGAAATTGCTGCGCCACTCGTTTAACTGTTCGCGAGGATGACGGGACAAAGGTTTGAGCTGAAAATCCAGAAATTCGTGGATATCAAGTGTGCCCGCTTTATATTGTTCATAAAATTCGATGTTGCGGGCTTCGTAGACTTCCCGATCCAGGACTTTTTGTTCAATGAGAAATTGAGCCCATTGAAAATCGCTGTCGCCAGCCAGAAGCGTGTTATCCAGGTCAAATAATGCCAGTTTCATGATGCCGAACTTCGGTATTAAAAATATGGATGCAGTAAAGCCGGGGTAAATTCGGACAGAAGGTACGTTCCAGAGTTGTTTCGTGCAACTGTAATCTGCCGAAGCTGATAATCATCAGCTGCGATCGGTGCATGATTATAACAGTTCGCGCAACAAGGGAAGGGTAACAGGGCGCTGTCTGGTCAGTGAAAGGTGGTCTAGTGCCTGAACATACCTGATCAGAGAAGATAAATCCCGCTGCTCATGTTTCAGTAAATAGTGGCAAATTTCCATAGGCAGCTCAAACCCGCAACGGATTGCATAGTCTTGCATTACCTCGATTTTTTTTTCATCCGTCAATTCGTGCACCTGGTATACCAGCCCCCAGCCCAGGCGAGTGGTCAGATCCTGGCGTAAATTCAGTTGTGCAGGCGGCCTGGTGCCACTAGCCAGAAATATGCCCTCTCCGCTGTCACGCAAGTGATTATAAAGATTAAATAACCTGATCTGAGCCACACCATCCAACTGTTCGATATTATCCGCCAATATACAGCTTATACCGGAATTGAAATTTAATTCATCCTGACTGCAGTCGATGTAGCGCGAGTTGCACTGCTGTTCTGAAAAGGCATCCGCCACTGCTTGTAATAAATGGCTTTTACCACTGCCCGTTTCCCCCCAAAGGTAATAAAAACGATCCTGTCGGCTACCAGCAACCAGATTTTTCAGTGTATAAAGTAACTCTTCATTCTTTTCGGGAATAAAGTTATCCAGGGATGGTGAACCGATTTCAGTAATATCGAGCAGCAGTTGTCTCATTGGCTATTTATAAGTACCTTACCGTATATGAGTCATGATGTGTAAAACAGTCTGATTTTGGAATTTTTGGTGTTGAAATGTTATGTGATACCGCATGTACGGTTGCAAGCATAGAATGCGTTAGTGTAATACAAAGAATTTTGCTCATGAAAATGGCTTCTGCAGCCGAATAGATTAAATATCCAAGATATTTAATAGCAATCGTACTTAAATAATATGATGAAAATATATAAATACATCAGTCAGTCAGTAATCACTGTTGGCTGGTTGAATACTTGGGTTCTAGTTTTGAATAGATTGCTAGTCAGAATATCTCATGGAAAAATAAGAATTTATAAATATCAACTGGTTGCGCAACCAGTCAGCAATAAATCTTATTTGGCTCCATCCAGAGGGAAAAAAATAGTAATTAGGCAAATAGATGGCCAGGATCCGGTTGTTCAGTTATTTCCGCGACCGATTTCTGTAATCCGGGATCGTTTCACAAACGGAGCTATATGTCTGGTGGCTTTTAAGGATGATGAATTTGCAGGGTTTATCTGGCTTATGCTTGGTCCTTATCAGGAAGATGAAGTACGCGCACGTTATATTCCGCTACCAGCCAAGCGCGCAGCGTGGGATTTTGATGTTTATGTAAGTCCTCATTATAGGCTCGGGTTTACTTTTCTTCGTCTGTGGGATGAAGCTAACCGGTTGTTAAGTAAGAACGGGTTTGAATGGTCCTGCAGCAGGATATCGTCGTTCAATCCTAAATCATCAACGGCACATGCCGGCTTGGGTGCGGTAATACTCGGTCAGGCGGTTTTCATCGTATTGGCGGATTGGCAAGTGACATTGGCTTCAATCAGTCCTTATATTGACATATCTTTGAAGCCTGGTTCATTTCCTAAATTCTTTCTTGAGACATCTCTGTTAAACAACTCTTTTTCGATTAAAGAGGATAAAACAATATCGGGCTGAGCAACGAGATCAGATCTGTCTTTAATTTACGCTTTATGTGTCTGATCCGGGGCTAGCCGCTGAGCTATGTTCAACCCCACCAGGCTGAATACCCCCGCCATTGTCAGATATAAGCCGACAAGTGATGTACCACCTGCGTCATTGAGTGCTTGTGCAGCAAGCGGGGCGAGTGCGCCACCCAGAATACCTCCTAAGTTGAAGGCAACGGATACGCCGGTGTAACGTATTCGTGGTGGAAAAAGCGATGGCAGCCATACACCAAGAGGGCCGTATACAAAACCCATGATGAACAGTGCGAGCGAGAGCATTCCCCAAACCAGCCATAGCGAACCTGATCCAAGAATCGGCCCGAATATCAATCCCAGACCAATCGTTGCCGCGCAGCCCCAGGTCAGTACCTGATTGGCACCGGTCTTGTCGGCGCGTATTCCTGCAATAATAATTCCGCCAGCGAGAAATATTATGGCAGCGAGCTGGGTAATGAGAAATTGTTCGCGATCGTATCCCAGTATGGTGGTGCCATGAGCGAGTGCAAAAGCGGTCGAAAGATAAAAAATGGCAAAACAGGCAACTACGGCAAACGTTCCCGCAAAAGTGATGTCGGCATGCTTGCGAATCAGTTCGCCGATGGGAACCGGTATGGGTGGATCCTGTGCCAGTGCTCGGGTAAATTCGGGTGTTTCATTGATTTTTAATCGTACCCATAAACCAAGCCCAACCAGAATTGCGCTGGCGAGGAACGGGATCCGCCATCCCCACGCCACAAAATCAGCGTCACTTAATATTGTACCAATCAGCAGGAATAATCCGTTGGCTGCAATGAATCCGATTGGGGCACCTAACTGAGGAACCATGCCAAAGCGCGCCCGCCATCCCGGGGGGGCATATTCAACAGCCAGTAAAGCTGCGCCTCCCCACTCACCTCCAAGTCCCAAGCCCTGACCAAAACGCAGGGTACACAATAACAATGGAGCTATCCAGCCGGCCATTGCATAGGTTGGCAAAAATGCAATTAACAGGGTCGATATACCCATCAGCAATAGCGAGGCGACCAAAGTTGATTTTCTTCCAATTCGATCTCCAAAGTGACCAAACAGAATTGCGCCAAATGGTCGTGCGAGAAAGGCGAGCCCAAAGCTCAGGAATGACAGCATTAATTGTGCAGATGGAGATTCTGCAGGAAAGAACAAAGGTCCGAATACCAGTGCTGCTGCGGTGGCATAGATATAAAAATCATAGAATTCGATGGTAGTTCCAACCAGGCTTGCTACAAGGACGCGGCGGTGCTGGTGAAAAGGGTTGACCATAATCAGTTTTCCTTAGGGCCTTCGAATGACCAGGCTGATCCTGGACTTACGGAACGCGAAAATAATGAGGATCGGGTGGCTTGTCAAATAAATGCAGAGTCGGCTTAAAATAGAAGGCAGTGTTGGATCAGTTATTTACCTGGAAAAAGAGATGGTTATCGGGTCAATGCATCTTTGATCTGATTGAAAGGCTTGTTGTGCAGGAAATTGCGTATGTTATCTGCCAGCAGATTGAGCATGCGTTGTCGGGATTCCACACTGGCCCAGGCAGAGTGTGGGGTGATGATGAGATTTGGATGAGGATAGTCCAGCAGCGGGTTGCCATTGACTGGCGGTTCTTCTTTAAGGACATCGATGGCTGCACCAGAAATTTGGCCGGAGTGAAGGCTTTGCAGCAGATCGGTTTCATCGATCAGGCCACTGCGGGCGGTATTGATCAGGTATGCCGAAGGTTTCATCAGGTTCAGTTCCCGGTTGCTAATCAGGTGGTGGGTATCTTCCGACAAAGGGCAGTGCAGGGTAATGAAATCTGCCTGGCGGATGACCTCATCGAATGCCGTTCGTCCAGACCGGATGGCTGAAGCGGATTTGTGTTCGGCGATCAGTAATTTCATCCCGAATGCTTTGGCAATGTTTGCCACTGCATTGCCCAGTTCACCGTATCCAATAATGCCGAGTGTTTTACCCGCCAGTTCCATGACTCCGAAATCAAGTGGGCAAAAATAGGAACTGGCCTGCCAGCCACCTCGTTTTATCAGTTGCTGATACTCCACGAAGCGGCAGGCAAAGTTCAGCATGAACATGAAAACATGCTGAGCGACCGAGCCGGTGGCATAGTTGCGTACGTTGCATACCGGAATGTTGCGCTCGGCAGCCGCGATCAGATCGACGTTGTTATAACCGGTTGCTGCTACACATATCAGTTTCAGCTTGTTTGCGGCGTCTAGGGCTGAACGATCCAGCAGCGTTTTATTGCTGACAATGATTTCCGCTTCCCTGATTCGCTCTGCTACCTGTTCAGGGGATGTATTGTCATGATAAACCCAGGGGGATACGGCTTGCTCCAGTACCGTTCTATCGATATCACCGCGTGTAACAGAGCCGAAATCGAGAAAAACGGTAAGCATGGCCATTTACAGGTGAAAATTGGAAATGATATTCCACAAGAATGTAGTAAAAGCGTGAGGTATTGTCAAACGGATGGGCCAGTCGATTTGGAATTTGTTCTGCCAGGCATCTGCAAATAGAGTGCTGCAGAGATACCACGGAAATAAAAAAGCCGATACAGTTTCCGGTATCGGCCCGCATTCAAATGTAACTATTAGGTCATTTGAGCGTCAGGATCCATTCTGCCAGCGCTTTGGCATCTACATCGCTAACATTGACGTTTGGTGGCATTGGAATCTGTCCCCATGCGCCGCTGCTGCCGCTTTTGATTTTACCTGCCAGATAGGTGACTGCATCATCCTTATCAGCATATTTGGCTGCAACATCTTTAAGTGCAGGGCCAACGACTTTTGTTTCGACCTGATGGCAGGCAATACAGTTGTTCTTTTTGGCCAAATCAGCATCTGCCTGAGCGTAACCGGCTACTAATAATGCTGAAGCAGCAAACGCACCTAACCAACCTGTTTTCATCATACTCTCCTTTTATGAATGATTAAGGGAGCGCCATTCTACCGTGAAGCTTACACATTTGCAGTAGTTCATTCAGCGAATAGATCTCCGGGAGACAACGCCTGCCCTCACATACCCGAACACTGACTTTTCCATCCGGAACAGAGCGCATTTTAAGGCTGTCGGGTAAGCCGGGAAGTTCCAGAGGCAACGCGATCACTATTTTGTCAAGCGAATGAGGAAGCAGCGCTTTCAGCCAGGTTTGCAGTTCTGATCGGTTGCCCTGAAGAACCACTGTGGTTGTTGGTTCGAGGAATTCCTCCAGCGCGATCATCAGACTGCAGTGCGAACTGGCATGCAGTGAGAGTTCGCTGGAAAAAATATTCAGCGTGCGTTCGGCTGCTTCAAGATAACGTTGCTCGCTCAACAGATGACCCAGTTGTTGCAAAGCAATGGCGGCAATACCGTTTCCGGCCGGAATTGCACCATCGTGGCCTGTTTTGGGTCGATGGATGAGTGTTTCGTGGTCATGGCTGGTGAAGAAGAATCCACCGGATGTTTTATCCTCAAATCGGGTGAGTAGGACATCGGCCAGGGTAATGGCAAAGTCGAGATCTGTCGGCCGGAAATTGGCCTGCAACAGTGTCAGCAGGCTGTCCAGCAGGAATGCATGATCATCGAGATAAGCATTCAGATGTGCCTTGTCATCTTTGAAAGTTGCCAGCAGACGGCCATCCTGCCACAGTCTGCTGCGGATGAAATCCATTGCCCGCATGGCTGAATCAACCCACTCTTCGCGCTCGAAGATCTGTCCGGCGCGTGCCATGCCTTTGATCATCAGTGCATTCCAGCTCGTCAGGATTTTTTCGTCACGCCCCGGGCGAATACGCCGTTCGCGTTCATTCAGCAATTTCCTGCGCGCACTGTCGATGAGTTGCTGTGCAGTTTCCGGGCTGATTTGATTGCGTGTCGCAACCATCTCGATCGATTCCGTGACTGCAAGATGCCAGTGGTGATTTTCGAAGTTGGGGGAGCGGTCGAGGCCATAATAAGCCGCTGTCACCCGATATTCTTCCGGTGTCAGGATTGCCGAAACCGCCTGGCGATCCCAGACGTAGAATTTTCCTTCTTCGTGCTCGGAGTCGGCATCGAGCGAGGAAAAATAGCCACCTTCCCCATCTATGCCGGATTGCATTTCCCGCATGACCCAGGCAGCTGTTTCCTCTACCACCTGTTTGAACAGAGGATTGCCGGTCACAAGCCAGGTTTCCGCATAGAGGGGCAGCATCAATGCGTTGTCGTACAGCATTTTCTCAAAATGTGGAATCTGCCAGGCATGATCGGTGCTGTAACGGCAGAATCCTCCCCCCAGTTGGTCATACAGGCCACCCTGTGCCATTTTTACCAGCGTGTGGGTCACGATATGCAGTGCTCGCGTGTCATTGTCGGTGACATAGCGTCGCAGGCAAAACTGTAACTCTGCCGGATGGAGAAATTTAGGTGCATCTCCGAAACCACCGTCGGTTTCATCGAACAGTTGATTCAACTGTTTCTGCGCCTGATCGATTGGTTGCCGGGAAAGTGCAGAAGTACGGGTATCCGGTGCCGGGAGCGATTGAGCCAGCAATTTCAGCAATACCGTGTTCTGCTTCTCGATATCGGTTTTGCGCGTGCGATAAAGCTCGGCTACTTTTGGCAGCAGTTCCAGAAACCCTGGCATACCATAGCGTGCCTCTTTCGGAAAATAGGTGCCACCGAAAAAAGGCTTTTGCTCGGGCGTCAGGAACATGGTCAGCGGCCATCCGCCTGAACGATGGTTCAATGTGTAATGCGCGCTCTGGTAAATCTGGTCGATATCAGGGCGTTCTTCACGGTCAACCTTGATGTTGACGAAATGTTCGTTCATGGCCGTGGCGACCTGAGCATCCTCGAACGATTCATGCGCCATCACATGGCACCAGTGACACGCGGAATAACCAATGGAGAGCAATATCGGCTTGTCCAGCACCCGTGCGATTTCCAACGCCTCTTCTCCCCATGGATACCAGTCCACGGGATTTTCCGCGTGTTGCAGCAGATAGGGGCTGGTTTCTCCGACAAGATGATTAGGCATTGGATTTTTGCTGAAAATAGATTAATCGGTGACTGCACCACGGCTGGCAGTGGATACCAGTCTGGCGTATTTCGCCAGTACGCCCCGTGTGTAGCGCGGTGCCGGCGGATGCCAGGCGGCCCGGCGGCGTTCCAGCTCGGCTTCAGGAACATCCAGTTGCAGCAGGCGACGGTGTGCATCGATCGTAATCGAATCTCCCTCCTGCACCAGGGCGATCGTTCCGCCGGCGAATGCTTCCGGTGCCACATGGCCTACCACCATTCCATAGGTACCACCCGAAAAACGTCCATCGGTAATCAACCCGACCGAATCACCCAGTCCTTCACCGATCAGGGCCGAGGTGGGAGAAAGCATTTCGCGCATGCCGGGTCCGCCCTGCGGGCCTTCGTAGCGGATGACCACTACGTCACCCGCCTGGATTTTGCGTTCAAGAATGGCTGCCATGCAGGTTTCTTCGGAATCGAACACTCTGGCGGGGCCGGTGATGGTGGGATTTTTGATGCCGGAAATCTTGGCGACCGCACCTTCTGGTGAAAGATTGCCTTTCAGGATCGCCAGGTGACCCTGTTCATATACCGGTTTGTCCCAAGGGTGGATCACATCCTGATCGGCACGCGGCTGTTCGGGAATATCTTTCAACACCTCAGCGATAGTTTGTCCGCTGATGGTCAGACAGTCGCCGTGCAGCAGGCCGTGCATCAGCAACATTTTCATCACTTGCGGAATACCGCCCGCTTTGTGCAGATCAGTGGCTACATAGCGCCCGGAAGGTTTCAGGTCACACAGCACCGGTACGCGTGCACGAATGGCTTCGAAATCATCGATGCTGAATTCCACTTCGGCCGCATGGGCGATGGCCAGCAGGTGCAGCACGGCATTGGTCGAGCCTCCCACCGCCATGACGACGGATACCGCGTTCTCGAGGGATTTGCGGGTGATCAGGCTGCGCGGCAGAATCTGTTTTCTGACCGCTTCCACCAGCACTTCGGCGGAGCGTATGGCACTGATCCGTTTTTCCTCATCTTCCGCAGCCATGGTGGAAGAGTAAGGCAGGCTCATTCCCATTGCTTCGATGGCAGATGACATCGTGTTGGCTGTATACATGCCACCACAGGAACCGGCGCCGGGGCAGGCATGGCGTTCGACTTCCAGCAGCTCATGATCGTCTATCTTGTGCGCAGTATGCTGTCCGACGGCTTCGAAAGCACTGACGACGGTCAGGTCACGGCCCTGGTAATGGCCGGGTTTGATGGTACCACCATAGACGAAAATGGACGGTACATTCAGTCTGGCCAGCGCGATCATGGCGCCAGGCATATTTTTATCACAACCGCCGATGGCGATGACACCATCCATACTTTCCGCCTGTACGCAGGTTTCGATCGAATCGGCGATCACTTCGCGCGAAACCAGAGAATACTTCATGCCTTCAGTACCCATGGAGATCCCGTCGGATACGGTAATGGTGCCAAACATCTGCGGCATGGCACCGGCGGTTTTCAGTGCATGTTCGGCGCATTTGGCAAGGGTATCCAGACCCATGTTGCAGGGTGTGATGGTGGAAAAACCGTTGGCAATCCCGACGATAGGTTTATCGAAGTCTCCATCACCAAAACCGACCGCGCGTAACATGGCGCGGTTAGGGGTGCGTTTTGCACCCTGGGTGATGGCCTGGCTGCGTCGATTATCTGGCATATTGTTTCCTCATGGACAGGTGAATGAATTACGGACCCGACAAGGAGATGATCGCCAGTGATGTCTGCTGCGATCAGCGGGCATTGCCGTATAATGGATATTTTACCGTAAGTCAGGCTGCTGCCCATGCTCGTTCATCCACAATTCGACCCGGTTGCGATTGCAATAGGTCCGCTTGCTGTTCGCTGGTACGGGTTGATGTACCTGCTCGGATTTTTACTGTTCATTCTACTGGGACGCTACCGCATCCGGCAGCAGTCCAACGGCGTATTTACCCGGGAAATGCTGGATGATGCGCTATTCTACGGAGTGTTGGGTGTGATTCTGGGCGGGCGCCTGGGTCATGTCCTGTTTTATGAGCCCGCCTACTATCTGCAGCATCCGCTGGAGATAGCAGCTATCTGGCAAGGTGGAATGTCTTTCCATGGTGGGTTTCTCGGCGTTGCCATTGCTATGGTGTGTCTGGCGCGCAAGTACCAGCTTTCATGGCTGGCCGTCACGGATTTCATCGCACCGCTGGTTCCGCTTGGATTGGGAGCGGGGCGTATCGGTAATTTCATCAACGGTGAATTATGGGGGCGCCCTACCGACGTGCCGTGGGGGATGATTTTTCCGTATGCGGACAATTTGCCGCGTCATCCCTCACAACTTTACGAGTTTGCATTGGAGGGGCTGGCGTTTTTCGCGCTACTCTGGCTTTATTCCGCCAAACCAAGACCACTAGGTGCCGTTACCGGAATGTTTATGATCGGTTATGGTGTATTCCGTTCGTTCTGTGAATTTTTCCGTGAGCCGGATGACGGCTTTCTCGGTATCATGACGCTGGGTATCAGTATGGGTCAATGGCTATCCTTGCCGATGATTGCAGCCGGTATCGCGTTTTTGTTCTGGGCATACCGGTATGACAGAAAACCGGAGAAAGCAGCCGGGAAATTGCCGAGCGAACGTAAAAACCGGGATTAATCGGCGGAATCGATCGATATGGCTATGCCCTCTGATTTGCCGGCCGGGAACAATTCCCGGTATCGGCTCGTTACCACGGCAGCAGGTGATACTCTTCTACAGCTTACTGGCAGCTTTACGCTCACCTCACTTGATCGATCATTTACCACAGTAACAAAAGAACTGGCAAAACTGGCCAGCCAATCCGACTCCGATAGCCTGCACTGGGATCTGACTGATGTCAGCCAACTGGATTATGCGGGAGCAGTCATGTTGTGGCGGATATGGGGTGAACAACGGCCTGCACATCTGTTGTTGCGTTCCGAACAGGAGAGAATGTTTTTGCGGCTGGAAAAGTCGGTATCGTTACCCGAGCAGCCACGGCGCATATTATTTTTACCTATTTCTATGCTGGGAAAGCAGTTGCTCCGCTTTCTCGATCATCTGGGTGGCATGATCACCCTGTCCGGGCAGATCGTGCTGGATCTTTTTTTTCTGATGACCCATCCGGGTAGAATCCCGGTGCGGGAAATTTCTGCAAACCTGTATCGTACCGGTGCACAGGCCCTTGGCATTACCGCTATTGTGGGATTTCTGATCGGTATCGTCCTGAGCTATCTTACTTCAGAGCAGTTACATATGTTCGGGGCGGATATCTACATCGTCAATATTCTCGGCATGAGCATCATCCGGGAGCTGGGCCCGATGCTCGCCGCAATACTGGTTGCAGGCCGTTCCGGTTCCGCCATGACAGCACAATTGGGCGTCATGCGTGTTACCGAGGAACTGGATGCGCTGACAGTGATGGGCATTTCCCATAGCACGCGGCTGGTGCTGCCCAAAATCATCGGTCTGGGTATTGCCTTACCGCTGATCGTACTCTGGACCAGTGCAATTGCATTGTTGGGGGGGCTGGTGGCGGCAGAACTGCAGATCGGGTTGAGTATTCATTATGCGTTGACCGCCTTGCCGGATACCGTGCCGATTACCAATTTATGGCTCGGTCTGAGTAAAGGGATGGTTTGTGGTATGACGATTGCCCTGATCGCCTGTCATTTCGGGTTACGTATCAAACCCAATACCGAAAGCCTGGGAGAGGGCACTACCAATTCCGTGGTGACTTCGATAACTGCCGTCATCCTGATCGATGCCATCTTTGCCGTAGCGTTCTCTAATATTGGCATCAGGATAGCAAGCTGATGGCAACCCTTGATCCGATAATCGAAATCGCCGGACTGACTACCCGTTTTGGTAGCCATATCATCCATGAAAATATCGATCTGACGGTATACAAAGGAGAAATTCTGGCACTGGTGGGCGGTTCCGGCAGCGGCAAGACCACTCTGTTGCGCCAGATGCTCGGGTTGGTTACGCCTGCCCAGGGTAGTGTCAGAATATTGGGGGCAAGACGGTATGATTGTGGCCGTGAGGAACAGAGAAAACTGCGTACTCGTTCCGGTGTCCTGTTTCAGCAGGGCGCGTTGTTCAGCGCGCTGACAGTTTTCGAAAATGTGGCGTTGCCATTGCGGGAAATGCGTACGTTGTGTGAGGGCACGATCCGCGAACTGGTCATGCTGAAACTGGGTATGGTCGGTGTCGAGGCACAACATGCCCGGAAAATGCCGGCAGAGTTATCAGGCGGGATGGTCAAACGGGTCGCACTGGCGCGTGCTTTGGCGCTGGACCCGGAGCTGTTGTTTCTGGATGAACCCACTGCCGGACTCGATCCTGTACTGAGCGAAGGGTTTGTCGACCTGGTACGCTCATTGCGCGAGGAACTGGCGCTGACAATCATCATGGTTACGCATGATCTGGATACGCTGGTTGCGATTTCCGATCGTGTAGCTGTGCTGGCTGACCGGCGTATCGTTGCACTAGGGCCGATACCGGAAATCATCACCATCGATCACCCGTTTATTCAAGCCTTTTTTGGAGGGACGCGCGGCCGTAATGCATTGCGCGCTCTGCAGCAACACTGATCATTATTGCCCTGCTATTTCATTCGCATTTCAAACCAAGGAAACACAATGTCCAACAGTACTTTGACATTTGCCCAGATGTTGATTGCACGTCGTTCCCTGACCCCTGACGACGACGGCTGCCAGAAAATGATCATGCACCGGCTGGCGGGGCTTGGATTCAAAAGTGAAGCCATGAACTATGGTGAAGTGGAAAACCTGTGGACGAGAAAAGGTTCCGGCGCACCGCTGGTATGTTTTGCCGGGCATACCGATGTCGTGCCCACCGGCCCGATTGCACAATGGGAGAGTGATCCTTTTACGCCGGTGGTTCGAGATGGTTTCCTCTACGGACGTGGCGCAGCAGACATGAAAACCTCACTGGCTGCCTTCGTTACCGCGATCGAGGAATTTATCGAGCTGCATCCGGATCACAAGGGCTCGATTGCGCTGCTGATCACCTCGGATGAAGAAGGGCCGGCAGTGGATGGTACGGTAAAAGTCGTGGAAGCACTGCAGGCGCGCGGGGAAATGATCGATTACTGCATCGTGGGTGAGCCCACCTGCACCAATCAGTTGGGCGATACCATCAAAAACGGCCGACGTGGCAGCCTGTCAGGCAATCTGACTATCAGAGGCATCCAGGGGCATATTGCGTATCCCCATCTGGCCAGGAATCCTATTCATACGGCTGCACCCGCCATTGCCGAGCTTGCGCAAACTGTGTGGGATGAGGGCAACGAGTATTTTCCCGCTACCACCTGGCACATTTCCAATATCCATGGCGGCACTGGCGCAACCAATGTCATTCCCGGCGAAATCAACCTGCTGTTCAATTTCCGTTTCTCCACCGCCAGCACGGTTGATTCGCTCAAGGTGCGCGTGCATGAAATCCTTGATCGGCATGGATTGGATTACGAACTGATCTGGGAACTCTCCGGTAAACCTTACCTTACCCCGCGAGGAACACTGGCTGATGCAGTCAGTGCGGCCATTCGCGAGGTAACGGGTGTCGAGCCGGAACTTTCCACCACCGGTGGCACTTCTGATGGCCGTTTCATCGCTGATATATGTCAGCAGGTAGTGGAATTCGGGCCGCGCAACGCAACCATCCACAAAATCAATGAATCTGTGGAAGTGGCGGATATCGAACCCCTGGCCCGAATTTACCGCTTGACGCTGGAAAACCTGCTGCTTTGATGAGACAGAAGTAACCTCTGAAAAACGTTAGCGAGGCAGTCAGTTTAAGGAAAAAGTCGGCGAAAAAGCAGAGTTTATACGTAATAAATGAGCATTTTGAGCCGACTTTTTAACGCAGAAATGGCAACGCAGATAGTTTTGCAGAGGTTCCAGAAAATCCGGGCTAAGCTCAGGCTGTATTCGTATTTTTTCCTCGCAGCAGCTCAACCAGTTTTTCGCTCAATTGAAAGCGAGTTGTATCCTTCCCGGCTTCATTGGTCCTGTCGACCAATCCGTAAGAGGTCAGGGTATCCATTAACGGCAGCAGATCATTATGGTCTTCCAGGAAATAGGCAATACAGGGACCTTTGCGATGAAATCCCCAACGATTCCACCCCCAGCCTTTTTTCAAGACATAAAATTCCCGGTGAAATTTAAAATCAGGATTTTCCACATCCTGCTTCATTTCGTTGAGCAGGCGTTCATGTGTCTGCCACAACTGATCGAATAAACCTGTAATATTTGCATCAGTCGTTTTCTGTACCTTGTTTTCACTTGGCTTCATGAAATAACTGACGAGATAAATTGTAAGTGCACCCGCCAGAAACCCTGCCACCAAACTCAAAATATCCATTTCTCCTCCATCAATGTAATTTTGATCAGTTATTTTTCAGGTTGAGCAGTATAACAAGTAAAGCGGATGTATCTGGAGCTGTTACAGGCTTTTATATGATTGAGGAACCTCTGATTGAAGCCGGACGCAAGGTCAGTGCGGTCAATCCAGCGCTGTCGTAACGACGAAGGAAACCGGTAACTGTCTATATTCTCGTTCTGTTGACATTGTTACTGGATTGAATACCTGAAACGAATACAAGTCGAATCAAAATCAAGGGGTAACTCCAGAATCAATAACGTCTGTTATATTTATTTTCTTTATTTTCTTTATTCGCGGCCTGATTCCAACTATGCTGGATAAATCTGATCCATTAACAAAAAGGTACGCCGACAGGCGCTGCAGCCACACTCGGCCAGAAGATGGAAAAACGTGGGGTAAACCGCAGAAATTACCGGGTTATTCAAGTCTGAGTAAGCACTACTACTTTTCGATAAAAATACCGGATTTTACAAATATAGTTCAAGTAATAACCAATTTCTCGACTTCATCGAGGTTCACCTGTTGCTTTGCTTGCCACAAATTATAATTATCCTGCATGGCCAACCAGCTTTCCGGGGTGCGTCCCAATGTTTTGGACAGGCGTAATGCCATTTCAGAACTGATGTTGCTTTGGCCTTTTATCAGTCTGTGGAACGTAGAAGGGGAAACTTTGAGTTTTTCCGCTACAACACGGAAGCTAACGCCTAAAGGCTCTAAATAAGTTTCTCGTATAAATTCGCCAGGATGTGGCGGGTTGTGCATGCCCATTAATGGTAATCCTCATAATTGACAATATAGACATCGCCGGCTTTGAACTCAAAAGTAAGCCGCCAGTTTTTGTTTACCTCTATTGACCACAAGCCTTTCATATCACCTTTCAGTGGATGCAGGTGATAACTTGGCAAATCAAGGTCATCAATAACGGTAGCGGTATCCAGAGCGACTAACTGCATTCTAAGCTTTTGCCGATGATGGGCTTGAATGCCTGAAGAACTACCGTTTTCGTGCCACCTGCTTCATTTCACTTGCAGTCGTGACTAAAGCTTGTGGGATTTGAGATGTCGGGGAATGTTGTTTTTGCAAAGTGACTGCCGTGACGCATCACGCTCCGGCACCCTATCGAAGGAGTGTTTATAGTGATCGATGCCTCATTAGTAGCTATACCGAACACTCGCCAGAAAATTGCGCGGTTCGCCGTAAAAGTTACCTGCGCTTGGATTGGTGTTTGCTACAGTTTGGTAATATTTCTTGTCAAAGATATTGTTGATGTTGGCAGTCGCAGACCAGTGCTTGTTGAACTGGTATTGTACAAACAGATCGACCAGTACTCGACCAGGTTCTGTAAATTCGTATGGAACCGAAGGGCCGTTATATAAGCCGGTAGCTTGATTGAACATTCTCGCCGACCCTTTCTGGTAGTACGAGCTTTGTGCAGTGATACCACCACCAAATTTTAGGCCTTCAAATGCACCCCGGACCGCATAGCTCGACCACAATTTGAACAGATGTTTAGGTGTAACCGTACTGTAGCGGCCGCTCTCCGTCTTATTCTCATTGTCGTTGAACGTATAGCCAGCCAAAATTTGCCAGCCATTGACGATTTCACCACTGATCTCAATATCCATACCCCGGCTGGTGATGCGGCCATCATCCAGATAACAGCAGTTGCTGCCCAAATCTCCTGGAGTCGGTGGATAAGTGGGATCTTGTGACGCCTGACCATTGCGCTTGATAGAATAGAAAGCAAGTGCTGTGTTCAGACGTTTATGGAACAGATCGCCCTTGACACCGATTTCATAGCTACGTCCAGTGATAGGTTTGAGCGGCGTGCCGGGTAAAGGTCCTTTCCGGTTGCTTGCCTGTGATTTGTAGGTTTCCGCGATGCTGGCATAGGTTGACCATTGCTCTGTCAAATCGAAAACCAAGGCCAGATAAGGTGTAAAAACCTTATTATCTTCGTACTTTGTTAAAGATGTGAAAGGAAGATCTAGATCGTCATAACTTAGATTTTTATAATCGTACCAACTAATTCTCCCACCAACTATTAGCTTCAGAGGATCTGTAATTTGAGCCACGAATGACGCATACACACCTTTTTCTACGATTTTCGTCTTAGTACGAGAAGTAAAAGTATAGGGTGCGTTTGATATATGATCTCGCGGATTGAACTCAAAGATATTGGGAGACAAGGTAATGTTGGAATTTCGGATCTTCGAAACAGTACGAAGATCGCGTTTGTTGATATTTGTACCTAAAATCAACTTATGTTCCTGGCCCAGCAAATGGAATGACCCCTTCAGCACGGCATCGAGCGTTTTCTGTGTTTCGTCGTAATCGAACTCCCGGTCTCTGAAGGTGCTTGATCCGGTGAGGGTCATCGGGTTAATCGCCTCGTACCACGACATATCCCGACGGTAATTGTTGCTTTCCGCACGTGATGCCTCGATACCCAAGGCCCAATTTGTTCCAATTGCCTGATCGATACGGACGAACTGCTTGTTATTCTTCCTCAGCCAGCGATCGTCGGGACCGCCGAGATAGTAGCTGCGTCGCAGGCCGATATCCTCCCCATTTGAATAGCGCGGAAGGCCAAATTGATTAAATGAACCAAAGTCCTGATGCGTATAATCAGCGCCAAAAGTGAGCAGGGTGCTATCAGTGACGTCTGCTTCGACGATGCCGTATACTAACTCTTTATCGCTTTTGCCAAAATCGTAGAAATATTTCCGATTTTCATAAACACCGACAAGGCGCCCGCGAATACGGCCGTCTGCTATGATTGATCCGCCAACGTCCAGTTCGCCGCGATAGTTGTTCCAACTGCCTGCATGGGCCAGCGCTTTCACCTGAAACTGCTTCGTTGGTTTTTTGCGCACGAGATTGATGGCACCGCCTGGTGCGCCTGAAATGCCGTAGAGTGCATCGGAGCCGCGCAGAACTTCAACACGATCGAATATGGCTAAGTCTAGTTGTGCTATGTTGTGGCCAAAACCTATACCACCGCTCGCAGCATATATTGGACTGTTGCCATCGATCTGAAAATTGTTGATCTGGAAACCTCGAGAATAAAAAGTTGAATTTACGGTATTATTTTTTTCAACAGTGATGCCGGGTGTGCGCTCTAGCACATCGTCCAGCGTTTTCAGCGCCTGATCATCAATGCGCTGGCGTGTCATGACCGTAACACTCTGCGGTAGTTTCTTGAGGCTTTGGCCCTTACCGTAGGAGGACTGGCTGGTGGTGTAAGAGCCTGTACCTTCGGTTACCCCGGGATCGATTGCAACGCCTGTCACTTTCATCTCCGTCAGCATGATTGCATTTTCTTGTGCTGTGCTTGTTTTTGACCGTTTGTGCAAACTGTATTTTCCTTTCGCATCGTGTACCGCATAGAGGTTACTTCCGATCAGCAATCGATCCAGCCCTTCCTGGAGTGTATAGCTGCCCTGTAATCCTGGGCTTTGCAGGCCAGTAGTCGTATCCGGCGAGAAGGTAAGCAGAATGCCCGCCTCACGACCAAAGTGGTTAAGCACTGTTTCCAGCGGGGCGGCAGCAATATTATAAGTTTTGCGGGAATGGGTAACAGCGGGAACGTTCCGCGTGGGTGTTTCGGCAGCCTGAACGCTATCAGACGGCAGAAGAATCGTAATGGCGGTCAATGTATGGCAGATAATACTTGTCCATACAATGCGCGGGAAATGCTTTTCACTGCAAGCATAGAAATGATTATGCGGATGATTCATGTTTCTATTCCTGTTTGATTAAACGGAGCGTGTTAAAAAAGAGGTACTCGTCTCCTATGTCCCGCGAGAATCGAAAAAAGACCACTTAATGGAAAAAATTTTTGGCAATTCGTAAAAGCGTGCTGATGAAACCTCAAAGCTCACCTGCTTCGATCATGCGAATCTGTGTTTGTGTGGGTTGCAGGCTTCCGGTGTCTAGATCTTGCTTGTGTCCATCTATAATTTGATTGCCAAACTTTGCTCAGATGGCGTGGAGTTCAAGCCCCTTGGTGAATTCGCCGAGCTGGTGCGCGGCAATGGACTCCCAAAATCCGTAATACACGTACTATGGCGTCTGGGCGGCTGAAATGGTGGACGGTACCATCCCGGCACTTCGCGCTATCCCTCCACAGGAGGGGAATGGATAAGCGCGGGCCTGCCTGCTGGTAGGCGGTGTGGAATCAAAGCTCACTTTAATTGTTGCCTGGCAAATTAAAGAATGCTTTAATTTGATTCCGACAAATTAAAGCGAACTTTCAATGAGCCGCATCACCGGAATCTACAGCACGACCACCACGCCGGGCGAAGCGGTGCGAGCGTTCGTGCTACATCCGCTGCCGTCCGCCAAACCGCCTCTGGATGTGGCTTCGTTTGCCACGCTCAACCAGCAGGCGGAGTTGGCTTTGGCACGGCTGTCGGCGGTATCCGGCCTGGTGCCGTCGATGGACTGGCTGCTTTACAGCGCCGTGCGCAAGGAAGCCCTGCTTACCTCGCAGATCGAAGGCACGCAAGCCACGCTGACCGATTTATTCGACGATGAGGCGGGTTTCAAGCTCAACAACACGGACGATGTTGCCGAGATCAGCAACTACCTGCGCGCTTTTCGCTACGCACAAGCGCAATTGCGTTCGCCGGATGGATTGCCACTGAGTGCGCGCCTGCTGCGTGAGGCGCACCGCCTGCTGCTGGACGGCGCGCGCGGCGCAGGCAAGCAACCTGGTGAGTTGCGTCAATCACAGAACTGGATCGGCGGCACGCGCCCCGGCAATGCCGTCTTCGTGCCGCCGCCACCCGAGAGGGTGGCCGACCTGCTGGGCGATCTGGAAAAGTTCATCCATGCAGAGAACGGCGACTTGCCGCCGCTGGTGAAAATCGCGCTCGTCCACGCGCAATTCGAGACCATTCATCCGTTTCTGGACGGCAATGGCCGCATCGGCCGTTTGCTGATCGCCGCACTGCTGGAGCATTGGGGCTTGCTGGCCGAGCCGCTGATGTATTTGAGCGGCTACCTGAAGCAGCACCAGGCCGAGTATTACCGCCGCCTGTCCGACATTCGCCTGGAAGGCGATTGGGAGGCATGGGTGGCGTTCTTTCTGGAAGGCGTGGCGGTTGCGGCGGGTCGCCATCGCCAGCCTGATTGCCGCCGACCGCAAGAAGCTGCTGGGTTCAAGCAAAGCCAGCCCCGTGAGCTATCGCCTGTTCGAGTTGCTGCCCATAATGCCGCGCTTCACCATCGAGCGTGTCCGGCAATGCCTGAACACCACTTCGCCCACTGCGACCGCCGCCGTGCGAACGCTGGAAGAATTGGGCATCGTGGCGGAACTGACCGGACAGAAGAAGAATCGCAGCTACGGCTATCAGGACTATGTGAAACTGCTGGCCGGCACTACCCCGCCGCCTGAAGGCGCCACCCCTCCACAGGAGGGGAATATATGAGCGAAGACCTGAAGCCCTGCTGCTACGAACCGATCGCGCTTTCCGGCGAAAGACCGGAGGGCCTGCCTCCATCTCGCTTGGAGCATGGTGGATTCATACTGCAATTAACTCATTATCATTGAATCTTCGTTCGTGACACACATAGCCAGATTTTTCAGGCTGATGTAAGGTATCTGAGGCGATCAGAGTCTGGCTCGTTCCTGGTTCGATGCAGGCCGCACCGTCACCCAATAGCGCGTGAAATATTGAATTTTTACGGGCAGGGTGGTTTGCAGGGCATCCAGAATATCTTCCGGGTCGGTAAGCGGATAGGTACCGGAAACGCGCAGATCGGCTACGGCCGGATCGCAGTTGAGTTTACCGGGACGATAGCGATCCAGTTCAGCCAGAAAATCAGCCAGCCGCATACTGCTGGCGATGATCATGCCATGACTCCAGGCGGTGCTCGTATCATCGGCCGGGCGTATTTCCTGAATGCCCTGATTGCTGAAATCGACTTGCTCACCAGCCTGCACGACATGCCGGTAGTTGATATCCTGGCGCAGCCGGATTTCGACTGCTCCCTCAAATACGCTCAGGCGATTCGATGTTGTCTGCTGATGAATGGTGAAGCGAGTGCCAAGCGGACGCAGTTCGCTTTGAGCGATTTCAACGATGAAAGGACGCACAATCGATGCGCTGTTGTCCTGATTTGTGGCAACCAGAATTTCACCGCGTACCACTTGCAGTCGGCGTTCATTTGCCGTGAACCGGATATTGATGGCGGTATCGGTATTGAGAACGACGCGGCTGCCATCGATCAGTGTAATGTCACGCCGTTGACCGATATCGGTGTACTCATCGGCTGTCCATGCCCGCCAGGGAATTTTTTCATCAGCCCACCAGCCGGTACTACCAGCGAACAATATGACGACCAGTGTCTTGATGATCTGACGACGCTTAAGAGAACGACGTGGTGTTAAAACAGCTTTGGCAACAGCCGAACCAAGCGGTGAAGCCAGGCCGTTGAGGCGGGTATTGATTGTCTCGATATGTTGCCAGGCAAGCTTGTGGTCGGGATGTGCCGCCAGCCATCGCTGAAATGCTTCCTGGGTGGCTTCGTCGTGATCAGCCGCTTGTAGTTCGACTAACCATTCCACTGCACTCTGGGCAATCTGAGGTGAAATATCAGCGACATTCCGCGTGACGGCTGGCTGAATACCCGGAACCTCCGCCTTGTTCTCAGACGGGTGATCAGCCTTGTTATCGAGAGGCATTCAGTCGATTACCAGTGCAAAGTAGCATTGTGCCCCGGCTTTGATCAGATAGCGTTTAACAGTCGTAACCGAAACGTTTAATTCAGCGGCAATCTCGGCATGACTCATGCCATCCAGCTGAGCATATAAAAAGGCTATGTATTCGTTAACAGTTGAAACTGATTTTCCCGGCCGAGAGCGGCTTGCA
>OBJA01000796.1_pt1 | contig 25540 bp, 21 predicted proteins | sample 1519751 | NCBI WGS metagenome assembly OBJA01 (sample SAMEA3881238, study PRJEB22517) | soil metagenome | biome: lake sediment; feature: soda lake sediment; material: sediment, water from around vicinity | place: India | collected 2013-12-23 | depth 3 m
AATCGAAGGTAAGCTTACAAACCGTTCGTGGGCTGATAAAACAGGTGAAAAGCATTATTTGACAGAAGTTGTCGTAAACTCAATGCTTATGCTTGACAGGAAAAATGGAAAAAATTGATCATGAAGCAATGAGGTTGGAAATGTTCCGCTTGCATATCGATGAGGAGGTTGTCCGGGTATGGCAACCTCTTTCGTATGTACAGGGCGTGCTTTGTTCTTATTATTCGGGAGCTGATGTTCAGCCAAAGATTGTAGCATAATATTGTTTTTTGAAGGTAATGACGGTAGAGAAGTGGAAATATACCAGGGAACAACAAATAGAAGCTTTAGCTTTTAGTCATTGAATTTAAAGTTGGCGAAACATTGAAAACAGAGCTTCCGGGGTCGCCGGTAATTGAGATTTCTACATAAATATTAAATCAAGGTCTTGTTTCAGGAGTTCCGGTAATTATAAAAAACCCCGGCAGATGATTTTCATCTGCCGGGGGATAATTTTATTAAAAGCTTATTGTCAGGGATTGTATCCCAGTATTTTGAACATATCGTCTACCGTTTGTTCCGTTCTGTAGACATGATCGACAAAGTTTCCGGTTTCATCGCGATCTATAATTACATGCTTGGGAGCAGGAATCAGGCAGTGCTTGATTCCTCCGTAGCCACTAATGGAATCCTGGTAGGCCCCGGTATGGAAAAAGCCAAGGTACAGGGGTTCCTTCTCACGCGATGAGTAGCGGGGCAGCATAATCTGCTGGTTCAGATCCTCCGAGTTGTAATAGTCGGAATGGTCGCAACTGATTCCTCCGATATTTACCCGTGTATATTCGTTGTTCCATTTGTTGATGGGCAACAGGATGAACTTCTCAAATATCGACCACGCATCGGGAATTGTATTCATCAGGCTGTTGTCGATGATGTACCACAATTCTGCGTCATTCTGCTGCTTTTGTTCCAGCACAGAAAAAATAGTTGCTCCGCTTTCACCTACTGTGTATTTGCCGAATTCAGTATAAATATCGGGTTCAATAATTCCTTCGGCATTGCAGGCATCCTTAATGTTGTTTACGATTTCGCGGATCATATATTCATAATCGTATTCGAAGCCCAAATGGCTTCTTATCGGAAATCCGCCACCAAGATTCAGGGCATTGAGTGTGGGGCATTCTTTTTTCAGTTCGATGTATAGCTTCACCGATTTCTGGAATTCACCCCAGTAATACAGGGTGTCCTTAATTCCTGAATCCACAAAGAAATGAAGCATTGTAAGTTCCAGGTTTTCTTTTCCGGCAATATTATTTCTGTAAAAATCAAGGATTTCAGATGCCCTGATTCCCAGCCGTGAGGTATAGTATGCACTCTGCGGCTCTTCGTCGATGGCTTTACGTATTCCTATCTGAACTTTTTTACCATTTGCATAAGCCAGCACTTTTTTCAACTCGTTTTTGTTATCGAGCACAATTGTGGAATTCTCAAATCCAAGATCAGTGAGCTCTAAAATCTTGCGTATGTACTCTTCGGTTTTATATCCGTTATGAACGATTTTTACATCCTTATCCACCTTCCCCTGGTTGTGAAGGTTCAAAATAAGGTCAATGTCAAACGATGAAGAGGTTTCAAGGTTGACATTATATTGCAGTGCCTTACTTACCACATGATGAAAGTGGCTGCATTTGGTACAGTAGCAATAATGATACTCGCCCTTATAGTTGGTGGCCTTCATAGCCCTTCTGAAAAGGTTGCGTGCCTTCTTTATCTGATCCCCGATCCGGGGCAGATACATAAGCCTGAAGGGGGTTCCATATTTATCGATGAGGTACTTCAGCGAAACGCCGTAAAATGAAAGATTACCATCCTGCAGGTCGAATCCTTCCTGCGGAAAATAATACGATTGTTCGATGAGATCAAGGTAAGTATTCTTCATTTTCCCAAACCAGCATAAAAATTTTCATTCAATTAATTCGGCAAAATAAATACCTTTTTTTTAAATAACTTAAGTATTGTTTTTTAAATGTGGTATTTTGGGTAAATATTTTGCTTTGCAGGAATTTACAGGTGAGCATTAATTTAACATCTGTATCTCCAGACAGGTGAAAAATAAATTTATTTTCCTGTTGTATTATATCCTCCTGCAAAATCCATTACACTCATTATGCCGTATTGTGGATGATTTCCGGCAGCAACCCCAACCACTTTAAAATCGGGGTTCAGGAAATTTACCCGGTGACCGCGGTCACGCACCCCATCATCGATGAGCAGGTAAATGACTATTTGCCGGGCAGTTTTGGCGCCGTAGGCAATATTCTCGGCAATGCGAACCTGCCAGGTCCCATATCGCTCAATCCGGTCCCGCATCCCGCTGCGATCACCCCCTGTATGGCCTGTTTTTCCTGTTTTCGACTGATCGTTCACATGGTCGCGGGCTGCCTGTGTTAGTCCGGGGCTGGGATACAGGATGGGCAGCGGCTGCTGTTTTTTTAAAGCACGAACGCATTCGTGCAGTGCCGATACACCTTCCTTTGTAAGCAGCGGCTGGTCTCCCGGGTAGCGCAGTATGCGGCGATCGTAATTTTTAGCCAGCGGTGCAATATATTCTTCGGCATACCGCGCAGGATCACTGCGCATTTTATTTGTCTCCAAAATGATCTCTTTTTCCAGTTCCGACAGATAACCGGCATCGGCTGCTGTGTTCAGTCCAGCGATATTCCAGTTCCTGTCGGCTGCAACTACCGGGGCAAAGTGCAAAAACAGCAGAAGCAGAAACATCACTTGCAATCTATTGTATTTCATTGTAAGAATCCTCATTTTTTTTAATAATACGACTTAATCTTCCCGTATCAAATGGTTCCAATTAAACGGGTAAAAGTTTTGTTTATTTTCTTGTTTGAGCCACCCGGTAGATTTTCAGTTTTTTAACTTTCTGTTTCAGTATTAATATCGGCTGCCTTTTTGATCGAACAGAGTAGTGTGGGCATCATGAAAAGTGTGTCAGGCGAATGGCTGAAAAAAGAAACTTTTCTTGTTCTCCCTCCTATCAATCTTAAACGGGTTGTGAAATATTGGCAAACTGCATTTCCTTTTCAGCATCATAACAATTATATTTACACCATTCAATATAAAAATCAATTAAATCGTATTATGAATTCCAACCGAAGGAAGTTTATTAAAAATTCAGCCCTTGCTACTGCTGCCATCAGTGCATTTCCTGCAATCATGAATGCCTGTGCATCTCCAGGGGAGAAAGTGAATGTGGCATTAATAGGTTGCCGCAGTATGGGGTTCAGCAATCTGCAAAGTTTTTTGAAAGAGGGAAACAATGTGGAATGTGTGGCTTTATGCGATGTCGACAAGAATATTTTGGATTCACGTGCTGCCGATCTTGAAAAATTAACGGGTAGGCGTCCGGGGCTGTATGCCGATTTCAGGGAAGTGCTTGATAGCAGCGAGGTAGATGCTGTTATTATTGGTGCCCCCGACCACTGGCATGCGCACATGATGATGATGGCTCTTGATGCGGGCAAACATGTTTACGTTGAGAAACCAATGGGACACAGCATTGAGGAATGTTACGAAATGGTCGGTGCTGCTAAAAAATACCCCGATTTATATGTGCAGGTGGGCATGTGGCAGCGCAGCTCAAGGCATTGGTTTGAAGCATCGGAGATTGTGCAGTCGGGGCAGCTGGGTGATGTTCATCTTGTAAAAGCATGGATTTATAAAGGATACGACAATCCTTACCCCTCGATGCCCGATTCCAAGGCTCCCGCACATGTTGATTATGATATGTGGCTGGGGCCCGCACCACAGCGCCCTTTCAATGCCAACCGGTTTCATTATAATTTCAGGTGGTGGTGGGATTATGCCGGCGGTGCTATGACCGACTGGGGCGTTCACCTGCTTGATTTTGCACTGCACGCCATGGATGCCGGCATGCCTTTAAAAGTTGCTCCGGGCGGAGGAATTTATTACCACGATGAAGGGGCCATCGAAACCCCTGATATTCAGCAGGCACTGTATAGTTATCCCAAACATACAATGATCTGGGAATGCGGATTGAATCCGGGAATGGGCCCCTATGGAAGGGGCCATGGCGTAGCATTTATAGGCCAAAAGGGAACCCTTGTTGTTGACCGTGGCGGATGGGAAACCCTGCCCGACCGCAGTGATGAGCTGAGGGGGCCGTTCTTCGATGGTAAAGTGCAGGGTAATTATGGCGATGGACTGGATGAACATGTTGTTAATTTCCTTGATTGTATCCGCAAAGGGGGAACCCCCAATGCTTCTGTTGAAGTTGGGGCCAAAACCGGCATAGTTTCAGAAATGGGCAATATTGCCTACCGTACCGGCCAGATCATTCACTGGGATAATGAGAATAGAAGATTCAGGGAAGCGGAAGCCGATAAGTTGACCCGGTTGAATTACAATGAGAAATGGAAGCTGCCGAAAGTTTAAATTTTTATTGATGAAAAAATATCTCCACAAGCGCTGCAGGTTTTAATTTTTTTTACATTTGCAACCGAAAATAAAGACGGTATTAGTGATAATAGCGGGAGTAGCTCAGTGGTAGAGCATCAGCTTCCCAAGCTGAGGGTCGTGGGTTCGATCCCCATTTCCCGCTCCAGTAGATCAGGAAGTTACAGAAGGTATAAAATTTCATTCTTTTTTGTACCTGCTTTTGTACCAGTTTAAGTTCCACTTTTTGTTGACGAAATGTTATTTGCTCCTCAGAAACTTTGCTGTGGGCGGACAGTGAATTGCTTGGAGATCCCGCACTGCGCTTATCCTTGATCGTTATAGTTATTGGAAACCAATTCGATATCTATTTTTGAAGAAGAGTGAAGTTTATGAGAAAGCAATTATTTCTGGTATTTTTAACAATTTTCAGTATTGAATCATATTCTCAAATTGTATTTGAAAAAGGATATTTCATTGATGAATCTGATCAGAAAATCAAATGTCTAATTAAAAATATAGACTGGAGAAATAATCCAACCCGGTTTGAATATAAATTAGCTCTGGATGCAGAAACCCAAGTGGCAGATATTCTGAATGTAAAAGAATTTGGCATTGATAGCTTATATAAGTATGTTAGGGCAACTGTAAAAATTGATAAATCTGGTGTGAGTTTAAATGACATCGGCATTGAAAAAAATCCAGTATATCAAGAAGAGCGATTGTTTCTTAAAGTTTTAATTGAAGGTAAGGCATCTTTATTTACATATATAAATAAGGATTTAACACGCTTTTTCTTTGAAATTCAGGACTCAGGAATAAGACAATTGGTATATAAGCAATATTGGGATGATGGCAGTATTGCGGAAAATATTTTTTTCAGGCAACAGCTGTTTACCAATTTAAAATGTAATGCAATTACACAAAAAGATGTAGAAAATATTAAATACTCTAAAAGGGATTTAGAACGGTTGTTTATTAATTATAATAAATGCACAAACTCGGATTATATAAAATTTTTACCCGAACAACAGAAGGATTTGTTTAATCTAACCATTAGGCCAGGCATAAATTATAGTAGTATAGAAATAGAAAACTCCGTAAAAAATGATGCAAGAGAAATCGATTTTGGTAATGAAATCAGCTTTAGGTTTGGAACTGAAGCCGAATTTATTCTGCCATTTAATAAAAACAAATGGGGAGTAATAATAGAGCCTACTTTTCAATATTATAAATCTGAAAATACTGAGGAGTCGATGAATCTTACCGGAGGAGTTCTGGTTCGGAAAATTAATTACCAATCGATTGATATACCGTTAGGCATCAGGCACTATCACTTTTTTAATGATGACTCTAAAATTTTCGCCAATATCTCATATATTTTTAGTTTTAGTAATAATTCAGTTATAGATTTTTCCAGGAGCGATGGCTCATCAGTCAGTTCATTAAAAATAAATTCACGAAGGAATATTGGGTTAGGAGTAGGTTATAAGTTTTTAGATAGGTATAGTATGGAGATTCGTTATCAAACAAACAAAGATATTTTAGCCAAATATGCAAATTGGAGCTCAGGTTATAGAACCTTATGTCTGGTATGGGGATATTCAATATTTTGATTAAAACCTATAACACTCGGTCAGCCGACGGATCCCAGGCCAGGGGTCGCGGATTCGACCCCCGTTTCCCGCTCTGGCGAAAAAGAGCAGTTAATATGAAAAAAAAAGAGGCTGACACTTCAGTACTGCCTCTATAGTCAAAAACTAAATTAATTAGCTGAATTTTAGGTGAATTAATTTCTTATTATAGTTAGAATGACAGCAAGCTATCAGCCCTTTGTTTGGTTGTGACCGGCAGAACGACAGCATCGATTAAGTGAATAATCCCGTTGGAGGCCGGAATGTTTGCTTTTGTAATAGCATAAGTATTTCCAACAGTATAAATCATTCCTGAGGGGTTAACCAAAAAGCTTGCTCCAGGCAAAGTCTCTATCTTCCTGGATCCTATTGGGGGAACTACACTGTGGGCGGCACGATGGCCTTCGGTAACATGGTACTGCAATACAGCCAGCACAACTGCGGCCGGAAGCGCCCTGACCGAGGTTATCGATCCTGCCGGCAATCCCAGTACCGATTCTGCAGTTGCAAACAGGGCAGTAAAAAATAAAGAATCAACAGTACAGCAAGTTGAGCAAGTTAATTTTCCAGGGAATTCATTATCTCGTGCAAAACTGCCAATTAGGAGGCGTAATGTCCCACAGCCTGAAGAATAAAGGTCGAAGGGCTTTACCTTGATGAAAATGTAAGGCACTTTACTGGTTTAAGCAGCTGTTTTATCCCGTCAAAAATTGTCATGCCCCGACAGCGGTTTCAGCGGGGGTGTTTAAGTTTATTCATCTGTAATGCGAGGGTTCAAAAACATACCAAGGCCATATTAAATTCAATTAAACTAGTCCAATTACTGGTTCTGAACAGTCCTGGGTATACGATGGAACCATTGGCTTTCAGTGTAATTATCGGTTGATTGCGATGAATAGAATAGGAAAAACAGAAGATTAAATAGTCGGAATGTGATTTTAATTGCATATTAATCTCATATGCCAAAATGTTTTCTAATATTGGCGGCAAATAATAAATTTAAACGACACCATGAAAACAGGAAACATTTTGTTGATTTTCAGTTTACTTGCATTTATGGCTTCCTCTTGTGCCAAACCTATTTATAAATGTGGTGAGGCCCGTCCCGCGAAATTCAAGGCTTCGAAAAGAGTGCTTGCTGTTGTGAATGAAAGAGACCAGCTATGCAATACCCTGAGCCTGCGGAATTCAGAGATCAGTTCATTAAAGACCACAATTGCCTCGCTGAACAATGAGGTTGCCGGTTTAAATTCAACGTTGAAAGATTGGGAGAATAAGTACAATGCTTTAACTGATGCCAGTCTGAACCAGGCACAGCAGTTGAATCTGTCGCTGAAACAAAAGTCGGATGAACTGGCCCGGAAAGAGAAATTGCTCGAGGAAAGAGAGCGGTCACTTACCGAACTCCAGCAGGTTATTGCCCGTCAGGATTCGATTACTGCGCGTCTTAATAATATCCTCCGCAATGCATTGCTGGGTTTCCGTTCGGACGAATTATCTGTTGAAATTATTAACGGCAAGGTATATGTATCCATGTCGGATAAATTGTTGTTTAAATCGGGCAGTGCTTCCATTGAAAGCAAAGGAAAGGATGCCATCAAAGTGTTGGCTGATGTTCTTGACAAAAACCGGGATATCGATATCCTGGTTGAGGGGCACACCGACAATGTACCAATTAAAACCGCAGTTTACCGTGACAACTGGGATTTAAGTGTGGCCCGCGCAACCTCGATTGTACGGATTCTGACCGATGAATACAGTATAGCACCCATAAGGGTAACTGCGTCGGGAAAAGGAGAGTATTCTCCAAAAGAATCGAACGATACACCTGAGGGGAAAGCGCGCAACCGGCGTACAGAAATTATTCTTTCACCCAAACTTGAAGAAATTATGAATTTGCTGAAGACCAGTTGAATTTTTTTACAATCACCCTTGTCAGGAACCAGTCCGGAAAAAAGAAGGACTGGTTTTTTTATGCAGCGGGAGTATTTGAAATCTATCATAGTAGCCCGGCGATCCATACAATGAGTTTCCACATCAGGTAGATGAAGAGTGCTGCAACAAGGAGCAGTACCACAATGATAATGGCAATTACATCCTTCCCGCTGCCGCGGTATTTTCCCTGGTGGTAATACTTTTGAAGCAGTCGTGCATTCCGGTTATTTGCCTTGAAAAAGAAGTCGAAAATCTGGCCAAAGATGGGGATGGTTCCAACAATTGTATCGAATAATACATTCAACGCCATTAATATAAGCAATTTTCTGCTGGCACCATGTTTAGCAGCAAGTGCCAGAAAGCCACCTGAAAAAATGAGAGAGATAAAATCCCCCACTCCAGGTATAAGCCCAAGCAGCGGGTCGATTCCAAAACGGAAGTTTCCGATTTTAAACTGACTGTCGAGCAAACGCGCCAGTCGTTGCATGCTTTTAGGGATGTCCTGAGGTACTTCTTTTTTCATACGCAATATTCAAACAATTCCCTGAACGAATAGTTTTTCAGGAAGTTGAAAGAATAGCATAGGTGAAGGGTTCAGTTTTAGATTTTAAAATACTTACATGCGTATAATCATTTTAAGTTAAAATATTAGTTTTTATTGGGGAAAATCAGCAGATATTATCCTTTGTTTTACCTTAGCTGCTATATTAATAAAGCATATCCAGTATATACATTCGGTCATGAAAAAAATTTTGAGAGTATCGGCGGTTATTCTGCTCATGAATCTAAGTGCAGGAGCAATATATGGCAGCTTGATTTTTCTTTCCGATCCGGGTGGTGGCAAGTTTTTTTTATCGGTTGATCTTTTAAGTCGTTCTCCATTCAAAACCTATCTGATACCCGGTATGATCCTGCTTATTGTAAATGGATTGTTTCCCCTGTTTGTGATCTATACAATTCTGGTAAATAAAAGTTATTTTAAATGGTTTCTGGTGTTGCAGGGGTGCATGTTATGGGGATGGCTGAGCATTCAATTATTAATCAATACAAAGTTTTTTTTTTCGCCGATGCATTTTATGTGTTATGCTACTGGGATGCTACTCATTCTTACAGGTTTATTGCTTATGAAACCGGATCAGGTTAGTTTTCGAAAGAAAGCACCTGGAATAAAGCATTAAAAGAAAGTTTTTACTCAGTTATGACTTTTGATGCATCTGTTATGCCTTTTGCAAGAACCGGTAAAGCCGGAATTTCTTTTATTCCCGGGTATGGGGAGGCATTTTTAAATTGACAGTGTACTTACAGGTAAACTGATAAAAAATAAGCTGCCCAATTATTTAGATTGGACAGCTTTGTGCTGTAACTTTTAAGGATTGTTCCTGCTATTCACTCATTGCTTTTTTGAACCACAACTTTTCCCCCACGTTGTAGTACTGATATTCAATCTCAGGATTTGCAGAAAGCTGAGCGGCAGTGTAAGGAAAATAAGGCATCAGGAAATCATCGCCTGATTTCCAGTCTGCAGGAGTTAATACCTTTTCCCTGTCGGTGGTTTTCAAGGCAACTACCAATCTCTTTATTTCCTCAATGCTTCGGCCTACTTCCATTGGATAAAAATTTACTGCACGTACGATGTTTTTAGAGTCGATAATGAACACTCCCCGGATATCCCGATTTGTGCTCACTGGTTCATGAAGCATTCCATATTGTTTGGAGACAGAGGCATTTAGATCTGACAGAATTGGAAAACTAATTAATTGTTTCCCCCGCTGCTTATAATCCAGATCTTCAAGGTGTGCTTTCCAGTGGTTATGTATTTCCAGTTCATCAGTGGAAATTACTGCAATTTTTACTCCCATTTCATTGAACGCATTCTGGGAAAAGGCCAGTTCGAGGAGTTCCGAAGTACAAACAGGAGTAAAGTCCTGGGGGTGACTGAATAAAATCTTCCAGCTGTCTCCGAATCCATCAGGAAAGGTAATTTTACCATTAGTGGAATTTAATGTAAATGAGGGTGCCCTGGACCCGATCAATGGAATCTTGTTTCCTTCAGCGGCAGCAATGCCAATTATCAATACCGCTGTTACCATAGTTAAGAATAATTTTCTTTTCATTTTTGTATGTTTATATTTTTAATTCATATGCAAATTACAAAGGCCGGTGCACTTAAGTCAATCTTATAAATGAAATCAAAAAATTGTTGATTTCATTTGTTTTTTTTATTCCTGGATTTGAAGAAAAATAGTGTCGTAATGGTTTTTTTTATTTTGAGATCTCTGCATTAAGGGGATGTTTATTTGTCTATTTGATAGAAAATAGGATTTTGTGCAATAAAATATATTCAGACTTGTTAGTATTCTTTAACGATTCAAGACTCTTTTTTTGGAACGAAAAATTAGAATATTCATTTTCCTGAAATGATGGTGTTGAACAACTCCTGGATAACTAAAAAAGTTGTAACTTTTCCTGTTTTTAAAACAGCCAACTCATGAAAAAGAGTTCTTTAGGAACTATCTTATTTTCTATATTGGTTCTGAGCTGTATTGTAAGTCCGGCAATGGGGATTGCTTACCCGAGGAATATCAATCTGGAAGGTATTCATTTTTTATTATCAGAATTGGAATTCACTACAGAAAACCAAATACATGAGAGATTAACAAACAAATTAAAATCAGGAGGAACCTTTATAAAACAACCCTGTTGTGTTTTGCTGATTAAAACACTTGGGAAAAGCGGATATCTGTACAGCCTGATATTTTTAATAATATTGTTGTTGTTATATTATCGCAAATATGAAATATCCAGGATTAAGAAACGTACGCTCATTCATACAGGAGATACTAAGGCCGATTGGATAAAGAATGCATGCAGTTATGAATTAAATCAGTTGGAGAAGGAAGAGGAGGGGCTTGATAATTTTTTTACACCTATTTCTGGTAGTCCCTGTTTTGTTCTTTCCTCGGGGGATAAACCTGCAATTGATTTTGAGGAGCGTGATGTGTTAACTGAACGGGATATTCTAAGAAACCTCCTGTCAAACATTAACAGAGATACCTTCTGTAATTCTATTTGCCATGTAAAACAAAAGTGCTATTACCCATACATAAAGTCATTTTTAAATAATTCCTTTGGCAATAAACCGTTGGAACGGAATTCCTTTCCTGATGAGTTGACTTTCAGATCAAAATTTTCTTTTGCCATGGGAACAAATGAAAATTCACTTTTGCCCGGTGAATTTATATCTCTTAAAGATGAGGAATTTCTAGGCAAAACATTATCAATAATGAATTCTAAATCTTCAGATTACCGTTTCTCTGTACACCATTTAGCAGGAGATCTGAACATGAGTATATCCCAACTGAATCGTAAAATGAATCTTCTGGCAGGTTATCCCTCCGGTAAATTAATTCGCAATTTCCGCCTTCACAAAGCTGCAGGACTTTTACTGAAAAACAAAGTTTCGGTTTCGGAAGCTTGTTTTAGTGCAGGTTTTAACGATTTGTCCTATTTTTCCCGCACATTTAAAAAGCAGTTTGGTTGCAGCCCCTCCGAATACAAAAGGAGAATGATCAAAAAATGCTAATAGTTGCGTAAATACGACAACCACCAAATTGAGCTGCTTTTTAGATTTGAAGGCACGAATACCATCCGTATGAAAACAGTTGGAATTGTAGGTGGCCTCGATTTTTTAGGATGTGATATTACACTTAAATTTTTGTCGGAAGATTATTTTGTAAAAGTGTTGGATCTGCCCCGGAACAAAGACACTCCCATGTTGATCAATACAAGTATAAAAGCAGGAGCAAAACTTAAAATCTTTTCGATCGATTTGAATAGCCCAGTTCAATTAAGTTTATTTACAAAGGGCTGTGATTTTTTAATTCACTGCGGCAGGCCCTACAGGCTTGATGTGAAAATGGATGAAGGTGCTCTTTATATTCCGGTTATCACCGATTCGGGATGTCTGCTAAAGGTAATACACAAGTCTCCTTCCTTAAAAAAAATTATTTTCCTGACTTCAGTTGCAGTGCTTAATTTGTCGCATATTCAACACGTAATTCCAGAAAATGAAAAGCAAAAAATTTTAACTTCAGATTTTAAAAAACATTCCACCCAGAGTGCATTATTTCATTCAGAAAAGATTATTTCCAAAACAATAGTTGATATTTCAGTTAGCCGGCTGGAAATTGTGCATGTTTCTCCAGTTGTTGTATATAACAACATGCTTATAAACAGCAAGGAATCCACTTTAAAGGGACTACAGTATTTATTTGGAAATCAAATTGTTCACGATAGGATCTTTCAGAAATTGGTCAGCCTAAGCCTGATCGACTCAATGATAAATGCCGGGGAATTACCCGATAAAATTTTTTCGAGTTGTGAATGTTTGTAAAGTAAAGGCTCCAGCCCAGGTTTCAATTATTAACAATTACAATTTTTTCACCTATGCTGATTCTGTGGAGATTGATAAATCCAGGCAAAACTTTTATGACGACAGAATAAAAAAATGACGGGAGCACAATAGGAAAATGCAAAGCTGAGAACCATTTGCACGCTCCAACAGGTTGATACGATAAATATTTATAATGATTGCAAATTGAGGTTCTTATTGAACAAAATGCAGATATCAAAGGTTATGAAAAACTACCGGTTTACTTTTATGAAAATTAAGAACGTTTGGATTGAGGAAGGATGTATTGCTGCGGGATATTGCAATGAAATATGTCCGGATGTATTTGGACTCAGTGATTTTGGTGAGGCTTTTATTGAAGATGATGCCGTTTTTGATTTAAACGAAGGCTGTATAAGGGAAGCGGCAAAGAACTGTCCGGTTAAGGTTATTAAGTTTGATGAAGAATGATTTAATAATTATTGAGGGAATTCGGGAACAAACCCATACCGAAAGCAGGAATTGATAAATTGTTGGAGCAAATGAAGCTATAGCCGTTATAATATTTATAAATTATTCAGATAATACCCATTAATAAAAAGCATTATGAAAAAATCTACAGGCTTAATTTATCATCGAATGGTTGATTTTGTAAAAAGTGGTTTGTTTTATTTTTTGATTTCCGGGCTGTTTATCCTTGGGTTACCCTCGGCAGTTGACGCTCAAAATCGCGATGTCCCTTATGTTCCCACGCCCAACGAGGTTGTTGAAAAAATGCTTGATGCTGCGAATGTTGGTCCTGGTGATTATGTTATTGACCTGGGTTCAGGTGATGGCCGTATAGTAATTGCTGCGGCAAAGCGGGGGGCCTTTGCTCATGGCGTAGATATTGATCCCCAGCGTATTCGTGAAGCAAATGCCAATGCCAGAGAAGCCGGTGTGGAGGATAAAGTGGTATTTGTAGAAGGTAATATATTTGAAACCGATTTCAGCCAGGCAAGTGTACTTACAATGTACCTGTTAAACAGTGTAAATTTGAAACTCCGGCCAAAAATTCTTGAAAGTCTTCAGCCAGGTGCACGTGTTGTTTCCCACAGTTTCAACATGAATGAGTGGAGAGCAGATCAAAATTTCAATGTAAACCACAGCACCATCTATTTTTGGGAAATTCCGGCAAAAGTGGATGGCGAATGGAGTTGGCAGGTCGATGGCAAACGTTTTACAATGAATGTGGAACAGGAATTTCAGGAGGTTGAATTGAATCTGAAATCGGGCAATAAATCGTTGTCGGTAGAAGAGAGCATGCTGTCAGGGGATCGTATCAGTTTCAGGGCCGAAGACTCTTCAAACGGCGATAAATATAACTTTAGCGGCAGAATTGAAGATGATAGAATAGCCGGCATTGTTCAGATACATAACGGAGACAACACGAAAGTTGAAAAATGGACAGCCAGTAATGGAAACTAATCAATGCGTTTTTATTTCGGGTTAAGGATTGTTTCAAGATTCAGATTCAATCCAGCCGAATTCATTTCCTAAAAGCACCAATTGCCAGGAATTGTATTCGTTGTATATTGGAATTGTTTCCCCTGAATCAATTATTCCTTTGGCAGGTGCAAGGGATAACGGGCTTGTCCTGATTATTTGTCTTGTGACTGACTGGTATTCACGGATTGGAGCAGGAAATGATTCTACAAGTGAATTGTGTAAAAAGCCACCTGTACCCTCAGGTAGTTCAACCCGCAGCCATTCCCCTGAAATACCTTTAACAAATACAGGTGTATTGGCTGTAAGTACAGTATCTACCCGGGCATCCATTGCCGGAGCATTTCTGAAATTGGATTTTTGTGCAGTTGTTGTTGCCCATTTGCCTGATAACTGCTTAATCTGAATAGAATCAATAAGCTGCATTTCTGTCTGATGAAAGAAGACGTAGGGATCGATGCTGCGACGACCCAATGCATAGATGCCAAAATGCAGGTGTGGCGGTGTAGTTACGGCATTACCCGTATTACCGATAAAACCCAGCGTGTCGCCGGGGTTTACCCGCATTCCTGGTCTTACCAGCTGTGAATCGAGGTGAGCATAGTAGTAGTTGTATTCTTTGTCTGTATCGCTTACCCATATTACTTTTCCACCCAGTCTGTTTGTGCCTGTGCGTGTAACCCTTCCGGGGCCCACAGCAAGTGCCGGAGTCCCGCGAGGAGCAAACACATCGACACCTTCATGAAACCTGCGTCCACCATCGCGGGGATCTCCAAAAAAACTGGATATTGAATTGAAATCTTTATCTGGTACTGGAAAGTTCAACGAGGAGTTTGTAAATAAATAAACTGTGAAAAGGCCTTGCGCCATCAGTTCGGGCTGTATCCTTACCAGATACTCCCCATCTCGCCTGATGTTGTAGTCGTGCCTGAGTGAATCTTTTTCTGCGAAGGCAACCCGTATCAATTCATCCTCCCTGTATTGAAAAATGTCGATAAAGATGTGAGTGGTATCGAATAGTTCCGGCTCAACAAGGACATGCAGGTTTTGTCCTTCCCTGAGAAAAAGTTTATAGGAAGCTGCAGGTGCCTTGTTCCAATCAAAAACAATTGCCTCAGAGAAGGGGATTCCTACATCGACAGGATCCAACAATCCTTTATCGGCAGCCTCCACCCAGATCTTTCCCAGCTTGTAGTTATCAATTCCAGCCTCTTCTAATTTCAATAAATATTCTTCATGAGGTGATTGTTTTGAGAATATACCTTGTTGAACATTTTTACATCCGGTTATAACCATCACAACGATTGTGAGATAAATTATTTTTTTGTGCATTCTATTGTAGTTTTCCATTATTGCTGTAAAAAGAAACTTTGTTAAACAAAAAAGATACCAACAGCTAATTCTGTTGCTTTTGAAAGATTTAATTTGAAACGTATAACTATATGCAGGTTGAAGTAATAAAGTTGATTTGCTCATGTTTTACTCCAGATTATTCCTTAATTTTAGGACATATATTATAGTCTGGTTGCAATAAATTCGAGTTGACAGTTTCGCAGCAAATTTTAAATTTAAAATGCATGTACAGGTTGGTAATTATAGCAATACTTTGTGCTACTGCCTTAACTATTTCTGCCCAGGTTCTGCGAGTTGATAACGACATTGAACTGGTATATCTTCATGATTCAGTTTTTATTCATGTTACATGGCATAGCGATGAAACGTACGGCAGGTATTCATCGAATGGCCTGGTTGTAATCCGATCGGGCAAGGCTCTTATGGTTGATACCCCGGTCAGCAATGAAATAACTGAAAGGTTGGTGGTATGGATCAAAAATAATTTATCGGCTAAAGTGGAACAGGCAATTGTAGGTCATTTTCACGACGACTGTCTTGGAGGGCTTGAATACCTGCACGACATAGGAGTTCACTCATTTGGAAATATATTGACTGTGGATAAATGCCGGGAATTAAATATAACAGGACCTTGGGAATGCTTCACAAGTTCACTGATTTTTGACTTTTATGGAGAGAAGGTTGAATGCCGGTACTTCGGTCCGGGGCATTCGTTCGATAATATAACTGTTTGGCTACCTGAAAGAAAAATTCTTTTTGGTGGGTGCCTTGTAAAATCGATGGGATCAAAGAGCCTGGGTAACCTGACGGATGCGGATCCTGAGGAGTGGGACCTAACCGTTCGCAGGCTCAAGGGCAGCTACAGCAATATTGAAATTATTGTTCCGGGACATGGAGAAGCCGGCGGACCTGAATTGCTCGATTGTACGATCGATCTGGTTGAAACCTATAAACGCAGGTAGTTGTATGTCCTCAACTGTTCATTCCCTTTTATTTACTTTTTTTCGATGTAAGCAGATAAACCGGTATTCCCAATACCAGGAATCCTGCCCCTATAAGTGATCCCATTCCTGTAAACGCAAGACTTGAATACAACATAAACCCGCAGGCTGCCATAAACAGCAGGGGAATTACAGGGTACAACGGCACTTTATAGGGGATCTGGCTTTTTTTATATTTTCGGCGAAAGACAAACAAGCTGGCAGTTGTTAGCAACAAAAACAACCAGAATACAGGCGCAGTATAATCAACCATTGACTCCACAGCCTGCTTCGACCAGGCCCCGAAGAAAATGAGCAGCAGTGCAATGATGCCTTGAACCAGCAAGGCATTTACAGGTGAATTATGCGCTGAATTCCATTTTCCCATAAATTGGAGCAGGTTAAAATCTCTTCCCAGTGCATAATTTGTCCGGGCTCCCGTAATAATCGTTGCATTGGCTGTAGAAATGGCTGCAAAAATTATAATAAATCCAACGATATAGGATCCTGCAGTGCCAAATACAGGTTCAGTGATATCGGCTCCAACAGTTTGCGACTGCTGCAGTTGCTCCAGGCCAAGGACATGCAGGTAGGCAACATTTATGAGCAGGTAAAGCAACGTAATTACTGCGATTCCTGCAATGAGCACCCTGATCATGTTTTTCTTTACATTAATGAGTTCACCCGACAGGTAAGCTGCCTCGTTCCATCCTCCATAGGTAAGCAACACAAATATCATTGCCGATCCGGCGAGGCCACCTGAAAAGCCGGTTCCCGATCCTTCTGTTAAGCCCGATTCCCTTGCAGAGGGAACAAACAACAATGCCGATGTTGATATAACAACAATAACAAAAACGATTACCGAAGTAAGCAGCATTTGAGCTTTGCTTGAATGTTTTGTTCCCAATATATTGAGCCCGGTAAGAAAAATAACGGTCAGGGCAGCATATATGGCCGGACTAAACCGGCCCAGATCCAGTATCAGCGTGGCATAATCGCCCAGTATGAAGGATACCAGCGCAAGTGACCCGGTTTGTATGACAGTCATTCTGCCCCAGGTAAACAGGAACCCCACGGGTTTGCCAAAGGCTTTGCTCAGGAAGTGGTATTCTCCTCCGGAGTCGGGATTGGCTGATGCCAGTTCGGCATAACACAAAGCTCCCAACAATGAAATAAGCCCTCCGGCTAACCAGAATAGTATAAATTGCAATCCACTGCCCGAATTGCCTGCAACAATAGGAGGGAGCCTAAATATTCCAATTCCGACTACAACTCCAACAATAACAGCAACAGAACTAATAGTAGTAAATGTAGGAAGCGGGCTGCTTCCGGTAACAGGATTTCCTTTTTTAGTCATTTTAATTTGGCAGAATGATTTAGTAACTATTGAAGTGTGGCGGTCCAGTTTTCAATTGAATTGTTTTCACCTTTCCTGATCTGTACTGTTCCTGAGATATTATTTCCATTCACGCGTCCATGGTAAACATAACGGGCATTATCGGAAGGGTTTTCAACAGTAAACCATATTTTATCACCCGAAAGAACAGGATTATTTACATTCAGTGTGTTATTTCCCGATTTGAGATTCAGAGTTATTTTTTGAAATTCCTGCGATGCAGTCATTGTGAAATCTTTGTTGTCGGTTTTCCAGTTCCAGTTCCCTTTTACTTTGGCAGGAATAACCCAGAAATATACGTCGCTGTTGTTAACCTGTACCTGCTTATCGGGCTGCCAGTCGTTCATGTTGAAATAGTATGAAACTACACGGGTTCCCGGTTTTAATTTCTCAAGCATTTGTGGGCGCAGTTTCATGTTTACTGAATTCAGGAGGTACATAGTAACAACTGTTGCCTTACTAAAGTCGGTTTCAAACAAGTTTCCTTCAATAAATAAAACCTTATCATCTACCCCAGCTTTGCTTGCATTTTTGCGGGCTTCGGTTATTCGTTTGGGATCAATATCAACCCCATGTCCAAAAGCACCTCTTCTTGCGGCGGCAATGACAATACGACCGTCACCTGAACCCAGATCAATAACATAATCGCCCGGACCCACATTTGCGACGTTTAACATTTGCTCAACAGTTTCATATGGAGTAGGGACGAAGGGAACATCGCGGTGCTGTGCATTAATTTTGAAAACCAGTAATAAAGCAAAAGCAAACCCTAACCCTGTACGAGACCAATAATGTATCCTGAAATGAAAATCGGCAGAGACAAACGGTTTTTTCATTGTTTCAACAAGTTTATTTTTTATTAGCGCATATATTTAATCGGGCTACAATTTAAAAAAAATAAGAGAGACAAGAAGACTTTTTTAATAAATCTCTGCTTTTTGTAGTTGGAAGGGCTGGAAATTGCGAATTGATTTTGATTAACAGCATTTGATCCAAATAAATATAAAAAAAAGGAGATAGCATTATTTTAACATATTCTCCTTTTGTGTGAGTGCCTGTTTTAATCGAAGGTTACCTGTAGATATTGTGGCCATAGTTTTGCCACTCGTCTTCGAAATATTTTGCATCATCTTCATTACGTACCTCTACAGCCAGCACGATTTCCCCTTCCTTAATTCCCTGTTCGTATTTTGTAGCTCTTTCTTTAGGGATTCCTGCGCCTACCAAAGCGCCCACTATTCCACCTGTAATTCCTCCTGCCCCTGCGCCAGCGAGTCCGGCGGCAATAGGTCCGGCTATTACGATACCTAACCCAGGTATAAGCAGGCTCGTACCAATTGCTGCCACAATTCCGGCGGTAGCCCCTACTATTCCTCCAACTGTGGCTCCGGCTCCGGCTCCCTCTTTTGCCTTGTTGCCGAACCTGGTTTCTTTGTTTTTATCATTTTTGAAATAACTTTTCATACTGTCTTCCGACATGATGATGTTTATTTCGTCGTCGGAATAACCCCTGTCGCGCAGTTTGTGGTATGCTTTTTCGGCACTTTTCAGATCCCTGAACGAACCGGTAAGATAAACTGATCGTGTTTCCATTTTTTTTTTTTTCGTTATAAACAAGTAATGTTTTTGTTATCTGTAACAAATTTATTGATGATAAGGGTGTAAAGCATTACATAACTTTGTGGTTGTATTACAGAATTATATTCCATTGCAGTCACCTGTTCGTTTTCCCCTTGTTTTTGTAATCCTCAGCTGAACGATCAGCAAAATGTGCTCCTCTTTCTCCCACGGGTTTTACATACCCAACAGTTGTGTCCGTGCTGGTCTGGTGTTCAATTTCGGAATTAAGTTCCGCACCAAGAAGAATTATAAAACCGGTCAGGTAAAACCACAGCATGAGTATTATAATGGCGGCAATGCTGCCGTAAGTTTTATCGTAATCTCCAAAGTTGTTAATGTAAAGGGTAAAAAGCAGGGAACCTGCCATCCATACAACCGTGGCAAAAATAGCCCCCGGATTTACCCATTTCAGTTTGGGAGTTGCACGGTGGGGGGCAAATTTATACAGCAGAACAAATGCAAAGAATACAATACCGGCAAGAAATACCCAGCGCAACAAGGCCAGGCCGTTCTGCAGAAGAGAGGGCAGGCCCAGTTTGTCGATAAGGGCAGGGAATGCAATTACAAATGCAACGGCTACAATCCCGGTTATTATTGCCCCAAGAGTAAAAAGCAGGGTAAGACCGGTTTTCAGGAAAAAGTTCCGCTCATCACGTTCATGGTAGGCAATATTTATCCCCACAAATACGGCAGCGGTGGCTTTATTTGCGCTCCATAAACTCAACAGGATGCTAATAATAAGACTCAAGCTCAATGCCTCTGATGATTTCCCGGCTGTTTGGGTTAATATGCCTGAAATTATTTCGTGGGCTTCGGCAGGCAACACATCGGCTGCCTGTTCAAGCTGCTGTTCAACTTCGGCAGGTTCAACAACAAGACCGTAAATTGAGAAAAGTGCTGCCATGGCGGGGAATAAAGCCAGAAAAAAATAAAAGGCTACTCCCGCCGAAACAATCGATACATTGTCTGCTCCAATGCGATCTTTCAATCGCAACAGCAGGTGTTTCCAACCTTTTTTGGGAATAGCTCCCGGACTTGCCGCATTGTAACCATTTTTTGGAGGTGTAGTGTTTGGGGCCATATTGTATTTTTATTACTTTTTATTAAATGGATTTTTTATTAAAATTGGGTGTTACCATTTCGTGCTGATTGGGTAAAAAGAATTTGTTTTTTGTTCTAAAAGTCAACATCCGACATAAACGAAATGTTCGTGATGGGTTTTTTTATCTTTTACCGTAAGTGACTCTTTAATAGACCCTGCTTTATAAACAAAAAGTGAGTTTAGAATTACTGCGCTATTTTTTTTATCATTCCGTTGAAAATGAATGTGTGAAACGGAAGCATCAGAAACCAGTATATCCGGCCGGGCAGGCCCAGAGGCCGGAATGTTGCTGTCTGGTAAAGGTACCCGTCGTGAATTTTAAATTCAAGCCAGGCCTCTCCCGGTAGTTTCATTTCGGCATAAAGCAGCAGGTACTTTTCCTGGCGGCTTGCAAGCAACACACGCCAAAAATCGAGCGATTCGCCTGCTTTAATCGTATGAGCGCTTTTTCTTCCCCGACGCAGGCCAACACCGCCAACCAGTTTATCGGCAAAACCCCGCAACCCCCATAGCCAATTGGCATAATACCAACCTTTGTCTCCTCCGATCGAGAGAAAATTATCAAGTGTAAGGCTCTCATTATAAACCGGCCTGACCTTTACATCTTTATAGACTCCGTAGACAGGTACCTGCGAAAGAGCCAATATTCCTTTCTCGAGTAACCTTCCCGAACCAGCATCGGTCCACCTGGAATAAACCTCCTGCCTGTCAATCCGTTTAAGGGCATTTTTCACAGCCTGTTCATATGTGATTAGTTTAATGCCTAATATTCGCTGCAGATCATTCTTTTCTGCTATCACTTCTACTTTCATGCTGTTTACGAGGTTGACGGCAAGTTTGTATGAGGTTGCCGTGATAAAATACAGCCAGTACGACGATAGCCTTGGTGTAAGAAATGGAACATCGATGATCCTGCGTTTTAATCCCCTCACTTTTGCATATTGCAGCAACATCTGCTTATAAGTTAATATTTCAGGACCGCCAATGTCATAGGTATTATTATAAGTGTCGTCAAGCAGCAAAACCCCGGTAAGGTATTCAATTACGTTACGTATTGATAAAGGCTGCGAACGGGTTTTCAGCCACCGTGGGGCAATCATCACCGGCAGCTTTTCCACCAGGTCGCGGATGATTTCAAACGAGGTACTCCCCGAACCTACTATGATGCCGGCTCTCAGGGTAGTAAGGCTGTATTTTGCCGAACCCAGGATTTCTCCCACACGCTTTCTCGATTCAAGATGCTTCGACAGTTTTTCTTCATTTGCAATTCCACCCAGGTAAATCACCTGCTTTACTCCGGTTTGCTGCAGCCGGTTCTTGAAATTAATGGCCGAGGTGACCTCCAGCTCATCAAACCTGTCGATTGAAGCCGACATGGAGTGGATAAGGTAATATGCTGCATCGATATCGGCCGGAATTTTCTCCAGCGTTTCATTCCTGAGGAAATCAACTTCAATTGCAACTGCACTATGTCCTTTAAACTGCGTTTCATCAAACCGCTTTTTATCACGTACACAACACACCACCTCGTGCCCTGCATGAAGCAGGACAGGAAGCAGCCGCTGCCCAATATAACCGGTTGTACCCGTTAGCAGTATTTTCATGCGAACATTAAAAAAGCCGATGAGTTCAACTACAAATAGTTTTACTGATTTAATGAACAGCAGCATGTCAGGAAAAGTTCTTCAGTATTCCAGCGTCAAACACTTATTCTGTTGGTACCTGAAAGGGCAATAATTCCTGCAGTCTGAAACGGCATTGAACTCCTGCTGTTTTTAACATATATAAGAAGAACCAGTTCTTTTTAAATTATATCACCGTATCCCGCCGGACATGCATACCCCATGAAAAGTATATCGATCTGCAGGGGAGGTTTTCTTTTTATAATAAACCAAATTCTGACTTCTGACAATTAGTATTCAGGAAGCGGTTATATGAACATTAGAAAATATGGATCATTTCCCTTGCCAGTGCATTATCCGATTATTCAACTGTATCAGGCGGTTTCACTATCGATGATAATGCAATACGGCATTAGAGGGTGGACTTTTTGCGAAAAATCATTAATTTCGCTCAGTGAAGGCAGGAGATTTTATTCATCAAAATCATCAGTTAACATCAAACCGTAGTAAAAATGATTTTTAAGAATATGGATATGAATAATAAACAACTTTTAATTCGAACACAATTATTTATAGCAATAGCGGTATTGTTTATTTTGTTTTTTGCAGAGAATGTTTACAGTCAGTCAGGAAAATGGGTGGGAAGCTGGAGTTGTGCCCCTTATGCGGCAGGGGCAACCAATGTACCTCCACCGCCTTACCTCGAAAATAATACCCTGCGGCAAGTTGTACGTGTTTCGATTGGCGGGGACAGTTTGCGGGTAAAGTTCTCAAATAAAACGAGTTCAACCCCTGTAACTATTAAGGCAGTAAATATAGCACGTTCAATGGGTGGCAGTTTGGTTGATGCATCAACTTTAACTCCATTAAAGTTTAATGGAAACCGTTTGGTTACTATGGATGCCTTTTCATCAGTTACTTCCGATCCGGTTGCTTTTGATTTAATGCCCAGCATGCATGTTGCCATAACCATTTACTACGGGCAGGCTGCTTCAAATGCCGATATGACAAGCCATGTTGCCTCACGGACCGATTCCTACATCTTGGAAGGCGATCATGCTGCATCGGCTGATTTCGAAGGTTCGGTTGTTACAGCGCACTGGTTTCATATAAATACAATCGATGTGCTTGCTCCTGATACCGCCGCCAGCGTTGGAATAATAGGAAACTCAATAACCGATGGATACGGTTTGTCGGGGGGATTACAAAACCGGTGGCCCGACATTTTTTCGCAGGCACTTCTTGATGATCCACGTACCAACAAAATAGGGGTTTTAAACCTGGGCATAGGTGCAACTCATTTAACCGGACCAAGCCCTACAGCAGGCATTAACCGGTTTCAGGACGATATTCTTAGCCAGTCGGGGATCCGTTGGGCAATAATTTTTTATGGTACCAACGACATTGGGGCAGGAGTACCGGCTTCCACGATTATTGAAGCCTATGAGAAACTCATTGCTGATGCCCATGCCCGGAATATTAAAGTTTACGGGGCTACAATAACTCCCTTTAAAGGTCATTCTTATTACTCCGAAGCTAACGAAAAGGTTCGAAGTACCGTTAATGAATGGATAAGGACTCCGGGCAATTTCGATGGTTGCATTGATTTTGATAAGGCTATCCGGGACCCTGACGATCCGGAAAGAATGATTGCCCAATATTCTAACGATGGGTTGCATCCAAATGTTGAAGGTTATGCGTTATTGGGAAAGTCGGTGCCCCTTGACTTGTTTGCGGATACAGAAAATAAATAAGCCGGTTTCGTACTATGCCGGTCATTAATAATCACATTCAATCTGGGGATGGTACCTTTAAAAGTGGAGCTCCAAATTGGGTGTAGGCCTTGTTTGACGTTCGGGATGTAACAGAAGCTCATTTTCAGGCGGGGTTTAACCCCGATACAAAGGGGCGGTACATTACTATGGCTCACAATGCCGAAATGTTCAGGCTCTTGTGCCGGAATTCGGCGATAAATATCCCATCCCCAAAACAGCAACTCCCATATGGTTGCTTTTACTTAACGGGCCATTATTAAATAGGGGACTGACACGAAAGTTTGTCCGCAACAAATGTTGAATGGAAAGCCGATAGTTCAAAAATAAATTGGGAGTTACATTCAGATCTTTGCAACAAACGATGGTTGATTCTTTTCAGGTGTTGATTGAAAACAATTAATTCGGTAGAAGAAACATTAAATGAACCGCCCGATTCTGATAAGATTCAAAAACCTGTTTTTAGTTAAAGGGGCATTTGCACTTTTGATGTTGTACAACATTTTTTTTGCGACGCAAAGCTTTGCGCAAACCTTTGCGGTACGAATCACTTTTCGGGTAGGTTGTTATTTTATAAAAGAAGGCTAATTTTGGCATAAAAATTACAAATAAATTAGACAATGAAAAAACGAATAGTGGTAACCGGAGCCGGTGGTTTTATCGCCGGTCATCTTTCCCGAAAACTTGCAGATATGGGACATCATGTACGTGCTGTGGATAAAAAACCGCTGACCGAGTGGTACCAGGTGCATGATGATTGCGACAATCTGGTACTTGACCTCAACGACAAGCATAATTGTTACACTGCCTTAAACGGATTTAATGAAGTATACAACCTGGCGGCTGACATGGGTGGGATGGGATTTATCGAAACCCACAAAGCAGAATGCATGTTGAGCGTATTGATCAATACGCATTTGCTTATGGCTTCGCGTGATCTGGGAATTACCCGGTTCTTTTATGCTTCTTCAGCATGTGTATACAACGGAGATAAACAAACCGATCCGAACAATCCGGGATTAAAAGAAGCAGATGCCTATCCTGCTCTTGCAGAAGATGGCTACGGATGGGAAAAGTTGTTTTCTGAAAGGATGTGCCGTCATTTTATGGAAGATTACGGTATCGTAACCCGGGTTGCCCGCTTTCACAATGTTTATGGACCCTATGGTACCTATGACGGGGGACGTGAAAAAGCTCCTGCAGCCATGTGCCGGAAAGTAATTGAAGCAGAACTGTACGGCAAGGATGAAATCGTTATCTGGGGAGATGGAGAACAAACCCGGTCATTTATGTATATCGACGAATGTGTTGAAGGCATATTAAAAATTATGGAAAGCAACATTGAGGAGCCCATTAATCTTGGCAGCGATGAAATGGTTTCAATAAATAAATTGGTGGATATTGTTGAGAACATCGCCGGTATAAAACTTAAACGTACGTATGATTTAGATGCTCCAAAGGGTGTTCGAGGCAGGAACAGCGATAATACCTTAATTAAGGAATACCTGAACTGGGCTCCTTCCTATCCGCTGGAGAAAGGTATGAAAAAAACATACGACTGGATAAAAGAACAAATGACAGCGGGCAATAAGAAATTCAATTAACGTTTCAAAATACAAACAGGGAATGTTCAGTATTCCCTGTTTTTGTTTAATATACTTGGAACATCATACTGAAAGAATGATTTTATGGGCAGCAAAACAGTAATGGTTAGCGGATGTTACGATTTATTGCATTCGGGGCACATCGCATTTTTTAAAACAGCCGCACAATACGGTAAACTGCATGTTTTCGTAGTGAAAGAT
>OBJA01000797.1_pt1 | contig 25510 bp, 21 predicted proteins | sample 1519751 | NCBI WGS metagenome assembly OBJA01 (sample SAMEA3881238, study PRJEB22517) | soil metagenome | biome: lake sediment; feature: soda lake sediment; material: sediment, water from around vicinity | place: India | collected 2013-12-23 | depth 3 m
GACAGCGCCAGACGCGGCAAGACTTCGATGGGCTGGTTCTATGGATTCAAACTCCATGCCATCATCAATTCCAGGGGTGAACTGATCCGTCTGCGGCTCACTGCCGGTAATGTTGACGATCGTAAACCCATGCCCGATCTCTGTCAGGGATTGTTCGGCCAGTTGTTTGCCGACAAAGGCTACCTCGCTCAGTGGCTCACTGAAGTACTGGACCGGCAAAACCTTCAACTCATTACTCCCCTCAGGAAAAACATGAGACCTGTGCCTCGTACCAGGTTCGAGAAAGCCATTCTGCGTCGCCGTTCCCTGATTGAAACCGTCTTTGATGAATTGAAGAATCTTTGCCAGATCGAGCATACCCGACACCGTTCTCTCTTCAATTTTATCGTTAACCTAATGGCTGGTATCGTCGCTTACTGTTTGTCTGATAACAAACCAACTTTGAATCTGACCAGGGTCAACAGCCTGGCTAAGGCTTAAGGGGCTTATCCCGAACTCAGGTTATTGACGTTCGAAAGTACAAAACCGCGGGTAAAAAGTGCATCATAAGTACCGACATAACTTGTCGTACGTACACCCGCGACGTTGCGCACGACATCGCCTATAGTTTGTGCTGCTTGATCAATCGCGGTTTCAACCGGAATGACAGAGACTGTCATCGGCGTGTCGAGAATGGAAGCGCCTGAACGTGTTACCGCAGCCGTATCTGCTTTGACTCTTGCCTGATTTTCAGTACCCACGCTTGCTGATACGGTTACCGTCGGTAGGGTGCTGGTCTGATTAGTGGCTGGTTGTGCGGATATGACTGTAAAACCGTGATCACTGGTAGCTTGCCATACCAGGCCAGAATCTGCCAGTAGCCGTTCCAGTGCCTGTTGGGGTGTTAATGCTCCTTTGACTGCTGGCGCCATTCTGGTTTCGGTCAGATCGGTCGAAAATATAATGCGCGCACCTGTTTGGCGAGCCAGTGTATTGAGTGCTTTATCCAGCGGTTGGATTGGAATATCGATCTGGGTATCCGCAGCGAGTACAGTGGGATGACTGTTGAATAACAACAATATCAGTAGGATGGATTCGAATACATGAAACCTTATGCCGTATAGCGTGTTTTTAAGCGTACTTTTAATTCTGTTTTGCATCTGAATAGCTCCCCTGTGAATTTTTGGCTTTCACAGGGTTGGCGTTTATCAAGAAGCAAATGTTGAGGTGTGTTGGAAATTTTTTTACTCTCGCTCGGGTCCCCAGGAATCAGCGGCTTTCTATGGTAACGGTATTGTCCGGTGCCCGTCGTATCCTGACAGCGATACTGATCGGTAAAGTGTCGATCAGAGATTCGATACCTTGAATGTCGTATTCACCTGATACACGCAAACGGGCAGCTTTTTCATCCTGTATGATCAGTGGGGCCTGGCGATAGCGCTGTATTTCAGCAATGGCTTCCTGCAATGGCGTGCCATCGAATATCAGTTTACCCTGTAGCCAGGCGGCTGCAGTGGTGGCTGCAAGGGATTGAATGGGTGCAATCGAATGACCGTGCGTGAGGGTGGCTTGATTTTGTATCAGTATCTGCTTGGTTGTTGGGGTGCTGATTTCCACCGCCCCTTCTATCACGGTAACCATGGCCCCTTTCTGGGTATGACGTACATTAAAGACTGTGCCAATATCGCGGATGGTTGCATGGTTGGCATAAACCATGAAAGGCCGCCAGCTATGTTTAACATGGAATGATGCTTCACCCTGGATAAGCGTGAGGTGTTGCGAGTGCAATCGGGTTTCAGCCTGTACGGTAGTCTGTGTATTCAAGGTGATGACGCTGCCGTCGAGCAGGGTATAGGCCGATTGCTGGCCGATTGTTGTAGTGAATTGACGGCTTTGCAGCACGGGGTCGATCAGCCAGATGCTGACCAGAAATATGGATAACGCAGTGCCGATAGCTGATTTGATACGTCGCCGGCGTTTGCACTGTGTTTTAGCTTCCTGCAGAATTTCTTCCCGCGAAGGAAAATGTGCGCGTAATGCATTTTCATAAGGTGATAGTTTGTCATCCGCTGGTATATCTTGCTTGTTAGCGGATTGAGGTTCTTGCTGTGGTGGGCGCATTTATTCCCAGTGCCACGTGCGTTGTATGGTTGCCATGGCTCGTGAAAAATGTTGGGTCACCATATTGCGTGAAATACCCAATTCCTGAGCGATTTCCAGTTGTGGCATGCCGTGCAGGCGATGCAACAGAAATACTTGCTGCTGACGGGGTGGCAGGCTCTCGATAATACGTTTGAGCGCTTCCAGTCGTTGGGTGAAATCCAGTATTGCCGCACCATCTGTATCATGCGCATGAATATCAGGTATTTCTGCCACGGAGTTGATATAACGGCGCTGTCTTTCATCATTGCGGCAAAGGTCAATTGCGCGGTTCTTTATTGCCCGTCGTAAAAAGGCGAGTGGTGTGTGAATGACCTTTTCCGGTGGATGTTCAATGAGTTGCAAACAGACATCATGTACTACTTCATATGCGAAGTGACGATCCCCGAAATAATGTCGAACGTAGTCCACCAGGTCCTTATAGTGATAGGCTAATGTGACAATAAGTACGGAATGGGATGAAATTGAAGACATGATGCAAACGGGCTAATTGGTTTGAAACGAGATTATCCTAATTTACTCCAATATTGCAAATAAAAATCGTTTTCAATAACGAAAAATTTCCTGCCTTGGTTGAATTTCGATTTCCTGAAACTGTCATTTATCTGCTACTGGATCAATGAAACTGCGCGTAGTGTTATCAAGATCAATTAGGATTAGATTGAAGCCTGCCGACTATCTGATCCTCGTTACGAGGAATTCACTGAAGCCTCGGATTTATGTATTGGGATATCTTTCTTATGAGAAGTAGAAGCTGACTTATGATTGATTTACGTGCGTGTAAGTTGGACATTGGACAGCGGTGATTGAGTTGTTGGGTATGAGGAATGTCCTGGCATCGGCGGCGCGCATTGCCTAAATCTGTCTATACATAACCAGGGCTATGAGCTGGCAAATTTTAAAATGGGCGAGTATCGTCAAATCCTGTAGTAGTTAGTTATCCGTGTCATAACGAGCAAGCTAAGATGGAACAAGAATTGAGCGATTGTGCGCTTTTTCGTAGAAAACTACTGGTGTTCTGATAGCGATTAATCATATATTTAACTGTTCTCTATATAGAATAGTGATGCTGATTACACTGTCTGTTCAAGTAATTGTTTCGTACACGTAGTGTATTGGGTAAATAATGTGAGGAGATGACAATGAAAAAGATTCTGGGTGTTTATGATGCACCACCTCTTCATTGGGTGGGTGATGGTTTCCCGGTACGTTCACTGTTTTCTTATAGCAATCATGGAAAACTGCTGAGTCCATTTCTGTTGCTGGATTATGCTGGCCCCGTTGACTTTGCTCCAGTTGAGAGATCGCGTGGAGTAGGGCAGCATCCACACCGTGGGTTTGAAACAGTGACTATTGTTTACCATGGCGAAGTGGCGCATCGAGATTCAACTGGTCAAGGCGGAGTGATCGGCCCGGGTGATGTGCAATGGATGACTGCAGGCTCAGGTATTCTGCATGAGGAATTCCATTCAGAATCTTTTACACATTCTGGCGGTCAGCTTGAGATGGTGCAGTTATGGGTTAATTTACCCGCCAGGCATAAGATGGTTGCTCCGCATTATCAGGCCATCCTTTCTGCAGATATTCCGGTAGTTGCTTTGCCGGATGAGGCTGGCAGTGTCCGAGTAATTGCAGGCTGTTATCAGGATCATACGGGGCCAGCCCAGACTTATACACCAATGAATGTCTGGGATATGCGGCTGAAACGGGGGAAATTCATCGAATTACCATTACGTGAGGGATGGAATACGGTACTTGTCGTTTTACATGGACAGGTATCGATCAATGGCAGTTCTCTGGTCAAAGTTGCGCAAATGGTATCGCTTGATCGTACAGGTGATACGGTATCAATCGATGTGCGGGAAAACGCCACTGTGCTGCTGCTCAGCGGTGAACCCATCAATGAACCGGTTGTCGGATATGGTCCTTTTGTCATGAACAGCCAGACAGAAATCGATCAGGCAATTGCAGACTTTAACGACGGGCATTTTGGGCAGTTGTCCCACTAGTCTCTACCGGTAGGTAACAGAGAGATCAAGCTACCAGCCGGGAGTATGTTGAGATGACCAGGCCAGGCGATTGGATGGTAAGCATTCCTGAGCGCTGGTCAAATACATGAAATCACATCCGGTTGGCGTAATATTCCACGACCTGCTGTACATCGATAGGAAACGGAACATCTTCAGCAGTAGGCAGGTGGGTAACTTTGCCGGTTTTATCCTTTTCATCCCAGAGCAGCCATTCAGGGCGGCTTAGGGGTAAGTCCTGCAATGTTCCCAGTACTAGGGGTAAACTCATACTTTCCGGCTTGATAGTGATTTCATCACCCACATTCAGACGGATGGACGGAATATTAACAGACTTGCCGTTCAGGCGAACATGGCGGTGTGATACCAGTTGCCGTGCTGCTATGAGAGTCGGTGCAAACCCGGCGCGAAATACCACATTATCGAGCCGGCGTTCCAACAGTTGCAATAAAGTTTCACCTGTTGGCTCGGTGCTCTTACGCGCATTCAGCATCAGATGACGCAACTGGCGTTCAGACAGACCGTAATTGAAACGCAGCTTCTGTTTTTCCTGCAGCTTGAGACCAAAATCCGATTTTCTGCGGCGCACCAGTTTGGTGCCATGCTGACCCGGTGGAGTCGGCCTGCTTGCGATAGTTTTACGCGATAAACCAGGCAGATCGACACCTAGTGCTCGCATGATTTTCAATCTTGGTCCCGTGAACCGTGACATAACTGCTCCAGCTTTAATTAATGAATCGGTTGTCCGGCATGATCATACCGGCAGTCTTTGTTTGTACCTGTTGATATAAAATCTGCTTCCACTGCCTGACCAGTTGCTGTGCCACTTCAGTGATCAGCTTCGATTCCGCATACTGCGGTGCGGTCAACTTGTGCGCAAGATCCAGCGCCAATTTTGCCAGTTCCATCGATGGTTTGCTTGCATACTGTGCTGCCACGCAGCACAAAGATGCCATTACTGCACTCGCTGTAGGTAAATCCGGATCGAATTGTGCATTTGTTTCTGCTTGTTGGTTCATACAAATGACCCTGTCAGACATTTCGAATAATGGTAATGATTCGTATTTGTTAAGTCAACTCATAATCCTTGATTAAATCAAGCAAGCTTTCCTTTCATCCATTTGTCCATGACGACGACAGCAGTCAGATCACCGGTAACGTTGATGGTCGTGCGACACATGTCGAGAATGCGATCGACACCGAAAATAATGCCGATTCCGGCGGGTGGCACACCGATACCCGATAAGATGGTGGCCAGTACGGCAATACCGACACCCGGTGTGGCGGGTGTGCCGATTGAAGCGCCAACCGTGGTGCATAACAGCAGGATCATTTCTGTGAAACTCAGATCCACTTTGAAGATCTGGCACAGGAAAACAGCGGCTACTGCCTGGTAAAGTCCGGTGCCATCCATATTGATCGTCGTCCCGACAGGAATGACAAAACGACTGATATCTTCACTGACACCAAGATTTTCTTCTGCTGCACGAATGGATAAAGGCATGACGGCAGCTGAACTGGAGGTGGAGAAAGCCAGCAGTTGCACATCACGTATGGCACGCAGAAATTCGAATGGTGGACGATGACCGAAAACGGCTGCTCCAAACAGATACAAGCCGAGAATGATCACGAGTCCCAGCAATACACAACCCATATACCAGCCGATCGCTGTCAGTATATCGAAGCCCAGCCGAACCATGGCATCGACCATCAGACCGAATACAGCATAGGGGGCCAGTGCCATGGCCCAGCTGATGATCTTCATTGCGGCCACTTGTCCGAACAGGCATAAATCCTCGAATGGCTTTGCGATTTCACGGGGAATGGTCAATGCCGCTACACCGAGAAAAATCGCACCGATTACGACTTTGAGCATGTCGGTTTGCATGGCTGCTTCGACGAAATTGGAAGGGATGAGGTTAACGATGCGTTGCGGGACAGTCAGATCGTCAAATGTTTTTATACCACCATCAGCCGACATAGCGGCTACCATCGTATCGATGCCGGTACCAACCGTATGCCCGGGCTGGATGATAAGTGTGATGGCAAGGCCGATTCCTACGGCAACAAAAGAAGTGATGATGAAGTATGGCACGATGAATGCCCCCATACGCTTCAACTGGTGTGGAGAACCACTGGTCAGAATACCGAGTGCGATGGAGCAGATGATCAACGGAATAACTACCATTTTGAGCATTTCCAGAAAAATGACCCCGGGCAGTGCAATCCATTCCGCTGCCGTGAGCACAGTATCGTTTTCCAGTAATGCTAGACCGCCAGGAGATAATGCAAGACCTGTGAGGATACCCAGTACCATCCCCAGCAGAATTTTTGCCCATAAATGCTGGGCGATCAGGGCGCCGATGGATTGGCCTAAAGATTGTTCACGTCGGGAAAATGCCATGGGCGCCAGCATATCATCGTTCTTACGCTGACAGGTTCCAGAAAATAACTGGGAGATGCCTCTCGATTGTTTTTCACCAGTTGAATCGTATACCACCATAAATTGCCCGGCCGTAGCCGGAGTTGAAGAGTGCCGAAGTGGCATCGGCCGTACCGGAGGTGATCGTGGTTGAGATGTAGCGGGTATCGAGCAGATTACGTCCTTCGAGGTAGCCGGACCATCCTTTACCCGGGTCATAGCCGATTCTGAAGTTCAGGAGCACGTACGAGCCGATGGTGAGATTGTTGGCGTTGTCAGCGTAGTAGGCTCGTGGCATCCATTCGACATTCGGGCCGGCGTGGAATCCATTCGGGTATTTGTAGAGCACTTCTGCGCGCAGGTAGTGGGGTGGTACGCCGGGCAGCTTGTTGTTTCCATAAAGGGTGTCATTGTCAAAAAAGAAATCGTTGTAGGTGTAGGCTACGTCGAGCCAGATAAGATCTTTCCGGGCGGCGATTCCTTTGAGAAATGCGGCACCGAATCCCAGTTCGATCCCCTGATGTACGGTACGATTTGCATTGACTACCGTACATGGGCTGAACGGCGACGTTCTCAGGCATTGCAGCTCATTTCTGATATGGGCACGGTAGAAGGCGATATCCCATTTGAAATCGGCTCTGCGCCCGCGTGTTCCGATTTCGTAGGTGGTGGCAGTCTGGGCATCGAGTTCCGAGCTGGCGGGTGTCATGAAGGTGTTCGTGTCGAAAGTCGGTACTTCGGCACTGCGTGAGATATTGGCAAAGATCTGTACATCGGGAGCAATGTCCCACAACAATCCTCCTCTGGGGCTGAAGATGCTGTAAGCACGGCGGCCCGACTGATCGCCATCCGCCAGGAAACGGTCATTCCGGTCGCGAATCGCATGCAGGAACTGCCCGCCGGCAACCAGCGCGACATTCTGCAGGAAGTAGAAACTGTTTTCCGCATAGATTGAATAGTTCTGGGATTTATCCACCGTGGACATGGCCAGTGCTCCTTTCACCGCATCTCCCGGGTTGATGTATTCTTTGTAGTTGATTCTACCGTTGTGAACGTTTGCACCTGCGACGAAGCGGTTGCGGAAGCCGGCGATCAGCCGGTCATCGGTTGCACGCGCGAAGCCACCGTAGTCATGGACATAGTAGTCCAGGTACCGGTAGATGGGATGATCCACATGGCGATGATGGCCAAAGAGACCAAAGTCGACCGTGATAGGGCCGAAGTGCAGCGTAGTCTTGTTGGCGAGCCGTACTGAATCGATGTTGCGTTGCTGATCCTGCCGTACGAACTCGGGATCGGCACTGCGTGGTGAATCCAGCGCCATGCTTTTGGTCAGCTCGCCTGGTAAACGCTGGCGCCATGTATTCGCGTTCAGGTAGAAGCGGGTCTCGGCATCTTGTGAGAATCGATAACCGAAGTTTGCACTGCCGAGTACCATATGGCCGTTGCTGTGATCGCGATAACCATCCTCGCGTTGCGCCGATGCAGTGATGAAATAATCGTATAGGCCGTGGATTCCGCTCGTGCTCACCTGTCCTTTCATATAGCCGAAGCTGCCTGTATCCACTCGCCCGCTGAACCGGGGAGCATCATACCCTGTTGGTGTGACGAAGTTGATTGCACCGCCGAGAGAATTGGCTCCATAACGCAGTGCATTGGCGCCTTTGAACACTTCGACATAGCGGTAAGCACTCGGATCGATTTCGAAGACATCGAACAAGCCATCAGCGGTATTGATCGGGATGCCGTCCATATACATGTTGATGCCACGGTTGCCGTAGTTGCGTGTCAATCCGGAACCGCGGATCGATATCCGGTTATCGATATTCGATTTGGGTTGGGCGATGACACCGGGTATCCAGCCGACGATGTCCTTGATGGTTTGTGCCGGTGTACTTTTGAATCGGGTATCGGATATGACTTCGACGGCACCGGGTGTGTACTGGATATTGGCCGTTGCCTGTACGGTATTCGGAACGGTTAGTGAGGCTTCGTTACCGGCCGTGGATGAATCAGTGGTGATGGTGATTTCGGGTAAAACCGTATTGGCAGCGACCTGGCTGATGACGACCATGCTGTTATCGACTATCTCGTACTTCAATTGGTTTTTATTCAGTACCTGGTTCAATGCTTCTGCCAGTGTAAAGTTGCCATGGAGAGGTGGAGAAAGGTGATTTCGGGTGACTTCATCCGCATAAATCAGCTTGATGCCGGTGATATTGGCCAGGTGATTCAGCGTGGAAGAAAGAGGTTGTGCGGGAAGATCGAAAGAATAATGGGCGGTTTCATTTTGTGCATGGGCCGTATTCACCCATAGCAGAAGCAGTAGCAGAAATAATCCGGCAATAGATTTCATAGTATTTTTCTCCAGTCAGGAAGGTATAAAGTTTTCTGGTGTCCTGTCTGGTAAGACGTGAAAAACACGATGAACTGGTCACATTTTTTTATTTGTCCGATCGATCAGCAGAGTTTGCCCATCCGGCAGTTTTTTTACTCTGACTGGTAAAGCTTTCTCCAGGCTGCTGAGAAAAAGTGGCAGATCACGGGTGCCGAATGTTCCGCTCAGCGTCTCGTGTGCAATGGCGGGGTCAGTAAAAATGAAGCGTACCGGATGATAGCGTTCCAGCTCGGCCGCCACTGTTGCCAGAGGAGTCTGGCGGAATATCAGCCGCCCGTGCTGCCAGGCTGCGATCTGTTCGGTATCGACCAGGTAGGGTATAGCATGACCGCTGCGAGAGGAGTAGTGTTGCTGATATCCTTCATCCAGATGTATGCCATCGATTTCCACCGCACCTTCCAGTACCGTGACCGAAATCTCATCCTGCTGTTTATGGACGTTAAACCGGGTGCCGATATCCTGGATTTGCAATTTGTCTGTATGCACGACAAAAGGACGCCAAGTTTCGTGTGCAACGTCAAAAACGGCTTCTCCCGTATCCAGCGTGATTTTGCGTTGCAGGTAAGAAATGCGGACGTGCAGACGGGTAGCCGTATTCATGTTGATACGGCTGCCATCCGCCAGGGAGATGAGGCGCTGCTCTCCCAATCGGGTGGAATAAGTGATGGTTTCAGCGTTGTATTCCAGCCAGCCGATACTCATCAAAGCAGATGAAATCAGGAAGAACAGTGCCCAGCCGAATATGCCGGCCGGCTGGTGTTTGGGCCGGCGTTGTCTGGCTTCATGCAAACCGGGAATATCGGGTGTTTCTTTCAGTTTGTCTGTTTCAGACCATAAGCGCTCAGCATACGTATAGGCTGCCTGATGAGCTTCATTTTTACAGAACCAGCGGTTGAATTTCCGCCTGTCCTCATCCGTACAGTGTTCAGACTGTAATAGAAAGAACCACTTCAGTGCCTGTTTGAGTAGCTGTTCGTCAGGAGGGCCGGAAGTGGGCATACAGTATATTAGGCGATAATGCGGTTCATGCTGCGGTGGCAACGCAACATAGCCTGTACCAGACGTCGTTGCACGGTTTTCTCGGAAATATTGAGGCGGATGGAGATTTCACTGTAACTGAGCTCATCGATTTTACGTAGCAGAAAAACATCGCGGCAGCCTTGCGGCATGGAAGCAATCGTATCCAGTAATAGTCTGCATTGCTGCCGGAGACTCACGATTTCATGCGGCTGGAGCAGCGGGCAGGGCAGGGTTTCGTCGAGCAGCAGGTATTCTATTTTATTTAAGGGGTCACGCTGGTGATCCATGGCCAGATTATGGCCGATCCGGAACAGATAAGCGGACAAACTCAATATATTCGATAAATCGCGATGGCCCAGTAACCGGATGTAGGCTTCCTGAGCGAGATCAGCTGCTGTTTCACGGCAACCGACCAGACGGGTGATGCGACTGATCAATTGTGACTGGTATCGCTGGTAGAGTGCTGTAAATATGGGGGAATCCGATGAGGGCATGATGCAGTAGCGAAAAGAGTCATAGTAACCATTGTATGTCCGGATCAAATTATCCGGACAAAAGCAGGAAATGAGAATGCGACAAATTGTCGCAGGGAGGGGCCGGGTGAGTGCTGCCGCTGGGTTGCCGATGCGGCAACATCATTCAAGGGTCGCCAGCCATAGCGATTTTATCTGATGCACGTATACTGGGTATTGCCGGCGTGCAGTTATCGGTCCGGCGATTTTCCAAGGAGCAGAATTATGAAAGCGACACAACTTTTGCATAATCTCGGCCAGAGTCTCTGGCTCGATAACATTACACGTGATTTGTTGACCGACGGCACACTCAAGCGTTATGTCGACGAGCTTTCGGTAACGGGACTGACTTCGAACCCGACTATATTCAACCAGGCAATCAAAAACAGCAGTGCCTACGAAGCTTCGATTCGTTCAGGTTTGGAACAGGGTAAATCGAGTGAGGAGATTTTTCTCGATCTGGCGCTGGAGGATTTGACCCGGGTTGCTGATCTGTTGAGGCCGGTTTACGATCGTACCAATGGCATTGACGGATGGGTGTCACTGGAGGTATCTCCTCTGCTGGCCTACGATACCGCCAGTACCATAGTGGCTGCAAAGGAAATCTGCAACCGGGCGGCCCGACCGAATCTGCTGATCAAGATTCCGGGAACCCGCGAAGGTCTGCCTGCCATTGAAGAAGCTATCTTTGCAGGTATACCGATCAATGTGACTTTATTGTTCAGTCGTGAACAATATGTGGATGCAGCTGAGGCATTTTTGCGCGGTATCGAACGGCGTATCGATGCCGATCTCAATCCTGATGTGATATCCGTTGCTTCTTTGTTCGTCAGCCGATGGGATGTTGCAGTAGCCGGCAAGGTTCCGGAAGCGTTGCGCAACAGACTGGGTATTGCGATTGCCGGGTGTACCTATAAAGCCGCCCGTGACCTTTTTGATTCACCGCGCTGGCTGCGTGCCTACAATGCTGGTGCACGGCCGCAGCGCCTGTTATGGGGAAGTACGGGAACCAAAGATCCTGCTGCTTCGCCAGTTCTGTATGTGACGACGCTTGCTGCTCCCTTTACGATCAATACGATGCCTGAGGCTACCTTGAAGGCACTTGCCGGTCATGAGGATCTGAGTATCGACTATATGCCTGCTGATGGCGGAGATTGTGAGCAGATTCTGGAACGGTTCGCCAGAGCGGGTATTGATATCGATGCGCTGGCAATTCAACTCCAGCAAGAAGGGGCAAAAGGGTTTGTGACTTCCTGGCAGGAATTGATGTCGGGGATCGATTCGAAATGCACTGCCCTGCCGAAGGAAAAAACGGATTAGGAAACCTTTGAAAAACAACTTGCGTTGCCATTCTTGCGTTAAAAGCCGGGTCAAAATGCTTATTAATCACGTATAAACTCCGCTTTTTACTCGGCGGCAGCGTCTTGCCCTACGGGCCAGTCTTACGGCTGTTCGCTACGCTTTGCTTGCATCACCGACTTTTACCTTGAACTGACTGCCTCGCTGACATTTTTCAGAGATTCCATAAGCCTGTTTAAGAGCTCAGATGTGCTGACGATGTCCGCTATTATGGCCGGGAACTGGCGGAGATGCCGGATGACTATTCGTTATCACCATCACGGTGCAGTCCATTTCCAGTTTCTGATTTCCGGCATGTCTTCACCGTGGCGGTTGATATATTCGCGGTGCTCGACCAGTTTGTCGCGCATGGTTTGTCTGAGATAGGCCGCTTTGTATCCCAGATGGGGAACACGATCGATGACATCATCGACCAGATGGAAACGATCCATGTCGTTGAGTACTGTCATATCGAACGGTGTGGTAGTGGTTCCTTCTTCTTTATAGCCGCGCACATGCAGATTGGAGTGGTTGGTGCGGCGGTAGGTCAGACGGTGGATCAGCCAGGGATAACCGTGATAGGCAAAGATGATAGGTTTGTCCGTGGTGAACAAGGTATCGAACTCCCGGTCGGAGAGCCCTTGCGGGTGTTCCCGGTCATGTTGCAGCGTCATCAGATCGACGACGTTGATTATACGAATACGCAGCTCGGGTAAATGTTCCCGCAGGATGCTGACGGCGGCCAGGACCTCGATGGTGGGAACATCTCCGGCGCAGGCAATGACGACATCCGGTTCGCCAGTCTGATCATTGCTGGCCCATCCCCATATACCAATACCGGCAGTGCAGTGTTTGATCGCAGCATCCATATCCAGCCATTGCAGTTCTGGCTGCTTGCCGGCAACAATGACATTGACCAGATTGCGGCTGCGTAGACATTTATCCGTGACGTACAGAAGACAATTGGCATCGGGCGGCAGATAGATGCGGATAATATCGGCCTTTTTATTGATTGCGTGATCAATGAAGCCCGGATCCTGGTGGGAGAAGCCATTATGATCCTGGCGCCATACATGGGAAGTCAACAGATAATTGAGTGAAGCGATGGGTCTGCGCCATGGAATTTCCTTGCTGACTTTCAGCCATTTTGCATGCTGATTGAACATTGAATCGACGATATGAATGAAGGCTTCGTAGCAGGAAAACAGGCCATGCCGCCCGGTCAGCAGATAACCCTCCAGCCAGCCCTGGCAGGTATGTTCACTCAGAATTTCCATTACACGGCCATTGGGTGCCAGGTGTTCATCCTCGGGCAGCGTTTCGGCAAGCCAGGTTTTGGGTGTAGCGTCATACAGGTTTCCCAGTCGGTTGGAAGCTGTTTCATCTGGTCCGAATACCCGAAAATTATGGGTCTTCAGATTCAGGTGCATGATGTCTCGCAGGAAACTGCCCATGATCCGGGTCGATTCGGCCTTGATCTGGCCGGGTTGCGCAACTTCGACCGCATATTCCCGGAAATCCGAAATACGCAGTTGTTTTATCAATATTCCTCCGTTTGCATGCGGATTGGCTCCCATACGCCGGGTACCTGTCGGTATCAGGGTTTGTAACTCCTCGATCAGCCGGCCTTCAGTATCGAACAGTTCCTCAGGATGATAGCTTCTGAGCCAGTCTTCGAGTTGCTGGATATGCTCCGGTTTTTGTGCAAGCTCCGAGAGCGGCACTTGATGAGAGCGCCAGGAGTCTTCCGTTTTCAGGTTGTCGACTGTTTTGGGCCCGGTCCACCCTTTCGGGGTGCGCAGGATGATCATGGGCCAGCGAGGGTATTGTGTTACACCGTCGAGGCGGGCCCTGGTTTGGATCGACCTGATTTCAGCAAGTACCTGATCCAGTATTCCAGCCATGAGTTGATGCATAGTCAGAGGATCTTTTCCTTCGACGATGTAGGGTTGATAGCCATAGCCGTAGAACAGTTGATTCAGCTCTTCACGGCTGATACGTGCCAGAATAGTGGGATTGGCAATTTTATAGCCGTTCAGATGCAGGATCGGCAGCACTGCACCGTCTTGAACTGGATTGAGAAACTTGTTGGAATGCCAGGCGGTTGCCAATGGCCCGGTTTCAGCTTCTCCATCACCTACGACACAGGCTGCGATCAGATCCGGATTGTCGAACACTGCACCAAAGGCATGGGAGAGTGCGTAACCAAGTTCCCCGCCTTCATGGATGGAACCAGGGATTTCCGGTGTGGCATGACTGCCAATCCCGCCAGGAAAAGAAAACTGGCGGAACAGATGCTTCATTCCCAGGGTATCTCGCGAGATATCAGGATAATGTTCGGAGTAACTGCCTTCCAGATAAGTATTGGCGACCAGTGCGGGCCCGCCATGGCCGGGACCGGCTATGTAGATCATGTTCAGATCATCACGCCGGATAATGCGATTGAGATGGGCATAAATGAAATTGAGCCCGGGTGTCGTTCCCCAGTGCCCCAGCAAACGAGGCTTGATATGCTGCAATGTTAGCGGGGTCTGCAGCAGTGGGTTATCAAGTAGATAGATTTGGCCGACTGAAAGATAATTGGCAGCACGCCAGTAAGCGTCGATTTTTTGCAGTTCATCCGGAGTGAGGGGTTGCGGGAGTTGAGTCATGGCGAATTACCTCATTAAGGTCAAGTTATCTGGAGGTGTTCCGGCTCATGCCGTGATGAGTTGGAACGTGTGGCGAGCAATGACGATTTCTTCGTCGGTTGGCAGGACGAGGACCGGTGTAGGGCTGTCGGCAGTGCTGATGCGGGTGGCATTGGCCTGATTAGCGGACTCATCGAGCTCGATCGACAGCCATTTGAGGCGGGCGCAGATTCGTGTACGGATCTGCGACGCATGTTCGCCGATACCAGCAGTGAAAACCAGACCATCGATTCCTTCCAACACAGCCACCATTACCCCCAGCTGACGGCATACCTGCCAGACGAACAGATCAACGGCCTGTTTGGCAGCGGGATCATTGCTGGCCAGTAACGTGCGCATATCAGCGCTGATACCGGAAACACCGCGTAAACCAGCGTGCCGATGCAACAGATCGGTCAGAGTATCGTGGTCCATGTGTTGTTCCCGCATCAGATAGAGCAGTACCGCCGGATCGAGGTTGCCGCAACGTGTACCCATCGGCAAACCTTCCAACGGCGTGAACCCCATGGTCGTAGCAATACTTTTACCCTGCTGTAAAGCGCACAGGCTGGCACCATTGCCAAGATGTGCCACTACGATACGTCCTGTTGCCCGATCACCGAGATGCTCGGGTAGGATATGGGCAATATATTCGTAGGACAGCCCATGAAAACCGTAGCGCCGGATTCCCTGGTCTGTTAGATGGCCGGGCAGCGCATAAATCTGCTCCTCATCGGGCATGGTACGATGAAAACAGGTATCAAAACAGGCAACCTGTAGTAAATCCGGTCTGAGTCGTCGTAATGCGCGGATTCCTGCCAGGCTGTCGGACTGATGTAGTGGTGCCAATGGAACCAGTTGCAACAGCCGGGTGGTAACCTGTTCATCGATGAGGGCCGGCCGGTCGAATAGCATACCGCCATGGACGACACGGTGACCTACTGCTATTGGCTGTCTGTTTGTTTGTGTCTCCAGCCATTGTAAAAGTACCTCTATTGCATTCTCATGATGGGAGATGTGAAGAGTCTGCTGCCAGAATAGTTCTCCTCGGGAATCCTTGACTTGAAACCGGGATGAAGCATTATCGCCGATCTCGATTTTTCCCCGGCAGATCATCGATATGCTTCCGTATGTCATCTGATAGAGTGCGAATTTGAGACTGGATGAACCGGCGTTGAGGACGAGAATAGTTTCGTTCATGGCGATTTTCCTGAAAAATAGTTACCGGATATTGTTATCGATTTATGTGATTGTGTTTTTTATCCGGGATGTTACTAGAAACAGTTCTTATGTCATCATAGGATGGAATGATCGTATGAAGGGTGTATATTGCGGGTTTGTATCTATCCGATTGGCCGGTATGGTCCGATTGGTTCAGGAAACTGGAATTTTCAGGCCTGGTTTTAGATATCCGGGAGATCCATTGATTTTTTCATGAGGAGGTTCGGGAATGAAAGTGATAAATCTTGATCGTTTTGCAAAGTGTGTCCTGATGTTATCTCTGGTTGTGTTTACGTCGGGTTGTGGTGATGAACCGGAAGAAACTACTGGACAGAATCAGACCGGGGTAACGGAAGAAGCTGTTCAGAGTGATGAGATCGTGACTGGATCAGCAGTACCTGTTGAACCTGGTGAGACCGAGTCTGGTGAAGTCACAGAAGAATCATTGGAGTCAATACTGGCTAAAGCAGATGAAATTATCCAGCGTACGGGTGGTACTTTAAATGGTGAAGTAGAACCTGAATCGGAAGAAACGGCTGCGAGTGATGCTGAAGAGAATGAGTCTATAGTAGCTGCTCCTGCAACAGATTCAGCAGCAGGATCCGCTGATGATGGTCAGGATGTCGTCAAAGCTACTCCGGATCTGATCCGCAAAGTTCAGCAGGCTTTGACGGATGCCGGTTTAAATCCAGGCGTAGCGGACGGTAAACTGGGGCCACGCAGCAGAAGTGCACTAATTGATTTCCAGAAACAACATAGCCTGGCTGAAGGCAAAATAACCAAAGAAACATTGCGTGAACTGGGAATCGATTTCTGATTTTTTAAGTTAGGTGGAAATTCATGAGTCTGCTGAAGTCAGCTATCCCGCTCTTTACGATCTGATTAGGGCGAATACAGGCAGATTCATGTCCATGGTTTTTCATCTGCTCTGGAAATAGAATTCTTTCAGAGAAATGTGTAGAATTCACCGCCGTTCAGGCTGTTTGATCATTTATTCCTGAGAAAAAATTTCGTGGCGTTTCTTGTCCAAAAATATGGTGGCACCTCGGTAGGCAGCACCGAGCGTATTAAGCAGGTTGCACGTCGTGTGGCTGAATTTCGGGCGCAAGGGCATGAGCTGGTGGTCGTTGTATCGGCCATGAGTGGAGAGACCAATCGCCTGATCTCTCTGGCAAAAGAAATTCAATCCAATCCTGATCCCCGTGAACTGGATGTCATTCTGTCCACCGGCGAACAGGTAACGATCGGGTTACTGGCGATGGCTTTGCGTGAGCTGGGGATCAAGGCAAAAAGCTATACCGGCCCTCAGGTCAGTATTACGACTAACAACGCTCATACCAAGGCGCGTATCCTGAAAATCGATGAAAACCCTGTTTGTGCTGATCTGGCAGCAGGTTACGTGATTATCGTGGCCGGATTCCAGGGTGTTGATGAAACGGGTGATATTACGACATTGGGGCGCGGCGGCTCCGATACTACAGCGGTTGCACTTGCTGCAGCCCTCAGGGCGGATGAATGCCAGATCTACACGGATGTCAACGGTATTTACACTACTGATCCGCGTGTAGTGCCGGAAGCCCGTAAACTGGATACCATTACATTCGAAGAAATGCTTGAGATGGCCAGCCTGGGCTCCAAGGTCCTGCAGATACGTTCGGTGGAGTTTGCCGGTAAATACAAGGTCAAGCTCAGGGTCCTTTCCAGCTTTGAGGAAGGCGAAGGTACGCTGATCACGTTTGAGGAAGATAACAAGATGGAACAGCCCATAATTTCGGGGATTGCATTTAATCGTGACGAATCGAAAATTACGGTGGTAGGTGTGCCGGATCACCCTGGTATTGCCTATCAAATACTGGGTCCGGTGGCAGATGCCAATATCGATGTCGATATGATCATCCAGAACGTTGGGCATGACGGTACAACTGACTTTTCATTCACAGTTCACCGGAATGAATACGCCAGAACGATGGATGTGCTGAAGCAACAGGTATTGCCTCATATCGGTGCGCGTGAGGTCATTGGCGGAGATAAAATTGCCAAGGTATCGGTGATCGGGGTAGGGATGCGTTCCTATGCCGGTATCGCCAGCAAAATGTTCCGCGTTCTGGCAGAAGAGGGAATCAATATTCGTATGATCGCGACTTCAGAAATTAAAATTTCTGTCGTAGTTGATGAGAAGTATATGGAATTAGCAGTCCGGATTCTGCACAAGGCTTTTGATTTGGATCAGGTGAATAACACCAGCACAAAAACATGTTAGTATTATCAACTTTTGCAGCATAAGCCGATATAAAAATATCACCCACGGAGAGATGGCCGAGTGGTCGAAGGCGCTCCCCTGCTAAGGGAGTATAGGCTCAAAAAGCTTATCGAGGGTTCGAATCCCTCTCTCTCCGCCATTTTAAAATCTGACACTTTAAAATGAGCTAAAGCCTTAAAGGGCAAAGCAAAATGAGGGGTTCTAAAACCCTCGTTTCTTTTGTAAACCAGCCGGTCGGCAAAAGCCAATTTGAGCACCGTGCGCTTATCTTCAAAACGATCAGAATTCCATAGTTGACAAGGACTTGCGAGGAATTGTAGCGCCGTTCTAAGTGTTTCGTCAAAGCTGCGTGCAGGACGCCCGGTGGCGCCGATTTTTTCAACCAGCACGATCTTTCGATCTTCCAGCACCTTGATACGACTTTCATAGGCCGCGATCACCGACGGGACAGACGCATCGGCAATCCGGTCAAGGAACTGGTTGACCTGTCGTTCCACCTTCACCAACTCAGCCTTGAGCGCCTTGATGCGCTCCACGCTCGTGGCAAGGCGATGATCCCAAAGATCCTTGAGCATGGTACGCGCCGCCTTGAACAGATGCACCGTGGGCTGCATCCCCTTGAGCAAGTCTTCAAACTCGCCTTCGATCACACTGCGGCGGATGGATTTGCCATAGGCCGCGCAACCCCGTTTCGGGCACAGATAGTACGGGTGCCGCGCCAGCTTGCCCTTTGACCAGCAGGCCGTCAGCGGCGTACCGCAGTCACCGCATACCACGGCTCCGCGCAACGGGAAGTCCACGTTCAGGTTCTTGCGGTTCGGCACTCGTGCATTGCCGCGCAGACGCTCCTGAATCTGCATGAATGTCTCATAGCTGATAAGCCCTTCATGTTGCCCCTTGCGCAGCGATACGTCCCAGATCGGCGCTGAAACATACCCTGCATAAAGCGCCCTCGTCAGAATGTCTGCCACCTGCTGGTTGCGGACTTCCCCACGGTAATTGCGTGGGAACTCCGGGAAAGATTCAAAAAAGCGTTTGACCTCGGCCTGTAACTGGAAACGCCCCGACGCATAGCCTTCCAGTCCTTCCTGCACAATAGAGGCCAGCGGTTCATCGCGCACCAGCATGTTGCCTCGTCCCGATACCCGCTGATAACGGTAGCCAACTGGGCAGGCGAACGGCCAATAACCATTCATGATCCGCGCCCGCATACGGTTCTTGGTCTGCTCCGCGTTCTTGCGGCGATGATGCTGGGCGACGGTGGCGAGGATGTATTCCTGCAATTCACTGTCGGCATCGTCCCCGAACTCGACACTGGGCGATTCCAGCGATCCCCCGGCCATGCTGATGGCCGCACGCAACTCCATATGCGCCTTCACGCCGCGCGCCAGACGCGAAATGTCATCAATCAGCACCACGTGCGTAGCGTGGCGGTGCTTCCTGAGGAACGCCAGCATAGCCCTCATGCCCGGACGTTCGATCAGGCTGCCGGAAGCATCGTCCATGAAGGTTTCGATGACCTTATAGCCTCTGCCATGTGCATACTCCAGGCAACGTGTTTTCTGCGATGAAAGACCGTCGCCGCGCTTGGTCTGCGCGACCGTGGAAACCCGGCAATAAATGACCGCCAGTTTCTGATTCGTGCCCATGGCTCATTCCTCCTTGTCCGCGCCGTCAGTGCCAGCGACATTGAATTCATGGGTGGGGATGACCTGTTCTAGCGCATCCGGCGGGCTTTCTGAAGCCTTTTCAAAAAGAGCCGGAAGCGTAGATTCCGTATCGAAACCCCAGCGCACGAAGGTGGACATGATATCCCAGAGGGTGCGCAGGAAAGCCTCCTTCTGCGCCGCGGTCATGTCGCAGTCTTCGATAAACGCCATATACCTGTCCGCCTCGAAAGGCAGGACACCCGCAACCCGGTCTGTCCGGGGAGCGGAAGGCTTATTGGTGGTCATAATATTCCCCTTAGCGTTATGCAACTGATCGTTGCTTACATTTCCATAGTGCAACTGTATTAGTTAACAACCCGTAAACACGGTCTGCGCAAAAGCGCAGAAATCCGCGGATTTATAACCCTTCCTCCAGCCGGGGACGGTAGCCTTCGGGATAGGCCCACGTCCCTGTCTGATGCTGCGGCCAGTACGCCAGAGCGGCGGGCACATCCTCGCGCACGACACGCGCCCATGTCGTTCTCCCTATGCCCCAGCTGCGTCTCGTGATGGCTACACGATCCAGCGGCGGATGAAAGGGATTGGGCAAATAGCCACCCGCCATCTCGGGCCGGGTAAAGTAAGGGCGCTTGTTTGCCCGGATCGGTGCCAGACCAAGGCCGGAGATGAACAGGATTTGTGCATCCTCGGGCAGGTTCAGCGCTTCATCCGGCGTGATCAGGGCACGCGCCTGCTGGGCACGATGCTGCGCGGCATGGAGAGACTGCGCCATGTTCATGCCCGAGATGAAAGGATTTCCTCCCTGCATCAGGCCATGGACGAGGTGAGCCGCCTGCGTGCGCGCCGCTTGCTGGCGCAGCGTTTCGTCATAGCCCAGCGTCTGCTGCCCCAGCATCTGCGACACCAGCCGCGCCGTGTCCAGATCGCGCACGCCGAAGAACTGGCGGCACTGGCTGGAACCGATGAATCCGGATAGCGCCGCCTGTCCATAGTTACGCGCAATCTGCCCGGGGTCTTGCCAGAACGACCATGTGCGCAATCCCATCCCTCGGCCATAGCTATAGGCCCGCAGCAGCGCCTCGAAATTGCCCAGCTGCGCGGCCTCGTCCACCACCAGCAATACACCGGGGGCGGACGGATGGCGGTTTTTGTAGAGAATGGCCGACCCGAATATGGCCCGCTGTACCGGGGCCAGCATCCCCAGATATTCCGCCGGGATGACCAGATAGATATTGCAGTCCTGCGCGCATAGGGCTTCCAGCGAAACGTCCGAACCGCTCAGCGTGTCGCGCACCGCCGGATCGCTCAAGGCCTGCATCGCTTCATAGAGACTGCCGACGATGCCGCTATACTCCTTCGGCGCTTCCTGGCGCTTGCTGTCCATTTCCTCGGCCACGCGGCGAATGTCGCCATCGGGCATGGCGGCCATGCGCTGCACCAGCGCCTCCCACCCGGACGGAATCGCCATCATGTTGACCAGATCGTAGAAGCTGGCAAGGCTGATCGCATCGCGGCCCCGGCGGGAAGCGACACCCGCCACATGGGTCTTGATGAGCGCTTCGGAGAGTTCGCGGGCCCGCCTGCCGAAGTAATCATCCCCATGCGCGGGCAGCGGAATCAGATCGGCCACCAGCAGCTTGGTGTCGGCGTGGAAGGTGGCTGAATCATGATGTAAGATATTCCACGGATTGACCCGGTGGCGCGGCAGGCCATGCAGCCCAAAGGGATTGATGCAATACGCGGCCTTGCCCATGCGTATCTGGTTGCCGATGGAAATCGCCGCCAGTTCGCCGCGCGGGTCGTTAATCAGCATCCGGCGTGGCGCATCCCATACGCCCTTGCGATCCCGCAGCCCGCACAGGTTATAGGCCAGCACATCGCGCAGCTTGCCCGAGCCTGCGCCGCCGAAAGTGATGATAGGCGCGTCACCCGGCAGGCGCAGCGGACGCTCGCCCATGTACCCAAGAAACGGGCCGGAACGGCCATGTAACCCGGCGCGGGTGGTATGTTCGGGTGCAGCCCACCGCGCGCTGCCGAAGCGGAATTCTTCATGAAAGGCAGTCATGGCATTACTCCCTGAAACGGCGCATGGCCAGTGTGGTCATGCCCCACACCATGCCCGCTTTGAGCAACAGCGACGAGGCCGCGAAGATGGCGAAGGCTTCAATGCCGCCCATCACCCAGACCAGCAGCCACGCCCAATCCGTGCCCCACTGTGCCAGAAAATAACGGTAGAGGGGTATCTTGGTCAGATCGAAGATCAGAGGCGTGGCAAGAATGGTAAGGCCGAAGGCCAGCGCGCTGCCAAGCGCGGAAATACCCTTGTAGAGTCCAGAGGTGTCTTGGCTCATGATCATGCTCCTTTGCGGTAGTTGATGATGGAAAGCAGTGTAGGTTTCCCCACCATGCCTGTCAGCTTCAACGCGCGGGCAATGTAAAGCAGTTCAGGCAGCGCTACCGACAGATTTGCGCTGTCTGGCCCGTGAATACTGATTCTTAGCCCCATGGCCAATGCTTATATTCACAACTCCATCCTGAGTGAAAAACAGGCGCAGACCATCATGCGGGGTTACGCGCGGTTCGTCTCGCCCAGGGACATTGCGACGCAGGTAGGTGTCTCACGCCAGACCACCCACAGCCTTTACCTGAAATTCAGCCAGAGGCTGCACGCTGCCCACTGCTGGGAACAGGCAACGCACGATGAAGCGCGGCGGGACATCCTGCAATGGCTCACGGGCATTGAAATCCAGAATGCCTACCATCTGTACCGTGACGGGCCAGCCATCGAGGATTACCGGATCAGCCGGCAAGGCCGTATGCTCTCGCCGGAGGAATACGGCCCCTATGTCGTGGCGCGTGAACTCAAGGAAAAATGGGGAAAGGTGTCAGAGAAGGCGTTCGTGTTTCACTACGCCCTGATCCAGCGCATCGCCGAATACCGGATCGACTGGATGCATTTCTTCGGCACGGATGATTTGTCAGCGCCGAAAGTGGTGATGATGGCGGCGGGGCAGGTTTATGAAGGGCTTGCTGCTAAACTGCGGGAATGTCCGTTGGGGAGAGATGAACGACAAAAATTAGAATGATTGATTACAAGCCTGATATACGACCTAAATTTTTTTAACGCACCTTTAATAATTAATTTTCACAAAACGTTTCAGAGTACCAAAAATCATATGACGCTGCTATTCTTCACGGATGCCTTAGGAGTGTATTTTGCAACGATTGTATCAATTCTATTCAGATAATCCGGATGAATAAACTTTCTTATAAGCTCAAACCAATTATTTTCTAATTCGTCTGAAGTGATATTTGTTTTTGATATGACTTCAATAATGAAATCATCTTTACCCGGAGCAGATAGAAGTCGTAAGTCCAAGTATTGTAAAATGCTTTTACAGCTATCATCCTTATTTTTCTTCTCATAAAAGTAGTCAATAAATTCATCTTTTGCTTTATCTGTAACTCTATCTTCTATGAGTCGAATCTGTAAAAAAAGTGACCATTTCAATTGCTGACTTTTAACATTATCTGTTAGGGCATAATTGAATGCTAAGGGCGTCAGTATGAGATCGGTTCGATCAACCATAAAATTTTGTGAAATTACTTTCTGAAATTCAAATATATTTTCTAGCTTTTTTAGATTTAAGTCTTTAGAATCATTGGGATTTGAAAATACTATTACTATATCCCCCCATCCATCAGTGAGAAAATAGGCATCAGTATTTTCATTTATTGTAGCTTTGACAACGTTACTAAGTCGCTGGCAGGTTGAATCAGTCTTAGCTCGTATCAGTAAATAAATAAAATCCAGTCTGTATTGCCTTTTTTGAAGAGTGATAACAAAAAATGCTACTGGTTTATTTTTATTAAAAAATTCTGTTATGCTGGAAAAATTTTCTGGTTGAAGATTGGGTTGAGTGTCATTATCATCTTTTTTCAGGGAATGTATAAAGCGGCCAAATAAAGCCATCTCCTGTCTTGCAAAAAATGGTGGAAAATATTCATCATCTTTTGTGCCGCGCCTGAGAAAAGAATATTGAAGGGGGTATCGGTAAATTGGTCGAGTCTCTTCAATTATAATGGCATCGTACCGGCCCAGAACGTGCCAGATATTAATAGGTTTACCGTCAGAGCGGCTAACTGTATTTTGTGATCTATCGCGTATTTCTTCATGCAAATTTTTATCTGGATACGTTGGATATAAACCATAGGAAGCAATACGGCCTAGTACAGCAGTATTTAGTTTGCCCCCTTTTTGGTCTCCAGGCATACAATTCGATAATGATGATGTCATGGAACCGATAAAATCTGTTTTTGTTTCTGATGAACGAATTGATAGAAATTTGATAAATTCACAGTAACTGTCGTTTTTCCCATCATTATTGAGCAGCTTATACAGTTTTTCTAGTAGGTCATGCAGTGTATTTAATTTTAATCCGGCCACCCGTTCGCATGATCTACAGATTTCGGAATCAAACGAGCTTATATTTTGATAGGCATTTAATATAGCGTAAGCAGAATAATCCTCTTTCTGTTTTTCCATTGCAGATAATAATTGATCCCGAGTTCTCTTACGGAAACCTAGCCAAATTTTTCTATCGAGTACGAGTATATTGGTTTCTTCTCCAAGCCACGTTTGTAATTCATTTCCTATTTCTTTTTTTGGCTCAACGTTATTCTGATCATCAACATTAAGCTGATCAAATTTTGACACAATTTTAGCCACTATATCTACAGCAGTTCTTAATCTATGTATTGCGGGTTCGACAGACCAGGAATAGAACTCAAGTGCATAGGAAAAGAAGGCTCGGCCTAGAGGAAAGCTATTATGAAGCTGTCTGATAATCTCCGGAGGATCTTGTAAGTTATAACTAAAATTTGTATTTTTGCTACCTACGATATCCATCGCTCTCATCAATGCTGCTTGCCAAGGTATATCATATAAATGCCTGAAAAGAGTATTGGCTTCCGTATCCCGATCGTAATGAGCATAACGATCACCTAATGAAACAACCTCATAATATTGCTCGAACATACCTTCCCTATTATCGGGTATTCCAGAAAGAGGTCTATCATCTCGGGATTTGGCATTTAACTGCATGTAAAATAACTTATTGCGTACATCTTTATGAAGTCGTGCCATTGATCTGGGTAATTTTCTTGGCCCCCGTTTCTTTTCCTTCTCGGCATTTCGAGATTTTGGATAAGCAATATCATCCTCACTCCGCTTTCTTCTCCAATCTTTCGCTGATTTTATTGCATCACAACCTTCAATTACTTCGCATAAACGTCTTATCAATACCCCCCACATTATTCCCCTGGATGGATCAGCATGAACGATTAATGAATCCAGATAGGCATTCAAATCATCAAGAGCCTGATCAATACCATCTAACAAGAGTGATCCCAGGTTACCTGTAGGTAAGTGGTGGCATTTCTGGAGCCAGTAGGTCGTGATTTTAATCCGGAGCAGCCAATCTCTTGACAATGCTGCTATGGGTGGGCCGCTTTGTATTTCATCCACATTGGATAAATCAATTATGTTGTCACTGCTGCGTCCGACTAACAATCGCTCTGTATCCATTCCAGCTACCTCTAGAAACAAGGCATATACATAGGAATATCCCTTCACAGATGCGGCAAGTAAATCGCAGGCGATTTCGCGGCTCAGCTCCATGACGGACATGTCAGCTTTGGGAAGCCTATCCCAGCGGTGAAAATTAGAAAGCGTACTTTGAATTCGAGCTATTAGAGCATTTCTCGTTTAGTTAGATTGATAGCCGGAGTTGGTGAAGTAGTTACGGCATTCCTGGGGCTGGATGGTTTCAATG
>OBJA01000799.1_pt1 | contig 25489 bp, 24 predicted proteins | sample 1519751 | NCBI WGS metagenome assembly OBJA01 (sample SAMEA3881238, study PRJEB22517) | soil metagenome | biome: lake sediment; feature: soda lake sediment; material: sediment, water from around vicinity | place: India | collected 2013-12-23 | depth 3 m
ATTTCTTTTGTTATTTTGTAAAAACAATAATTCTTAATCTACAAAAATTTACATGTTTTAAATTTGCAAATAAAAATGAATAATAGTATAATAAAACAAATACTAAAAAAGGAGGAATATTATGGAACCTAAAGAAAAAGTTCTTGATGCGATGAAACAAGCGAACAAACCTGTTTCTGCCGGTGAAGTTGAACAATTAACTGGTTTAGATCGTAAAGTTGTTGATAAAGCTTTTAAAGATTTAAAAGCTGAAGAAAAAATCGAATCTCCAATCCGTTGCAAATGGCAACCTAAATAATAAAAAAACACTATGAAAAGAAATCATAGTGTTTTTTTGTACGGCTAGTATCCTGAATTTTCAATCATCCACTTAGCATATACACCATAGCCAAAATTAGGAGTATCAACGACAACATGAGAGACAGCACCAATTAACATGTTATTTTGAATGATGGGGCTTCCACTCATCCCCTGAATAATGCCGCCAGTTTTTTCTAAAAGCCTAGCGTCCGTAATTTTAATTTTTATTCCTTTTATATCTTTCGTTGTTTGTCTTTTTATTTCAATAATTTCAATTTCAAATGCTTCTTTTTTAGTATCATTAATAACCGTCCATATTTCGGCCTTTCCTAAAGAAACTTCCGTGGGATTGGCGATTTTTAGTTTATTCGCAAATAATAAGCCATTATTTTCTTCTAATTTCCCAAAAACACCAATATTTGAGTTCTTTGTAATGATACCAATAATATCTTTATCGAGTGTAGCTTGTTTTTCTCCTGGAATACCCGGAAGTGATTTTCTAATCCCTTTGATTGTAGAACTGGTAATATAACCTATACTTTGATCTTTCATTTCTTCATTAATGATCGAATGCCCTAACGCACCAAAGGATTGATTTGCAGGGTCGATATATGTAATCGTCCCGACACCGAGTACTTCATCTTTTACATATAATCCTAAAGACATTTTTCCAGTTGTTGTTTTAACTGCTTCACAAACTGTTACGATAAATTGCTGTTCTCTTTTTAGCTTAAGGATGACATCTTGATTGTTCGTCATTTTTGATAAAATCAACTGAATATCAGCAATTGTTTTTACAGCAATATTATTGATTTCAACGATCTTATCTCCGGTCTCAATGTCTCCTTTTTGCCAGGGTGAAAGATCACCCTTTTCCGTTTTTACATCGTATTTACCCGTTATGTATACTCCAGTTGATAGTTGTAGCCCAATTGAATCTCCACCTGGAATAACATACATTTCCTTGCTTTTAGCTTCTACAGTTGTATTTGCAATAAAAATGATTACAAATAATAAAATTAAGCTCAAAAATAATTTTTTTAAAACTTTAATTTGAAAACCTCCTTTTTTGGCTACTATTATATTATTTGTAATTTTTTTAAAAAAATGAAGTACTAAAAAAATTGGCAGTACTTCATTTTAATAATTCAATTGCTAAATTTTTACTAGCTTCTGTAACTTCACCATTTGAGATCATTTTCGCAATTTCAACAATCCGTTCTTCATAACTTAAATGATTGATGATGGTAATTGTGCGATTTTCTTCCGTGATTTTGGAAATCTGCAAATGGTTGTCGGCAACAGCTGCAACTTGAGGATGATGAGTAACACACAAAACTTGCGCTTTAGATGAAATTTGTTTAATTTTATTCGCTATTGAAAAGGCAATTGCCCCACTAACGCCATTATCGATTTCATCAAAAATGATTGTTTGTAAATTCATTTTTTCAATCAATAATGTTTTTAAAGCCAACATAAAGCGGGATAATTCACCGCCAGATGCTACTTTAGATAATGGGCGTAATGGTTCACCTTGGTTGAATGTGATTAAAAAATCAATTACATCAATGCCATCATTTTTAAAAGTGATATTATCAAGCTCATTAAATTCAATTATAAATTTTGTATTTTTAAGCTGCAAATCAGCCAAATTTTCGATGACAAAACTTTCTAATGATTTTGCTAAAATAATTCTTTTTGCTCTTATATTTTGCGCAATTTCAAGAGTTTTATTAAACGATTTTTTCACACTTTTTTCTAAATTTTCCAGTAAAAAATCATAATTTTCGATTTGATTTATTTCTTGATCAATTTGACTTTGATAGTTTAAAATTTCTTCAGTTGTCTTCTTATATTTTCGTTTTAAATCAGAATATAATCCTAATCTTTCATTAATTGCATCTAATTCATGCTGATCAAAATCAAAACTTTTAAAGCTATGGAATATTTCTTCAACAGAATCATTTAAATTATAGTATTGTTCTTCGACAGATTTTTTTACCAAACTAAATTTTTCATCATATTTTTCCAATTTTCCCAAAATAGTAATCGCTTCGTAGATATTATCTAAAACCTTGTTATCATGGAATATTTTTTTAAGATCATTTACATTTTGGTTAATATTTTCAAAATTATTTAAGTATGTCAAACGGTGTTTTAAATCTTCTTCTTCTGAAATATTTAAGTTTGCTTTTTGAAGTTCATTCGCTTGAAACTTTAAAAATTCTAAACGTTGATTATCATCTTGGTTCTTCTTTTGTAAATCAAGATAATTGTTATTTACTTCTTTATAGGCTTTTAAGCTTTCCTGATATGCTTTTATTAATTCAATGACATCCTCATTATCGATAAATTGAAGATAATTCTTCGGATTAAACAGGCCTTGGGTGTCGAATTGTGTATGAATATCGCCGATCAACTCGGAGATTTCGACGAGTTGTGACAATGATACAATATTATTGTTAACTTTGCACAAACTTTTTCCATTTGCATAAATTTCCCGTTTAATCACCAAATAATCATCATGGTCAATTTCTTCACCGAGAATTTCGATTATTTTGCTGTCATAAGAGCTAAATACGCCTTCGATTGTTGCTTTAGTTTCCCCAAATCGAATTAAATCCGATGATGAGCGCTTCCCAAATAAGAGTCCGATTGCATCAATAATCAATGATTTTCCGGCCCCAGTTTCACCTGTTAAAACAGTCATATTATGATTAAATTCAATTTGAATGTTATCGATAATGGCAAAATTTTTTACTAATAATGATACTAACATACTTTTCCCAACTTTTAATTAATATTTTTTTGTTATTTCCCTAATATCTAATCCTAAATCACGTTTCAATTCTTTGATTGATCCATGTTCAATAAATTTATCATCAATACCGATTATTTCAAAATCTATTTGCAAATTTTCTTGGTTTGATTTTTGGAGCATTAATGATGATAATGAACCGTTTAAAACAACTTCTTCATAAATAATAACTTTGGTGTTTTCTAGTTTTTTTAATATTTTTAGATCAAGTGGTTTAATAAAGCGAGCATTGATTAAACCGAGGTCCTTATGTTCATTAGTGATAATATCCTTAAATTTATTGATAACAGGCCCATAGGTGACAATATTCACTTTATTTATAGGGATTATTTCATCCCATGAACCATATTCGATTTCGCATATTTCATTAATCTCATGACGAATGAGACCTTTTGGATATCTAATGGCAAATGGTCCTTGATGCTGATAAAGCGCATAATTTAATAAATCATTTGCTTCATTTAAGTCTTTTGGCATCGCAATCGTCATATTAGGAAGTGCTGATAAGTAACTGATATCAAAAGTGCCCTGATGAGTATCCCCATCAGCACCAACAATTCCGGCTCGATCAATTAAAAACACCACATGAGCATTAACACGAGCAATATCATGATTCAGTTGATCATAGGCTCTTTGAAGAAAAGTCGAATAGATCGAGACAATTGGAATGATGCCACACATTGACATCGCACTAGCCATAACAACACCATGTTCTTCTGCAATGCCAACATCGATAATTTGATTCGGAAGTTCTGAAGCAAAACGGTCTAATCCTGATCCATAAATCATCGCTGGTGAAATCACCTTAATGTTTGGATTCTTCTTAGCAGCATCAATCAATAATTGACCAATTCCATCACTCCAAGAAATCTTACCTTCAGGGGTGGTTTTTAATTGTTCACCACTTTCAACCTTAAAAGGACCAATTCCATGCCATTCCCCAATTTTATCTTGCTCTGAATAAGGATAACCTTTTCCCTTAATCGTTTTTAAATGAATGATAATTGAGCGATCACATTTTTTCGCATATTCAAAATATCTAATCATCGTCTTAAGATTATGGCCGTTAATCGGTCCAAAATATTTATATCCGATTGATGAAATCATATTATTACGATAGACATATGTTTTAATTGCACTTTTTACATCTCGAAACATTACATGAATAAACTTTGGAGCGATTTTCTTTAATAACTGATATGATTTACGAATACGTATCCGATTAAATATCTTTGATAAACTACCGACATTTTGAGAAATAGACATTTCATTATCATTTAGGATGATAATCGCTTTTTGATCTTTTTTTGAACCTAAATAGTTTAAACCCGAAAGTGCTAATCCGTTTTGAATCGAACCATCACCAATAATAGTCACCACTTCGCCAATCTCAGCTCCCATTGATTTAGCTTCTAAAAAACCAGTGGCAGCGGAAATCGAAGTTGATGAATGACCCGCTTCCCAAATATCATGAATACTTTCCTCATATTTTAAAAAACCACTGATTCCATCCTTTTTCCTTAAAGTATGAAACTCATTAGCTCTTCCAGTTAAAATTTTATGAGTATAGGATTGATGACCAACATCAAAAATCAATTTATCGAGAGGGCTATTAAAAACATAATGAAGGGCAATTGTTAATTCCACAACCCCTAAATTCGCTGATAAATGTCCTCCGGTTTTACTGACATTTTCAATAATAAAGGTTCTAATCTCAGCAGCTAATTGCTCTAATTCTTTTATTGATAAATTTTTTAAAAATGATGGAGATTTAATATCTTCTATTTTCTTCATAAAGTCCTCTCAATTATTTTATAAAACTCACCGATACCAAATAAATCTTTGGTAATATTTAATGCTTCTTGTTTGTAAGTTGACAAAAGTATTTTTGAACGAGCTAATCCAAAAATCTTTGGATAGGTTGCCTTATCATTCTTTAAATCACTTTGAGCATCTTTTCCTAATTCCAATGATGTTTTCTCTAAATCATTAATATCATCTTTAATTTGAAAACCCAAACCAAAATAAAAAGATAAGTCATCAAGAAGTTTTAATTTTTTATTATCAAATCCTGCTATTATGGCTGGGATTTTTATCGAGATATTAAGTAAATCTCTTGTTTTTCTTAGATGAATTTCTTCAACTTCAGCAGTTGATAACGTTTTTTTGCTCGATGCCATATCTAATGTTTGCCCTTTAACCATTCCATTCACACCAGCATTTGTTGATGCAAGTATGACAATTTCATTTTTTATAATCGGTGGTATGGCGCCTTGGCAAAAATAGAAAAAACTGTCCGTTAATAAAGCATCAGCGGCAAGAATGGCTGTAGCTTCACCAAACTCAATATGTAAAGTTGGACGTCCCCGCCTTAAGGTATCATTATCCATACTTGGTAAGTCATCATGAATTAATGAATAAGTATGAATCATCTCAATCGCAATTGCTTGATTAATTCCAAGATTAAGATCAAGCTTTAAGTCATCTAGGATTGTTAAGACAATAGCTGGTCTAAGTCTTTTACCTCCAGGAAATAACGCATATTCAATCGCTTTTTGTAAAGTTTCATTTTCGATTTTTTTAAGATAATTTTTTAAGGCAGAATTGATTAAACTTACATATTCTGTCATTTTACTCACTCATTTTTTGGACAACTAATTCTTTAGCACTTAGAAGTTTTTCTTTACATAAAGCGCTTAATTCAATTCCTCGTTGGTATTTTTTTATTGATTCTTCAAGTGATAATGACCCATTCTCAAGTTCTTTCACTATCTCTTCTAACTCTTTTAACAGTTCTTCAAACATATTTACTCCTTCTTTAGTTTTTCAAGTGGTTTCGCCATAACTTCACCATCATGAAATTTGATTTTGATTTCATTTTCAATTCTAATATTATGAACACTCGTTAACAAAATTTCGTTTTGATAGGTTAAAGTATAACCTTTTTTCATTAAAGATAACGGATTTAAAATAATCATTTTATCAAGTAATGAAGAAAAATGGGATTCCTTATCCTTAAGGAATTGTTTAAATAGATTATTTAAAGTATCCGATTTATTGTTAACTAGGGTAACTTTTTCATTTATTATTTCTTCGATATTATAAAGTTTTAATCTTAATGTTAAATCGTCGATTTTTGTTAAGCGGCTCTCAATCATTGCTAGTGGAGAATGCACATTAAGATTATAATTTAAAACCGTTAATGCTTGTTCTTTTTGATTTATTAAATCAATGAAATTTTTAAAATGATACTTATTGGCAATATTTTGATATTGATAATACTTATTCTCTAGCATCTTTTTAAAATAAAATTTTAAAAGATTGGTTTTATCATTGATAAATTTCGCAACCTCATACTGATCCTTAGTTAATAAGACAGCCGCACCAGTTGGAGTTGGCGCTCGTAGTGATGCTACAAAGTCAACGATTGTAAAGTCCGATTCATGCCCGACGCCACTGACTGTCGGAATTTTGCTGCTAAAGACCGCTCTAGCTAAAGCCTCATCATTAAAGCAGGATAAATCTTCACTGCTTCCCCCACCACGGGCAATGATAATAACATCAACTATCCTTTGTTCATTAGCCTTATTTAAAGCACTAATAATCGATTTCGGAGCGTCTAATCCTTGAACTAAAGCCGGATAGATAAAAACTTTCGTCAGCGGAAAGCGTTTATTGATTGTTGATAAAATGTCTTGGAGAGCATCTGCACTTAAAGAGGTGATGACACCAATTTTCTCAATATTTTTAGGGATCGAAAGTTTTTTATTCTGTGCAAACAATCCTTCCTTTTCTAACCTTTCTTTTAAACGTAAAAAATTCAAGTAACTTTCCCCAAGTCCCGCTTCTTCCATCTTTGATACTGTCAGGTTATAAGTTCCACCCTTTTGATAAATTGAAACCTGAGCCGTTACTAAGACCTTCATCCCGTCAACGGGAATGAATTTTAGATTATTAGCATCCGAATTAAACATAATTGCTTTAATTTCCGAATTATCATCTTTTAAAGAAAAATATAAATGTCCTTTCGAAATTCTAAAATTTGATATTTCGCCTTTAATGAAAAGATTCCTTAAAGCCGAATCGGTTTCAAATTTATAAGCAAGATATTTATTTAAGGCGGAAACGGTTAAATACTTATTCTCCATCGATACTCTTTCTAATTTGATCCAATAGTTTGTTATTGAATTTTGAGGCCATTCCATCATCTAATTCACTATATTCATGAGTCAAATTTAATATTTCATTGATAATAATATTCTTAGGGGTATCAGTATAAAGCATTTCATAGATGGCAATTCTAATTAAATTTCGATCAACAATTGACATCCGGTCAAAAGTCCAATTTTTTAAATTCAAACTTAAGATCCGATTGATTTGATCATAATTATTAATGACACCATTAACGATATTTAGAAAAAATTCTTCATCGAAGTCGATATCATCTTCGTCTTTAATGATTTTGTTCAAATAATCCATATCTATCATTTCATTCATTAAATCATAATGATAAAGAACCATCATCGCTTTAATTCGGCTGTTATTTCTAATCATATTTTTGCTCCTAATGTTATTTAATTTTAACATATTTTCCATATTATTGAAAGAAAAAAATATATTTTTCAAACTCAAAAGAAAAAAGAAGTAATTAACTTACTTCTCCCATAACTTCTTGAACAGTTTTAAATTCCACTACAACATTTTCAAATTCTTGGTTAAATCCTGTCATCGCCATTACAATTAATTCATTGGCTATTTGTGCGGATTCTGTTCCACCAACAACCAAGATTTCCACCCCAGTATTTGATGCATGCACAAAAGCATCGCGGAAGCCTTTACCAATTATTTGCAACTCCAACAGTAATTCTTTTTCGGTTAAGGTGTTTATATAGCGCTTCTCATTTAGAGCTGCAGTTTTTTCAGCGACTGTTTTTGTACTATCTGCAATAACTGCGTCAAATCCTAAAACCGTTTGTGCTCTTTCATCTCGTAAAGCAACTCTCAATGCTGTAAGCTCTTGGAGTCGACCAACGGTTGGTTCATCATTATTACCAGGGTCATTGTTTTTATCAAATGGTGATTTAATAAAATATATTGTTAACATCATCACCAAAGTTAATAATATTAATGCTAATTGATTTTTCTTAAGCAAAAGTCTCACCCTCCATAGTCAATAAACTATATGAGTTTGAGAAATAAATTATACCAATTTTTTAAACCAATTCTTCACTACTATTAATAATGTAAAGTGAAATAAGGTAGAAAAGCGAGAAGATATAGATATAAACATTCATTAAAATCGGTAAAAACCAAAGCAAGATAAAGAATAATGCTGTTACAGGAATACTACTGATTGCTGCTATATTATAATACTCTCGCAACAATTTTATACGTCCATTTCTTCGGAAAAAGACCCAAAGAATAATAACGGTAATCAATGTAAAGCAGACTCCGACTAAAAATGTAAATGAAAAAGACTGTAATTTGATGGTATTGGCATTACCGATGATAATTTGTTCATGTAAATATTCACCAATCTTATAACCATTGGTACTTGGATTTTCAATTGCAAATTTAAAATCTGGGATATTGTTCTGATAAAATATCTTAGATACACTAGTTGTTAGTTTGCGGTCGTGATGGTAAATTCCAAGTTCATTAGTTCCATGAGGATGAGCTTGAAAATATAGGGCATCAGATGCGAGAATAATCAAGTAATTTTCAACATTCTCAACAACTGGATAGTTGGCAGTTGTAAACTTTAAAACTGGATCATAATAAACCTTTGCCCCATCTTTTTCTAAATAGACCGCTTCAATATCAAATATATCGATCACAATGTGAACACGTTTTGTAATTCCATCAACAACAAATGAAAAATCTCTTTCAAAATTACTAATATTAACACCAAGATTGTCACATTTTAGTTCTTTCCCTTCGGAAACATAACATTCTTTATTTACTATTGAAGCAATTACATTATTGATACTTGGTTGGTTCGGAATTTCTAAGAGCACATCATAATTGGGATTATCAATAATTGATTTTTCATTTAAAAATTTATTCTGACTAATTGGAATTGCCAGTAAGAATGATGAGATTACAAAGATGCATACGGAAATAATAATATTCATCATTTTGTATCTTACCATTAAGTGAGGAATAACAAACGTTTTAAAAAAACCTAAAATTTTCATAATAACCTCATTAAATTAGTTCAGGACTATTATTAATTTTATATAAAGAATATAAGTAATAGAAAGAGAATAAAATCATAAACCAATTTAAAATATTCGGATAGAACCAAGAGACAGTAAATGCAACAATAAATGGAACAATACTAGTAATCGCGGCGATATTATAATATTCCTTAAATGATTTCAAACGACTGTTACGTTTAAAGAACATCCAGAAGATTAAAACAATTAATAACGGGAAGATAATTGTTACAATAAACATAAACAATTGGGTGATGCTTTGTTCACGGGCCGCTAGTCCAATTAAAATTTTATCAACCAAGTATGAGCCAAGTTCATAGCCGTTTGCTAAGGGTTGATCGACTTGTAATGAAAATTCATTATTTAAATCTGGATAGCTAAAATACATTTGCATGGCTTTGATATCATTACCGTTATGAGTTACTTCTTCTTCATCAATTCCTTTTGGATATGCTTGATAATAAAAGGCCATCGTCGTAAGAACAATAAAATAATCTTCAGTATTATCAACATAAGGATAATCTTCCAATAAAAAGCCTTCAGTTAGATTATAATTAGGAACACTCTTATAATAATCAATAATAAAGTGAATATTTTTGGTTATACCATTCTTTTGATAAGTTATTAAGCTTTCAAAGGTTTGATCTTCAGCCAACTCATTACATACTAATTTTTTTAACTTATTATCAAAGCGACATTCCAAATCAACTAAGTCTTTAATTGTTTGATTGATAACTTCATCATCTGGGATTTCACTTAATGTTAAGAGCACATAATCATCTTTGAAACGCAAAACATTTTCAGCAATTGCTGGTCTTTGTGGAAACATCAAGAGATAATTCCCAATCAAAAAGATAATAATGGCAACAAAGATACTCATGTATCGATACTTAACCATGTGTAATGGTGATACTAATGATTTGATAAATAATTTCATATAAAGGACTCCATTTCTTCTAAGTAATGATATTATAACACAAAATAGTCAAATAGCATTTTAATAAAGCAAATTATGTTACGAATTATATTTTTTTGTCATTTGATAGTTGAGAATAATTTAATAGTTTTTCGCTTCTAATGACTAAATGATTATAATCAGGAAACTCATAATTAGTTAATAGTTCATAATTAAATAAATGGCAGATTTTTAATAATTTTTGACGTGAATCAGCATTAATGGCTTCATCAATAGTTATACCATTTATCTTATATTCTAAGAATAAACCTAGATTTATTTTCTTTAGGATTCGATTATTAATATTTACCTTAAAGCCAAATCTATCCAAATAAATTAGTAACTTATCCAAATTATCACAATAATCATCCACACAGATAATAACCTTTACAAAAACTTCACGATTCTCTTCACTAAAGAAATCATCTTTCATTAAAGAGTCTAAAGTTAATGCTGATAGATGCAAATAAAATTCACCACTTAAGCCTTTAATCTCATTGATAAGACTAGATAAAACAATTTTTTCAAACGGAATTACGATCTTTTCATCAATAAACTCATAGATTGCTTCTTTTGGTTTTAATCCAGTAATATTATATTTGACTTCATAAGCCTTTTTTACTTTAGATAATAACTCTAAATATAATATTTCCACATGGCCTTTTTTAATTTGTTCATTAACGCATGTAGTAACGGTATTTTTCTTCAAGTAATTCTTATGGATTTCTTCAGTAAACAGCTGATAACGATTTGATGTTAGTAAGGCCATATTACTGAACTCTAAGATTTCTTCAAAATGATGACTATCACGTGGATAACGGACAACACTAACCTTTGAATCGAAATTAAGAGCCTCATTTTTATATTTGATACCTTGATCAAGCCTTCCAAGAATAACTTTTACCTTTTTCTCGATTATTCTTTGGTCAATATTATCATCTAAAGCAAGAACACTATAGTCCTTTAAACAATAAGTATGAATCGAAAGATTATCTTTGATAACCTGGTAGATATATTCAATCGCTTTATCTTTGATATCTAGTGCAAAATCATCAATATTAGTAATTTGAAAATGAACTAGCGTAAATTTAAATTCAATATCTTTTGCTTTTTGAGCCAAATCTTGATAAAAGTTTAGGAAGTCTTGATGACTTAAAACGGGATTTAATTTGTCAGGCTCAAGATTAACAGCGTTGTCAACTTTATTGATGGTGCCTACATAAAACTTAATGATTCCTTCTTGAGAAATATAAGGGCTTGCCTTTTCTAAAACGCGAATCATTTTATCTTTAACTTTTAGGTTATATTCAATTTTATAAGATTCTCCGATATCTAGCGAATTTTTAATTGTTTGATAAATATGTAAATCATCATCATTGATTAATTTTAAATAATCATCTTTAGAAATACTTAAATGTTCAATATTTAAAAATCTTGCTAACTGTTCGGTAAAAATCATCTTTTGTTTGATCGGTTCATAGTAAAACATTCCGTCTTGTAAATCATTAATTGCAATTTGTAAGATATTTCGTTGGGCCCGAAGGCTTTCTTGATAATATAAACTGATTAATTTAAACTCTAATAACTTGCAGGCAATCTTTAAGGTAATCATCGCATCGGATTCATTTAAAGAATTATCGATCGATGTGAAAACAGCACACGCAAACATCTCTTTTTCATATTTTAAAGGAATAGCGATCAATGATTTGACTTTATTTTCAAGATAGGTTTTATTCGTGATTAAATCTTTTAACGGCAGTAATGAATCATTAAAGTCAACCATCATTTCATGATTAGCAGAAATGAGCATTTCAATAATCGTTCCATTAATATTGTTATATGAAAATTCACGTTCATATAAGCGTTGTTTTTTATAATTATAAGTATTAACTTTATTGATATTTTCAAAGAATTCTGGAAGCATCTCGAAAGTTGCCTTTGTGAAGACAACATAAAGAGCTTCATTAAAGCTGACAATCGACTCAAGATGTTTTGAAAACTCAATTAAACAATCGCGTTCATTATTATTAATTAAGGCAATATTAATTAAATTGATTGTTTTTTCAATTTTGTCGATAACATTTTTTAAGCGCGCATTAATTTCTAAGTTTTTATCATCTTCATTTGTTTCATTAATAATATTTGCATCATTTTCCACAATTTCTTTTTCAAGTTCATCAATCTTGTTAAGCAGTTTTGATAAATCTTCTTTAAGATGTTTATTTTTTAAAATCGAAATCTTCAAATAATTTTTATAGAATTCTTTTTTGATATATAGATCATCACAAGCTTCTGCTGAACTTAAATATTTATTGCTAACCTTTAAAGCTTCATCATATAGTTGCATTTGCGTCAGTAGCGATATATATTCATTGGCAATACTTAAATAATCATTCGGTAATGTTTTTAAATTTTTAAAAAGATCATGGAAACCTTGACGTGCTAATTTATAATTCTTTTCGACGGCATAAAGTTTTGCATTCAAATATTCTAAATAGATTCTTCCTTCTTCATCATTCAATTTGTCAACTAATTTAATGCAATCAGAGAGGGATTTTTTTGCTTCATCAACCAAACCTTCATCAATATATAATTTCGACATATTACTTAAGGCTAGGGCTTTTAAAGATTCATCGGGATAATTACTTAATATCGCTTTTAAATTAAGTAAAGCTTTATCTTTTTGATTTAACTCTGCATAAATATAAGCTAATTCCAAATACCAACGGTTGACTTCATCTACATTTTCCAAATCAATTGAATTTCTTTTTAAAAAGGCATATCGATAAGCACTCTTAAAGTTCTTCTTTTGAATGTAAATATAAATGATTCGTTCTAATAAGGAAATATAAAGCTTTTTGAAGACAATTTCATCAATATTATTTAAAGATTTCATGGCGGTGTTTAATGCTTCATCGAGAAGATTTTCATTAATATAAATATCGATGATTAAAATGTCACATAAAAGATCGTATTCTAAATTAATCTCAAGTTTACATAAATTTTTTAAATCAACAATTTCTTGAAAATCTTGAAGTGATAATTCACGGGTTGTCAATTCTTTGTATCTTTCTTTAATAATCCGCATTTTTATTTAACCTTCCATAACTTACTAGATATTTTTATTATACCATAATTTCCCGTTTTTGTTAAGGAAAATAGAAAAAAACGAATTTTAATCGTTAATATTTGATTTTTTGAAGCAATTTATTAATCCGATAACTGCAATCCCTAATGCGATCTTCTTCCTTACGCCAAGAATCAGAGAGTGGGAAAAAGAAGCCATCACTCACAGTTGGTCCCATATCAAATTGGTTTAAAGCTATTTTTTGATCTTCGAGCCACTTAACGACAAATTCCAAGATTCTATGACATGATTGATAAGGAAAATCACTAAGTAATTCGATTGCACTTAAATACCGACTTGCTTCCTTCGATTTAAAATTAAGCGGTAATAGGTTAATTTTTCGATCATATAGATAATAAATTCCGTGGTCCGAATTGAGAAGATAATTGACAAATTTAATACTAGTATCCTCATCTAAGACTTTTGAAACAATCATTACACGATAAAAATTTCGAAGGTTTATTTTTTCATTCTTATATTTTTCATTTCCAAAATGCTTAAAATATTCTTTCTGAAAAATTGATTCATTAAATGATGGACCAAAAAAACTCTTTTCAATTATTTCTTTATATTTAAAAGCGATTGTGAGAGCGGCTGGATTTGGATTTGAATATCGTAATCTCCATGTTGATAACATTAATTTCGAAAAGTTGTTCCAATTAATCCTCTTTTCAACACGGTCGGGAATGGTTAGTTCATTATTGAGGCATTTATCCAAATAATGGATGGCTTTTTTAATCACTTCATCTTCTTCGGTAAAGCCTAAAAACTCCAGTCTTCGTAACGCCTTTTCAGTTGTGATCGTTTTTAAATCATGTCCCATTGAATGAAATATTCCCCATGACCCATCATCAAGTTGCGAATTAATAAGTTGTGTTGCCCATATTCCATTTTTATACATTTCCTTTACCTCACTTTTTTTTTATAAAGAGAAAAAAAGACATTTGCATGTCTTAAAATTCTAAATTGATTGTTACGGGTCCGTTATTAACAAAATCTAGTTCCATATGTTCCCCAAACACACCTTCTTCGACTGTTAATCCATAAGTTCTTAAGGTCTGATTGAAGTCATGGTATAACTTTTTTGCCTCAACTGGATTTAAACTTTCGGTAAATGATGGGCGATTTCCGCTTGCGAGATTTGCATAGAGCGTAAACTGAGAAATGGATAAAATTTTTCCCCGTACTTCCAAAATACTTAAATTCATTTTACCGTTTTCATCTTCAAAAATTCTTAAGTTGGCAATTTTTTTTGCCATCTTATTAATTTTTTCTAAATTATCATGATGGGTAAACCCGACTAGCAATAAATATCCCTGCTCTATTTCTCCAGTAATAACATTATTAACAAGGCATTTTGCATGTTTTACGCGCTGTAAGATTACTCTCATTTGATAACCCTTTCGATATGATAAATATCCGATATTTTATATAGGTTAGTGATGGCATTATTTAGCACCTGGACATTAGGAACACTCAATTTAACCTTTGTATGTAAATCACCGCTTTTATTTTTTCCCGAAGATATTTGATTGATTGTAACGGCGGTACTGTTTAACATATTGATCACTTCAGCAACGATATTTCGGCGGTCATATGAAATAATCGAAATTAACGTTTCATATGGTTTTTTGTTGAAATCACGGTCCCAAACAACTTCGATAAATCGTTCATTTTCACTTTGTTTGGTATTATGGCATTCAAGGCGATGAACAATTATCCCTGAGCCTTTGCTGACATAACCAACAATTTCATCACCTAAAATCGGATGACAGCAATTTGCTAACTTGATTTGGGCTTTATCGAGACCTTCGATAATGATTCCATATTCATTCGTTGTTTTTCGGTGACGTTTTTTCTGATCTAAATCATTGTATTGTTTAATTAATGCTTCTTCATCGAGTTTTTCTAAACGTCCCGCTAGTTTATTAGCAGCTCCACGAGCAGAGATCGCATTTTTCCCGATTTCATAGAAGAAATCATCAATACTGTCAACTCCAAATTTTCCAAAATGCAAGACGACGGTCTTTTCATCTAACTTAATACCACTAATTCCTTCAGTTTTTAGGACCTTTTCAAAATCATCTTTACCTTTTTCAATTAATTGCTCCCGTTTTTGACGATTTAAAACAGCAATAATCTTATGTTTTGCATGTGATGTTTTTACAATCTTAATCCAAGCCTCATTTGGACCATTAAAGTTCTTTGAGGTTTTTATTTCGATTACATCACCGGTTTTTAATTTATAAGTTAAGGGAACGATTTTACCGTTAACAATGGCTCCGACGGTCTTATTACCAACTTCAGTATGAATACGATATGCAAAATCAAGTGGTGTTGAACCGCTTGGGAAATCTAGGACATCTCCTTTTGGTGTGAAGACATAGACATTTGCACTGAAAATATCTTCGCGAATATTTTCCAAAGGATCACTGTCTTCATTTTCGCTCATTTCCGCATATGATAACAATTCTTTATACCATTTTAATTTAGCGGAGATTTCGAGTTGCTCTTTTTCAGGAGAATATCCTTTATTTTCTTCTTTATAAGCCCAGTGGGCAGCAATTCCGTATTCCGCAATCTCATCCATCTCGTAGGTCCTAATTTGAATTTCATAGATTTTTCCGTTTAAACCAACAACAGTAGTATGAAGGGATTGATACAAATTGGGTTTTGGAGTTGCAATATAATCTTTAAAGCGTTTAGGAATTGGTGTCCAATGACCATGGACTAATCCTAAAACATGATAGCAGTCTTCAATCGTTGGCACGAGAATTCGTAAAGCCATCAAATCATAGATTTGATCAAAATCCAAATCCTTTTGATTCATCTTCTTACAAACACTATAAATGTTTTTAATCCGCCCTTTAATTTCATATTTTCCAATATGATTATTGCTTAAAAGCTCTTGAATTCTCATTTCCATTTGATGGATATCTTCTTCACGGATCGCTTTTTGCATATTAATTTGTTCGTATATCCGATGATATTGTTCGGGATCAAGATAACGTAAACTATTATCCTCCAGTTCAGCTTTTATTCTGTACATACCTAAACGGTGCGCAAGCGGCGCATATAAATCCATCGTTTCTTTCGCAATCTTCAATTGTTTTTCCGATGTCTGAAATTCTAAGGTACGCATGTTATGAACGCGGTCAAGCAGTTTCACCAATACAACTCTAATATCCTTAGCCATTGCTAGTAAAATTTTTTGATGCGATTTTGCTAGGGCGCGTTCTTTCGTCATATATTTTAATTGACTGATTTTCGTGACGCCATCAACAATATTGGCAACATCAATCCCAAATCGAGTAGTTAGTTCTTCTTTAGAAATATCAGTATCCTCTAATAAGTCATGTAAGAATCCGGCGGCAACCGCTGCTGGTGATGCTTTTAATTCAGCGAGCATATAAGCGACTTCGATTGGATGTTGGATATATGGATCTTTTGACATCCGGTATTGGCCTTCATGTTTATTCTTCGCAAGCTCATATGCGTCTTTAATTAATTCAATATTTTTGGGGTTTTTTAAGTATTCTGATGCTTTGAATAAAACATCATCAAAGGTTTTACGAATATAATCCATAATCCTAACCTCCTTTCCATTATTTTATATTTTTTATTTTTTAAACTCTTTAAAAAACAGTTAAAGTTTTAATTGGATAACCGCTTAGTAAATCACGGCCCTTTAAGTCTTGTAATTCAATTAAAAATCCTAATCCCACAACAACGCCACCTAATTTCTCAACAAGATCAATTGTTGCTTTCATGGTTCCACCTGTTGCAAGTAAATCATCAACAATAAAGACCTTTTGCCCAGGAGTTATCGCATCTTTATGAATTGACAAGGTGTTTTTACCATATTCAAGCGCATATGAAATCGAGATTGTTTCTCTCGGCAATTTATTCGGTTTTCTAATTGGAATAAAACCAATTCCAAGATCATATGCAATTGGGCATCCGAAAATAAACCCTCGGGATTCAGGTCCAACAATGATTTCAGCTTCATGAACTGATGCAAAATCCCTTAGTTCATTACATGCCATTTTAAATACTTCTCCGTTAGCCATTAAAGGAGTAATATCCCGAAATAAGATTCCTTCAATCGGGAAATTTTCTACCGCAGCTATATACTTTTTATAATCCATACATTTCACTCCTTACATTATAGATTATATTATATCAAATTTCTCCAAAAAAACCATCATTATTTTGAAAATTTAAGGTTCTTAAAACTTATCAATCATATTTTATTAGCAATGAAAATAAATTTAAGAGATAGAGGTAATTATGAAAAACAGTCTTGTGCGAAACACATTAATCTTAATCATCACCAGCTTAATCGTCAGGGTACTAAGTTTAGCCAATCGAATCATTTTAACTAGGCTCTTAGGGAATGAAGGTATTTCCTTATATATGATCAGTTTGCCTTCAATTATGCTCTTTATCTCGATTGGTGGTTTTTCATTAAATATTGCTTTGTCGAAGATTATCTCCGAAAACCAAGTTACCAAACGCTATTCAGAAAAAAGCATCCTTAAATCATCGCTTTATATTGGGTTAATTGTTGCCCTTATTACAACAATCATATTATTACTTGGAATTAGACCGCTAATTACATACGGACTAAAACAACCAAAAGCTTTTTATCCGATTCTATCATGTATCGTTTTTATTCCATTAACCGCTTTAAACAATATTCATCGTGGATATTTTAACGGTAAAAATAAGATTAATATTACAGCATATGCAAATCTCATCGAACAGGTGTCAAGAATCATTATTGCGACAATCTTTCTGTATATATTTTTACCATATGGATTAATTATTTCTGTAACGATGGCGATCGTTTCGATGGGTTTTGGGGAATTAATTTCTTTACTCTATAGTTTATTGCGAATGAGGAAATATTATCCAAATGATTTTAATTCCATTGAAAAACCAACCAAACAAATCTTAAAAGTGGCACTCCCCACAACATTATCAAGATTAGTTGGAAATTTCACCTATTTCTTAGAGCCAATTATCTATACTTTAGCTTTATCAATGATCGGGTTTTCCAGTGATGAAATCCTCTTTAAATACAGTGCAATTATGGCCTACGGAATTCCATTAATCACATTATGTTCATTTATCTCACAATCCATTGCGACGGCGATAATCCCGAATATTAGTAAAAGTTATGCGCAAAATAATTATGATGAAGTAAATTATTTTATTAAAAAATCCTGCCTTCTATCTACAATTCCGGCTGTATTAGTAACCGTCTTATTATTCAGTTTCAGCAAAGAATACATGTTGTTAATTTACAATACCGAAATCGGTAGTAATTATGCCAGAAATCTATGCTTTTGGTTTGTGTTATTTTATATTCAAGCTCCTTTATTTGCAATTATGCAAGCCCTAGGGCGAGCGCGATATTTGTTTTATTTTAGTATTATTGTCAGTGTTGTAAAAATCGGCTTAATCTTCGGTTTAACATTTATCCCTTGGATTTCATATGACAGTTTAATCATTTCATTATTAATTAGTACGATGATTTCCACCTTGGTAATCTACTTTTACCTAAAAAATTTCTTTCGCTTCAAATTCCATCGTTTCGATATCATTAATGTTATTATTCTTGCATTGTTAACATTTCTTTCTTTAGAAATATTAAAAGCAGGTCATCTTAACTACCTGCTTAGTACCTTGATTTTAACATTGTTATTTTTCATTTATGCAAAAATTTTAAAAGTCACAAGTTTGCACGATAAATAACTTATCATTTTCATAATTGGCATAATATATTTCTTTATACGATTGATAACCTTGTTTTAAAATTTCTTTTTCGAGCCATTTTTCCGTTAATTTTAATAATCTCATATTATCCTGATTGACAATTCCAGAGATGATTAATGGGAACGGATAGATATCATCTTTCTGAGCGTTTTGACTTTCAATTCTTTTACCCGATTTGTTATTAGTTATTGGATTAGCTGATTTACTCGTAACATTATTCATTGAATTGTTTGAGTTGGAATTATTTTCTTCATAATCACTATATTTAAAGATACTAATTTCTCCGTTAGCTTCTAAAATGGCAAATCTAATTTCCGATAGAGAACGGACATTTTTCAATCTTGCTTGGACAACAAAATCATCAATATTGTATTTTTGCTTTCGCATTTCCTTAATATTAATTTTTCCCTCAATCATAATTACTGATTGTTTCCCATCAATTACATCCCGTAGTTTCGGGATTCTTAACAGAAGAAATGCTAGCACTTTTTGAATTATCGCCAAAAGAACGATTGCTAGTAGAGTAATAAAGAAATTACTGCCTTCCTCAACCCCGATACTAGCTATATCAGCAATAATTAAGATAACAACAAAATCGAATAAATCTAATTGACCAATTTCGCGTTTGCCCATAAACTTTAAAACTAATAAAATAAAAAAATATATGGCTGCAACCTTTGCTAACACAAGCCAATCCATAAAGCCTCCTTGTTCTAAAATTCATAAATTTTGTATATAATTAAATGGTGATATTATGAAAAACACAATTAAAAGAAAACTATTCGTTTATGTTACTTTTATCCTTATTTTATCCATTTTTGCCAGTATTTATTCACTCTTAATCTACCTTGGCAAAGCTGATAGTGAAATTTCTTCGTTTAATACGATTACCTTTATTTTAGGAATCATCGCCTTTTTAATTCTAGGAATGTTAGCGGGAAACACTGCGCAAAAAAATGGTTTGCTTGAAGGATTAATTGCCGCAGCAATTGTGATCTTAACTACTCTAATCATTAACTTTTTTGTTCAAATCCCATTTGTAACAAGATCATTTGTGAAAACAGCTAGTTTTCTGACATCAGCAGCTTTAGGAGGTATTTTAGGCGTCAATTTTAGACCCTTAGTGGGTCAGGTTGAAACTGAATAAAGTCGACATTTAATCACTTTACTTTCATTTTTTATTATGTTAAAATAAATAAAAAGTAAGGTGAGATTATGGAACCATTGGCATATAAGCTTCGCCCCCGTACTCTTGATGATATCGTTGGGCAAGATCATTTAGTTGGAACAAACGGCGTAATTCGGAAGATGTTGAACAAAGGCAATTTGCCTTCAATTATTTTATATGGAAATCCGGGAATTGGTAAGACAACGATTGCATTTGCAATTTGTTATCATTTACAAATTCCTTATTTCACGTTCAATGCTTCAACTGACAACAAAGCCTTATTAAAAGAAATAATTGATGGAAGTGAAAAGAATCCTGCTACAATCCTGATTATTGATGAAATTCACCGCATGAAAAAAGATATTCAAGATTACCTATTGCCTTATGTTGAAAAAGGACAAGTTACGATTATCGGGATCACGACGATAAACCCCTATATGTCCGTTAACCCTGCGGTGAGATCAAGATGTTTGGTTTTAAAACTAAACCCATTAACTGATATTGACTTAGCAACTGTTTTAAAACGAACGCTTACATTTTTAATTCCCGAATTAACTTTTACTGATGAAGCTGAAGATTACTTAATAAAGATGGCAAATGGTGAAGTTCGGACTTTAATCAATATGATCGAAGGCATCTTTTTCACAATCAACGAAAAAACCGTAATTACTTTAGAGATGGCGAAAGAAGTAATTCTTAAACCCAATCTCATCTTTGATAAAAATGAAGATAATTTCTATGACACCTTAAGTGGTCTTCATAAATCCGTTCGCGGTAGTGATGTTGATGCGAGTCTTCATTACCTTGCAAAACTATTAACAGCTGAGGACTTTTTACCATTAATTCGCCGCCTGTACTGCATTTTTTATGAAGATATCTCCCTAGCAAATCCAACCCTAGGGCCAAGAGTAAAAGCTGCTTGTGAAGCTGCTTTAGAATTAGGAATGCCAGAAGCCAAACTGCCGTTAGCAAGTATTGTTGTGGAAATGGCGTTATCTCCAAAATCTAATAGTTCTTATCTTGCAATTTCAGCCGCTTTAAAAGATCTTGAAGAAGGCAAAACCGGCTCTATTCCCTTGAACCTTAAAAACACCTATTCGTTTGATCCTAGTCAAACCCCTTATCTCTATCCGCATGATTATCCAGGAGCATGGGTAGATCAACAATATCTACCAAATGTGATTAAAAATGCAAAATACTATACCCCTAAATCAACTTCAAAATATGTACTGGCTTTAAAGGAACGTTATGAAGCCATCCAAAAAGCAAAAAAACAATCATAATCTAATCAAAAAAACTGCTTAATTAAAGCAGTTTTATTTTAAGAACTCTTTTATAGAACTAATGTCTTTCTTCGAAACTAATGGTGTTTGCAGTCTCCTAGCCTTCACTTGACTTAAATAAAAGCAATCTCCGGAATTTTGCAAGTAATGGGCATTTTCATTATTCATGATCTTTTGAGAAAAATAACTAGTATCTACTTTAAAAATTAATTTATGGATAAAAAGACTCAAAATAATACTCGTAATATATAATTCTTCACGAATGATATAAACAACAGTATAACCTGCCTTTTCTCCTAATTGCGTCACATACATGAGCTTATTTTCAAAATAGGAATATGTTTCCTTATCACAACCTAAATTATTTATAATGATGAATCGTCGTTTTAATTTCCCGCTATCATCGCCATCTATTTCAAGTTTTTTATTAAACTCATCATATGATGTAACTCCACCCTTATTAATGGCTTCAAGTCTTTGATCGATATCACTAATAATCCGATTTAAAAAATCATTGACATCATCTTCTGAAGCAAGTTTTAGCAGATCATGAAAATGATGGAGATCTTTGGAATTATCATAAAGTTCCATTTCATAATTTATCAAATTTTCCTTTACAAAAAGACCAAAGACAAAGTAAGAAACAAAATTTTTCACTCCGGAATCCTTACTTCCAATTAAAAGTAAGTTTCCACCCTTACTGACGTCTAAGTCAATCATTTTATTTTCATAAGTTAACCCTAACGGTAAAAGATAATTATTATAAAGACTGCTTTGTTTCATCAATAATTCCCTCATCGTTAAAATTTGAGGATATTTATTGACAATTTGGATGATTAAATTATTATTGTCCTTTCCTAATAAGATTTCTTCTTCAATCACGTTATTAAGGCGATCCATTAATGTTTTAGTTTCATAATCGGAAAAAATCACAAATTTAAAGGTTGTAACCTTAAACGAAATTGTGAAATCAATATCACGATATTCGATATTTAGATTGTTGAAAACTGAGTGAATCAAACTTCTGGTTTCAATCGCAAGTTTTTCTTGAAAGTTATAATTCATTACATTTTGATATTCTTCTAAGATCTTTAATGGGACTTGTTGAGATTTTATAAAGATATTTTTTGCTTCATTATGTTTTGATAAAGTTTTTCCAAGTTCATATCTAAAGAAACGATTAAAATTTCCGGTTAGTTTCGTAAGCCCTCTAATCTTTTTCCCAGCGGTTGTAATCATATCGATCATTGGCATATTAATAATCAAAGATAAACCTAACATCATAATTAACATTCCAATTAACACTACTCCAACTGTTCCAAATAAATAAAAGATGACATAAAAAACCATTGCTCCAAGTAAACCTCCTCCAAGATAAGTATCTATTTGGTTGTTTAGATAAGCCCTGTATATGGCCCAAGTTGAAGCAAAATAATCTTTATTCGTTTCTGATATATAATTATGAAGTGGAAAATGTGAAAAGATCAACAAGCCAAAGCAAAAGAATAAAAAACCGATAAAGCGCTGATTTTTAAAATCAAAGCTTTTATGGCGTAAGAGGCTTAAAAACCCATAAAATAATAAAAACAAGACGACGATCCAATACCAATCTCCAAAAACAACTTTAAAGAACACGGTTAAAAAGAACCCGATTTTTCCTAATTGACCTAAAGTTGTAATGGAAAAGACAATGAATATCATTCCGATTAATTCATAATAAAAGAGCGTCTCCTCTTTTTTAGTTTCATCAGCACTTCTCTTCTTATCCTTTCCCATTTTCTTATACCTCGCTTAAGGATAATTTTATAACATTAAAATGTAAAAAAAGGGCATAATTTGAAAATAACCATATAAAATAAAAAGAAATAATACTTGCGTTTACAGGCCGATTGTAGTATAATACATAGGTAAGATAAATGTACTAGGAGGAATCAACTAATGCGTGTTACATTTTTAATGAGATGTACAGTTTGTAATGAAGAAAATTATTTAACAGAAAAAAATAAAAAGAACACTCCGGATCGAATTGAACAAATGAAATTCTGTCCTAAATGTCGTAAACAAACTTTGCATAAAGAAAAAGCAAAAAAATAATCATAAAAAATAAGGCAAATGTTGTTTTGTCTTTTTTTTATTTAAAAAATTAAAAACTTGCTATTTCTTGTCGAATATGTTAACATATTTGTAGGAAATAATTAATTAATTAAGGAGGAATTTTTTTTGGAAAACAAAGTCGAAGCAGTTCTTGAAACTCCAAAACCAGCAAAATTAAAAAGATTAGAAAAGAAAAAATTACGAGTTATAAATCGCTTAATTGCTGGAGAGATTAATGGTCCCAAGGCTGCAGCATTACTGAAAATAACAACCAGACAAGTCCGAAATTTAAAACGTCAAGTATTAAATGAAGGTGAAGCCGGGGTCGTTCATAAAAACCGTTATCACAAACCTGTTAATACTTATGATGAGGAAATTCGTAATGAATTAGCTCATATTTATCGAGTTGAATTTAAAGGCGTAAATTTTACTGAATTTGCACGAATAATGCGTGAAGAAAGAGGATATAATTTATCTCGAAGCACAATTTACAATATCTTGCGTCAAAAACGAATTAGATCACCTCAACGTAAGAAAGTAAAACGCAAACGAATTGTTGCAAAGGAAAAAGTTAACGCAAATGGAAAGAAAACAAACTAAAGTTATTAAAGTTGGAAATGTCTTAATTGGCGGAAATAATCCACTTCCAATTCAAAGCATGACAAATACCAAAACCAAAGATATCAGTGCCACTGTTGAACAAATCAAAAGATTAGAAAAAGCAGGTTGTGAGATTATCAGAGTAGCTGTCTTTGATCAAGAGGATGCTCTGGCTTTAAAGAAAATCAAATCACAAATTGCAATTCCGTTGGTAGCCGATATTCATTTTGATTACAAATTAGCCTTAATGGCAATCGAAGCCGGAATTGATAAATTAAGAATAAATCCTGGAAATATCGGATCCGAAGATCGAATCAAAATGGTCGTTGAGAAATGTCAAGAAAAACAAATTCCGATTCGAATTGGAGTCAATTCTGGCTCACTCGAAAAAGATTTATTAGAAAAATATCACGGACCGACAAGTGATGCCTTAGTCGAAAGCGCGATGCGTCATGTGAAAATCTTAGAAAAATTAGATTTTTTCAATATCGCGATTTCTTTAAAAGCATCCAATGTGGCTACATGTATCGAAAGCTACCAAAAGATCAGCCAATTGGTTGATTATCCGTTACATATCGGGATCACAGAAGCGGGAACTACATTTTCGGGGACAATACGTTCGGCAATTGGAATTGGTATTCTTCTTTCCCAAGGAATCGGAGATACCCTTAGAGTATCACTAAGCTCTGACCCAGTTGAAGAAATCAAAGTTGCGAAAGAAATCTTATCAACATTTGGCCTATATAAAAAACCCATTCTTGTCAGTTGCCCAACATGTGGACGAATTCAATATAATATGTTGAAAATAGTGAATGAGATTGAAGATTTTCTCGATACTCTTGGAAATGTTCAAATCAAAGTGGCAATTATGGGTTGTGCAGTTAATGGACCTGGCGAAGCTAAAGAAGCTGATATCGGGATTGCAGGCGGTAAAAATGGCGCGCTCTTAATCAAAAAGGGTGAAATCATTCGCAGAATTGATGAAGAAAACATCGTTAGTGAATTAAAAAATGAAATTTTAAAGTTTATTAATAATTAATGAATTAAAAAAAATCGAGTTTTCCAATTCGATTTTTTATTTTTGTTAGTTATTCCAAAAATCATTAATATTTTCCGACAATCTAAAAGAATCTGATATTCGTTTT
>OBJA01000800.1_pt1 | contig 25403 bp, 20 predicted proteins | sample 1519751 | NCBI WGS metagenome assembly OBJA01 (sample SAMEA3881238, study PRJEB22517) | soil metagenome | biome: lake sediment; feature: soda lake sediment; material: sediment, water from around vicinity | place: India | collected 2013-12-23 | depth 3 m
GAAAAATGGCGATACCAATGCTCAGGGTGACATAGAAGCTGTAATTTTCGATGCGTATCGCCTGCTGGAAAGATTGTTGCAGTCGGCTGGCCAGCCCCAGTACTTCCCGTTCCTGCTGGAAAGGACAGATCACGATGAATTCATCACCGCCGACGCGGGCAACCGTATCGTTGTTACGTACCTGGCGACTGAGCTGCTCGGCAATATCGCAGATAAGCCGATCACCAACCGGGTGTCCGAGACTGTCATTGACATTTTTAAAATTGTCCAGGTCGATGAACAGAACGGCGATCTTTCCCTGCTCCCGCTGTGAACGCTTGATCAACATGTCAAGACGATCAAGGAGCAAGGTTCGGTTTGGTAGCTCGGTCAGGGGGTCAAGATAAGCCAGTCGTTCAATGTGCTCTTCTTTTTCCTTGAGCTGGGTAATATCGTGAAACACCGCAACATAGTTGACGGTTCCATCTTCAGGAACGCTGATGGAGTTGATGCTCAACCATTCCGGATAGACTTCGCCATTTTTGCGCCGGTTCCAGATTTCTCCTTCCCATATTCCCTCACAAGCTAACTGATGCCACAACTGGGTGTAGAACTCATCGGTATGACGGTCTGATTTGAGGATACGTGGATTTTTTCCGATAGCTTCTTCGCGACTGTAACCGGTGATCCGGGTAAAGGCATCATTCACTTTCAGAATTGTACCGTCAACAGCGGTTACCGTGATGCCCTCAAGGGCTGAGTGAAATATTTTTTCGAACAACTGCAGTTCAGCGGTACTCTGTCTGACCCGGGCAGCGATGATGTCGTTCTGCCGCCGCAGTATCTGTTCTGCCACTTTGATTTTGGTAATATCGAGCTGACTGATAACTGCCCCTCCACACAGATCGACATGACATGGAAGGACCTGCAGCAGTTGGTGCGTTGTCGCCCCCTCAGAGGAGTTTTCATATTCAATGCTGAAAGACTGTTGTGACCCGGCCAGTATTTTTTCCAGCCCCGAAACAATTTCCAGAAGTTGAGGCTGATTACCGCTGTGGCATGCCTGTTGGAGTTCTGTCACCAGGTTGGTGCCGAACAGCAGGGGCTTGTCGGGGTCGATGAGTCGGGTTTGATTTTCCCAGGCCTGATTAAGCGCAATGATGGTCCCTTCATGATCAATCAAGGCAATCTGAACATTGACGGTATCGAGAATCGTCTGGGTCAGTCGTCGTTGTTGTTCAAGGTCCTGCTCAAGGTGTTGCTGGTGAGTGATGTCCTGGGCGATGGAGATGATCAGCGGCCATTCAACATTTGACGTGATCGGGGTTTTGACCAGATGGAGTACTCGCTGGCCTTGACTCGTGTTGATCGTCAATTGTGGGTACGAAAGACTTTCTCCACTCTGTATCAGTTTTTGTTCATCCTGGTCCAGGAGGTTGGCGAGATCCTGGTCTTCCAGCAAGTCGCCGATACGTTTGCCGATCGCCTCGGTGGCAGGAATACCGCTGATTTCCGCAGCGCTGTGGTTCCACAACAAAATCTGTCCGTTTGTTGCGTTCTTGGCAACAATAACCAGGGGCAGTGTGTTGAAGATAGAGCTAAAGAAAGTAAAGGCGGATGACTGAAGCAGACGTGATAGTTTGTGTTTACGGTCATGATGGGGGGTGTTTTTTTTGTCCTTATTTTTGTTGTGGTCGTAAACCATCATGTTGGTGCCGCTTCATTGGATAAGAGTTGATCAACCAGACTGACTTCAGCGTGACTGTTGCGTGTTTGCCTGATTCCGGCAGGCCGTATTATTAATGCATTGCAACAATTTGTCAAATGGGTTCGGGCTGAAGCTGTTCCTATGTTATTCCGGTTTCCAGCAGCAGGGCGCGTTTTTCCAACTCAAGCAGTTGATCGCGCAGTTGTGCGGCTTTCTCAAATTCCAGTTCGGCGGCGGCTTCGAGCATCTGCGCTTTGATCTCTGTCATCTTTTCTTTAAGTGCCTGCGGATTGGCATACAGGGATTTTTCCTCGGCGCACAAAGGCAGGCTTTCTTTGTCTTTGCTGCCGATAAAGCTGTCAACGATAGAAAACAAGGATTTGGTTACCGATGTTGGAGTGATGCCCTGTTCTTCGTTGTGGGCCAACTGTTTGGTCCGGCGGCGCTGGGTTTCATCAAGGCAGGCCTGCATCGAGCGGGTGATTCGATCAGCATACATGATCACCCGGCCATCAATATGCCGAGCCGCCCGCCCGCAGGTCTGGATCAGGGACCGCTCACTGCGCAGGAACCCTTCCTTGTCGGCATCAAGAATCGCCACCAGTGCGACTTCAGGGATATCGAGCCCTTCACGCAACAGGTTGATCCCCACCAGCACATCGAACTCTCCCTCACGCAGGGCGCGAATAATCTGTACCCGTTCGACGGTATCGATATCGGAGTGGAGATAATTCACCTTGATTCCTGCTTCCTGCAGGTAGCCGGTGAGATCTTCGGCCATGCGCTTGGTCAGGGTGGTGACCAGTACCCGGGCCCCCTGTTCGACGGTAACGTGGATCTCTTCGATGAGATCGTCAACCTGATTGAGGGCCGGACGAACATCGATGGCAGGGTCGACCAGACCGGTGGGGCGAATGACTTGCTCAACAAAAACACCGTCGGCTTTTTCCAGTTCGTAGTCTGCCGGGGTTGCCGATACATAGACCGTCTGCGGCTGACAGCGCTGAAATTCCTCAAACATCAGGGGGCGGTTGTCCAGTGCTGAGGGTAGACGAAAGCCGTAATTGACCAGGGTTTCCTTGCGCGAGCGGTCGCCGCGATACATGGCCCCGACCTGACTGACGCTGACATGGCTTTCGTCAATGAACATCAGGGCATCATCCGGCAGGTAGGATAACAGGGTTGCCGGTGGTTCCCCGATCTGGCGGCCATCGAGAAAGCGGGAATAATTCTCAATGCCCTGGCAGTAGCCGATTTCCTCAATGATTTCGATGTCGAAAAGGGTCCGCTGCTCAATGCGCTGGGCTTCGAGGAGCATGTTGCGTTCGCGAAAATACTGAATCTGGCGCTGCAATTCGTCCTGAATTTCACCAACGGCACGCTTCAGTGTCGGCTTGGTGGCAACATAGTGGCTGGCGGGAAAGATGGCGGTCCGCTCAAGGCGATCAGTTACCTGACCACGCAGGGGATCAATTTCACTGATGGCTTCAATTTCATCACCAAAAAATTCGATGCGCAGAGCGCGTTTTTCCTCATAGGCAGGGAAAACTTCAACACTGTCGCCCCGAACCCTGAAGGTGCCACGGTGAAAATCGATGTCGTTGCGTTCATACTGGATTTCCACCAGATGGTGAAGAAAATCATTGCGCTTCATTTCCATACCGGTGCGCAGATCCACCAGCATGCCGTAATAGGCCTCCGGCGAACCCAGGCCGTAGATGCAACTGACGGAAGCAACGATCAACACATCGCGGCGCGAGAGCAGGGAACGGGTCGCACTGTGGCGCAGTTTATCGATTTCTTCGTTGATGGAGCTGTCTTTTTCGATGAAGGTATCGGTTGAAGGAACATAGGCTTCCGGCTGGTAGTAATCGTAATAGCTGACGAAATATTCGACGGCGTTGTTGGGGAAAAGTTCCTTGAATTCGCCGTAAAGCTGGGCGGCCAGGGTTTTGTTGTGGGCCAATACCAGGGTCGGACGTTGCGTGCGCGCAACGACATTGGCCATGGTGAAGGTTTTGCCCGAGCCGGTAACGCCGAGCAACACCTGGTGACGGTCGCCGCGTTCAATCCCGGCCACCAGCTCCTCAATGGCTTGGGGCTGGTCGCCACAGGGGGCGTAGGGTGCCAAAAGTTCAAACTGTGCCATAAGGTTCCGGACGCTTTTTGACCACGATCAGGGTGTTATCGGCGAGCCGACAGTTTTTTTCAGCAGTGTCCAGGTTTGGTCGTGCTGTGGCGTTGGCAATGAGTATTTTTTTTTGCGCTGACATGATAACCTGCGAGTTTTTCGTTAATGTTGTATCGCGGTTTTGTGTTGAAGTTAAAGAAAGGCAGGATAACGGATGAGTCCGCAAAAAAGCAAATTCGCCTATTCGATTTTGTGGAACTGCGCATTGATTGTCGGTGGCTCGCTGGTTCAGGTCGTCGCTTTGAAAGGTATTGCAACGCCCCATCAGTTTGTCCCCGGTGGCCTGTTCGGGGTCAGTTCACTTATTTATTACCTTACAGATGTTCTCAACCCGGGACTTCTCTATCTGCTGTTGAACGTTCCCATGTTTGTTCTCGGCTATATTTTTATCTCGCGGCGTTTTCTCTGGTACAGCGCTCTGGCAATGTTCTCCATTACCTTGTTGTATCAACTGCCGGTAACGATTCACATCGAAAGCCAGCTTTATGCTGCCCTGACCATGGGGGTTCTGCTGGGTGCCGGAGCCGGAATGGTGTTGCGCTCCCTCGGCTCCAACGGCGGTCTCGATGTCATTGCCGTCATCTTGTACCAGAAATACAATATCGGTATCGGTAAAACCTATTTCGGCTTTAACCTGGTGCTCTTTAGTTTAAGTTTTGCCAGTCTGGATAATGATCTGGTGATTGCCTCGATGATTGCCGTATTTGTTACCTCGCAGACGCTGGACTATACCCTGTCGCTGTTCAATCAGCGCAAACTGGCGTTTATTATTTCGGAAAAATCGGAGGCAATTGCCGATCGGGTGATGACGACATTGAAAATCGGCACGACCCTGCTGCCGGCGATGGGGGCTTACCGCAAGGAGAATCGTACCGTGATGATGGTGGTGATTAACAATATCCAGTTAAAGCGGCTCGAAGAGATTGTTTTTACTACCGATGACCATGCCCTGTTCATCGTTGAAAACACCTTCAGTGTGTTGGGATCAACCTTCTCGAAAAGAAAGATATATTAGAATCTGGCCTGTTTAAGATTCACCACTGAGGCACTGGGGCACAGAGACGTTCATAAAAAGCAGGTTTTCTCTGCGTTTCCAGTTCCTCTGGTGAGCAAGAGAACGGGTGGTGAAAAGTTTTTTTACTGGAGCCAGATGCATAGCCGGGTATCAGGGTAAGACGGAGAGGCTTTCAGTCCGGCATTTCACCGACGACCAGCGCCGGATCGAGACGGACGTCGAACCAGTTTAAGCGCCAGTCAAGATGAGGACCGGTAACCCGGCCACTGGCACCGACCGTGGCGATGACCTGCCCCTGGGCAACCTCTTCTCCGACCGTGACCAGGATCTCGTTTAAGTGCAGAAAGGTTGATGCCAGGCCGTGACCATGGTCGACAATGAGGGTGGCTCCGGCATAGAACATGTCCGGGTGAATGAAGGTGACCTTGCCGCCCGCCGGGGCCTTGACCGGGGTTCCTGTTGGTGCGGCGATATCGATGCCGAAATGGGGCTGGCGGGGTTCGCCGTTTAATATCCGCTGGCTGCCGTAGACGCCGGTAATGCGCCCGACCAGCGGCCAGATAAAGGGCTCGAGAAAGTTGTCGCGGTGACTCAATAGCTCACGTACGGCAGCGATCTTTTCGGCCTCATGGCGGATACGCTCAAGGTCTTGCGCTGATGGTTGCATCAATCGTTGACTGATACCGTCAATGCGCTGGATGTGATAGTCGCGCTGCCGTACGGCGATCATCTTTCGGGTCGTTGTGCCTTCCGGCGAGTAGACCAGCAGCTCCTGCTCCGGCAAGGCATCGCGGCCAAAACCAATAATAAACTTTCCCTGGTCGCTCACCGGCACATCACGCTCCGCCAGCACCACCCGACACTGCGAACAGGTTTGACCGAACACCGCACCCCCCTGGATGAATTCGCCGCGTAAAGTTATATCCACGGCCCCCAAAGCCTGCACCGCAGGCAACAGCAGCACCAGGCACCCGATCCATAGCCATAGTCTCAACGTTTTCTTTTTCACTTCTTCTCTCACTGAAGTCTGTTGTCAGTCTGATCGTCGACCAGTGTTTGTCTGTGCGGTTGGCACTGCATCGGTAGGCCCATCATCAATCAGGTAATCGTTGAGCCATGGCTGGAGGGTCAACTCTTTGCTTGTTCCGGAAATCAAGAATTGTAACTATTCAGATGCGGACTTAAGGACAGGGGCGGGAGCCCTGTAGCAAGGGTGTCTGTCGCCATGGATGGCGGCAGTCTAGAGCGGCCATGGACGGCGAAAAGCGGCCCTTGACACAGGGGTTCCAGACCTGTCCTGAATAGTTACCAAAAGTTTTAGGATTCATCGTGGATAGAGTTCAGGAAAAAGCCAGCCGGTGGCGTGAATGGGGAATCCCATGCGTACGAACCCCTTGGCCGAGTCTGACTGCAGAAGCCCTTCTTCGAGGAGTTGTGCCAGAAGGTTGCGGGCGGTTCGTTCTTTAAGGCCGGATGCGTTTATCACCGCGCCGCGTGCTGCTTCACCATGAAGCAGAACCTCCTGAAGCATTCTTCCTGCTTCGTCCCTGAGGGGGGAGGCCCCTTCGGGACCAGGTGCAATATGATTGTTGCGCAAATTGATGTAGCCCTGAATTCTGTCCATCAGCCCATCAAGTTGAAGCAGGCTGCCCATGTAGTCGACCTGATCAAGGCAGGTCTCAAGAAAAAATCGACAGAAACTGGTTAGCCCCGTATTTGAGAGGGCTCCACGACCATCAAGGTCGTTTCGGCGTGGCGCATCCGCCCGCGCGAGTGCCGCTTTGTACTCCTCACTTCTTCGGGCCAGGCCGCGACTGATTGACCAGAGCCCAAAACCCTCAATAGAAATGTTGAGTAAATAGGCTTCTGTAAATAGCCGTGTTACACGTCCATTGCCATCTAGAAACGGATGGATCCACATCAGGCGATGGTGGGCTGCTGCCGCCGCAAGGAGTTTTTTTGCCCCATGGTGGCGTTCAGGCCGGTAAGCATCGGTAAATCGGTCTATTAATGTTGTCAGGTTATCGTGACAGGGGGGAACGTGCCGACCAACGACGACTTCCTCTACGCGGAATTTGCCGGGGAAAACGTAGCTTTTTTTGTCTGTTTCCGGATTCGTGACGAGCAAAAAGTCTTCCGGAATCCGATCATAAAACTCATAGTGCAGAAAGGTGAGAAACTCCCCGGAAGTGACAACCAGATCGGGTTCGGCTCTCAGTCGCGCTTCCATGAGTTGTTGACAGTTGATGTGGGCTACGCTCTCCAGTTGCAGGTTCCTCCTGGCCGGCTCGGTGTCGTAATCCTGCCGCATGGCGCGCACGATATCGCGAGGATGGGTATTGTGCCCCTCGATCAGGTTGGAATAGTAGCTATTGATGACCCGTAACATCTCCTTGAGGGACCGTAGCGTAATCTTATGTTGTCTGGCTCCCAGGGCGGCAGATTTTTTGATAATGTCGAGGGTCAGATCCTCCAGGTCTTCAGCCTGTTCCGGAAGAAATGGTGTGAATTGTAATAGGGAGCCGGGCATCGTGGTCCTTTTTTGCCGATATTTTTGCCGATTTATAGAAGTTGTAAAGTGATAATATCACTTTGTTTTATATGTTTCAATAGGCTATAGAATGAAACATATTTGCCGATCAGTTTGCCGCTATGGATTTCCGGCTGAATATACGTCAACTGATGTGCCGGGCTAAGGATGTCGGCTTTTTACTTTGGCCTCTCGTAGTGAACTGACGGCGCGGAACTCCAGCGTCAATGCTGTCCACAAAACCTGCAGTGCGATTTGTCCTCATTCGGTTCGCCAGGGACTGCAATCGCTTGTGGCCGGTTTCCAGCAGAACATGCATTGGCGATCTACCTCGGAATAATCCCCAATTCCACCCGACTGGACGGTCCTTCGTCAGCCGGGGCAAAGATATCCATTTTTTTAAGGAAGAGTCGTGGGGCCAGTTCGGCATTGATCGATTCCAATGCGTTGCGGACGGCCAGGGCGCGATCCCGGGCCAGTTCTTCGAGTTGCTCTTCTTCGACAAGGATATGGGCCAGCAACAGTTTTTCCATTTCCTCGTCGGGAAGCTTTGTCAGCATGCCAATGATATTGCGGGGACGCGGGAAGGTTGCGTGCTCATAGACATGGAGCAGCAGCTCGGCATGGTTTTCATCATCGATGACCAGATCCTCACGGCTTTCCGGCGCAGTGCCACGGCGTTGCAGGTCTTGCCACAGGGCATCGTAGAGCATCTGTTGCAGACGATCATGACGGTAAGCTTCCGGGTCATTGTCCGGGTCGACAAAACCGCTGATTTCCAGGTTGAATGCTGGTCGTGAAAGCAGTACTCCAGCCAGTTCCCGCAGTTTTTCCCACTGGTCTTCATCGAGGCGGGCAATGCCGGGGGCAAATTCGACGCCGCTGTAGTCTTTGTCGCTGCCGAGCATGGCAGTCAGTAGCGAGAAGGGTGAGGTGGCCGCTCGTACCAGCAGGTTGCGCAGTACAGTGAAAATGGTACCGGCCAGGCTGAAGTTCGGGTCATCAAGGTTGCCTGACACCGGAATGTTCAAATTGATTTCATCGTTGCGGTCTTTTAACAGAGCGATGGCCAGACGGATCGGCAGGGATGTCGCCTGGTCGCTTTCCACCCGCTCGCCAAGGTTGAATTGATCGAACTTGATCCGGTTGGCAGCACGGATTCGTTGTTGTTCGATATGATAGCTGAGGTCAAGATAGAGCTTGCCGCGATCAATGGTGTAGCCCAGATAGGTGCCCGCATAGGGTGTCATCGGGGTGAGATCAATATCACTGAAGCTCAAGGTCAGATCAAGATACAGATCCTCGCTCAAGGGGTTGATTTTTCCACTGATGGTCAGGGGGGAGTGGTTTTCCAGACGCCCCCGCAGATCAACATCAGCAAGCATGTCGGCGGCTGAGCTCATTCCGGAAATACGGCCACCGAGATCATACATGGTTGTTGCAAAAACCCGGGGCATGTGGCGGTCAACAAAGGAGACCGTTCCTCCCTGCAGGGTGACGGCATCGATGCGGATGTCCGCCGGAGCCCGTTCCCTTGATGTCACGTCGGCAACAATGTCGTCCTCAACAGCCGTTGCGTCATCCGCAAGGGGGGTGCCGAATCCGGTCAGATTGATTTGCCCTTCCGGGGTAATCTGGATAGCGGCTAGGTAATCACTCAGCACCAGTTCCTGAATGTGGAGCCTGAAGGGTTCGATGTCGCCGGCGATACCTTTGATGCCCAGATTGTCCCAGGCAATCATGTTGCTGGTACCAAGGGGGTCGCGCAAGGCGAAATGGGTCAGATGAAGGTTGCCGGAAAAAGACCCCTTAAGGGTGTCATTCGTCTGGGAGGCGGCCAGATTCATGTCGGTGTAGAAGAGTCCGCCACGGAGTTCAAGGCCCAGCTCGGGCGGAATAAAATCATTAAAGGCGTCCAGGGCAAGGGCGTCCAGGGTCAGATGAGCCGTGAGATTAAGGGGGGCATATACCAGTTGCCCCTTCATATCAATACGACCACGTGTCCCATGGCGGGCAGAGAAACTGTAAGGGCTGGTGGCCGCTGTCGGGTAATGAAGGTTGTCGATCGTCAGCCGGATATTATTCACTTGAGTCTGAGGGCGGGCGGCCATGGTGTTATCGGTGTATCTGATGTTGGTGTCTTCGATCACGAAGGAATTCAGCACCAGAGTCCAGTGGTCTTCTTCAATCTCGTCAATGATTTCTTCTGCAACCTCCTCAACCTGCTGTTGCTCACGCACCAGCAGCTCCGGGGAGAATTTTCCGGCAGCGAGCTGAGTGACGCCGAGATTGGTTCCGGAAAGCGCGATCTTGTCGACAACAATCTTCCGGTCGTGCAGGTTAACGGTACCGTTGAGCAAGCGGAAGCTGCCGATGTGCAGATGATCATTGTCATCAAAGGGCACCAGCAGTTCCCGCAATAGAATGTCTGCAGTACTGATCTGCAGATCAGCCTGCGGTGAGTAATGGAGTCGGGCGGAAAGATTAAGGCTGCCTTGTGGTGATCGGGTCAGCCACGGCTCAAGGTAAGGGTAGTAAGGTTGCAGGGGAAGGTCGTCGATGGCGATAGTGAAAGCCGCTGACAGGGGTTCAATGATCAACTCGCCGCTGACATCGACAGCGACATCACGGGCACTACGCAGTGCCAGGCCAATGGTGGTGCGCTGATGGGGATGGTTGTTCAGCCAGTGGACATCAAGATTGATGGGGTGCAGGGTTTCGACAACGGCGGGGCTGACATGTTCATCAACGAAATTGATTTCTCCGTCAAATATTGTCAACCTTGCGACGTTGAAGAAAAAGGGGGTGTTTTCACCTTCAGTCGCCGTTGTTGTTTCCGTTGCCTCGGTTGTTTCAGCAGAATCAATAAGGGTTTCAAGATTCCAGAGTCCGGCGATGTTGCGGTTGATCCACAAACGCGGATCATGTAACTCTACCATGGCCAGATTAACATCGCGCTGGAACAGGTTGGCCCAGTCAAGATCGACCGCCATCAAAGGCAGGTCGAGGAGATTCCGCGTGTCGCGATCTTCAACCATCAGATCGGACAGCAGTAGCAATCCGCCAATCAGCAGCTGTGGATCTTCGGTGCGAAAAACCCGGTAGGATAAATCCAGGTTGATATCGAGAACGCCGCTACGAACCACAATCGGCAGTGGAACAGGCGAATGGTAAGCGTAAAATGCCAGGTCGAGATCACTCAGGTCGATAAAAAGCTGGGTTTCGAGGGAATCGTGAAAGGGTTTGAGTCGACCGGTCGCAATGATCTCAGCGTCGTTCAGAAGTAAACGTAGATTGGGCTCAACATATTCATCGAGCAGGAAAGGAATATTGCCGATGAAGGGAATGCTCAGATCCAGTTGGCGAATCCGATGGTGGGCTTGCGTCGCTGAAGTGTAGTCAATAAAGTCAAGCGCGCCGCCGGTGACAACAATGTTGTTCAGGGAAAAATGGAAGGGGCGTTGCTCTTCCGGGGAGGTGACAGCCTGTTGTTCTTCCGTGGTAAAGAGGCTGACGAAATCGGAAAAATTGTAGTACTGTTCGCCCTGCAATTCGATGCTCAGGTATGGAGCATCGATCTCGACCCGGCTCAAGATCAGAGCGCGTCGCAATAATGAATGCGGACTGACAGACACCATGACCCGTTCAAAAGCGACAAAGGGGTCCGGGCGATCCTGTTCGGTCAAGATCACACCGTTGATTTCAAGTCTAAGGGTGAAGGGGTTGAAAAAGACCCTGTCAAAGGTCAGGGTGCGTGTGGTGTTGTCGGCGATCCATTGACTCGACTGTTTTTTTATCTGCCAGGGTACGAGCAGCATCGACAGCAGTAACAGGCCGATGACGAGGGTCAGGCTGATCAGAATTATCTTTAACCTGCGGGGCATCGTATCTCTCCACAAGAGCGGTAGGCAGTCGGAGGTGATGGTTTAAAGATAGCATGAATAAATAAAAATGTTCCTTTACTTAATGGCAATCTTCTCTAACAGGCTGTTGAAAAACTATCTGCGTTGGTGCTGCAGCGTTGAAAATCGGCTCAAAATGCTCATTTACTAGACTGTAAACTGCGCTTTCTCGCCCCTTTTCGCCTTGCCGCACCGGCCTCGAAAACGTTTTTCGACACACTGCTACGCCACGAACCTCGTGCTTGTGCTAAACTGCATAAAGTTAAACAATATGCTCATGGTGTTCAAAATATGCAGAAAACCTTGATGATTGTCGGCATCGCAATCCTGCTGATCGGTCTGCTGTGGCCCTGGCTCGGCAAATTGCCTCTGGGGCGACTGCCGGGAGATCTCATTATTGATAAGCCCGGCTTCAAACTGTTTTTTCCCATCACCAGCATGCTGCTGGTCAGTGGCCTGTTATCGTTGGTTTTATGGTTGTTTCGAAAATAAGAGGTGCCTATGCGACGACATGAAAAAGAGATTACTGCACAAGGTGAACTGGAACAGGTGCTATGGCACGGACGGGTCTGCCATCTGGCGATTCCGGATGAGCCTCTGCCCTATTTGGTGCCGTTGAATTATGGTTACCGACAGGGAGCTCTCTATTTTCATTCAGCGCCTCACGGGCACAAAATAGAGTTGTTGGAAAAACAGCCCAGGGTTCGATTTTGCGTAACTATTGATATGGGTATTATCGAGGCAGAGCAAGCTTGTGGATGGGGTGCCCGCTTCCGTTGTGTTATGGGGAGTGGTCGTATTGAATTTATTGACAGCCCAGAGGAAAAGCAGTCGGCCTTACAGATTCTGATGTCTCAATATGCGGATCGATCTTTTACTTTTGCCCCGTCACAGGTTGCGGCAACCCGTGTGTTCCGGCTGGTGATTGAGTCGATGAGTGGAAAGCAGTCACGTGGATAGGCACGCATGATAAAACAATTGTTCCAGGCTGTCCGGGAGCTGTTTTGTAGCGCCCTGCGAACCAGTCTGATGCTGTTCAAGATTATCGTTCCCATCAGTATTGCCACCCGTTTTCTGCAGCAGTGGGGCGTTGTCGATCAGTTGGGTATTTTCCTCGGGCCGGTCATGGAGTTGGTCGGTCTACCGGGGCAGATGGGCCTGGTCTGGGCTACCGCCATGGTGACCAATATTTATGGGGGGATGGTCGTTTTTGCCTCCCTTGCCCCCGGTCTGGATCTGACAGTGGCCCAGGTGACGGTTCTCGGCACCATGGTGCTGGTGGCCCATGCTCTACCCGTCGAGTTGCGCATTGCCCAAAAAGCCGGAACCCGTTTTCGTGCTACGGCACTGATCAGGGTGTTCGGTGCCCTGTTGTTGGGCTGGCTGCTGCATTTTACCTATCAGATGACCGGCACCTTACAAGAGGCCAATCGGGCGCTGTGGAATCCCCCCGCCGTTGACCCCACCTGGAGTGCCTGGATGGTGGCTGAGCTGCGGACCATGTTGATGATTTTCCTCATTATTCTGACCCTGATGGCAGTGCTGAAGGTGATGAAAGCTGTCGGCATTACAGCTCTTATGACCCGCTTGCTGGAACCGCTGTTGAAGCTTTTGGGCATGAGTCGAGAGGCTGCACCGGTGACCATTATCGGCATGACCCTGGGTTTGAGTTACGGCGGGGGCTTGATCATTCAGGAGGCGCAATCGGGGCGACTGAGTAAGCGTGATCTGTTTGCTTCCGTCACTCTGATGGGGCTGTGTCACAGTATTATTGAAGACACCTTGCTGGTAATGGTTCTTGGTGCCCATCTGTCGGGGATTTTCTGGGGACGGCTGATTTTTTCCCTGCTGGTGGTTTTTGTGCTGGTGCGGCTGATCAATCGGTTGCCCGAACATCTGTTTGAGCGTTATCTGGTCCGCAACGTACCGGTTGTCGGCCCCGAAATGACCCAAAAGAGCTCCGGATGATGGTATCACTGATTGTTGCCATGGCGCGAAATCGCATCATCGGGAACCGGGGTGCCATGCCCTGGCACTTGTCCGAGGATCTCCAATGGTTCAAACATCACACCATGGGACACAGTCTGTTGATGGGACGACGAACCTATGAAGCGATTGGACGACCTCTGCCCGGACGACGGATCATGGTTCTCAGTCGTGACCCTGATTATGCTGTCGCTGGTGGAATCAGAGTACCAGGCATCCCGGAAGCCCTTGCGCTGGCCGCGTCGGAATCGCAGCTGTTTATCTGTGGTGGCGGTGATGTATATCGCCAGACATTGCCGTTGGTTCAACGTATCTATCTGACCGAGCTGGATATTGAGGTCGTCGGTGATACGCTTTTCCCCGAGTTTGACAAAGATGTTTTTGAGCTGATCCACGAGGAGAACCACAACGCGGATTTCGCTTATCGTTTTTCAATCTGGCAAAAAACGGATGACGCCATTACCAGCTGAAAAGGATATTTTACGATGAAACTCAGACTTTTGATCATTGCTCTTCTGCTTCTGTTGCTTTCCGGTTGCATGGCCCACCACCAGCAGGTTCAGTCCCGGCTGCCTGCGGCGACCGCTTCGCCGCTGCCGCAACTGGCGGTTCAGGCTGAGGCCCGGTTGGATGCCGTTCCTGATCAGGTGCGTTTGCGCCTTGGTGTGGTTACCGAAGCGCCCGAAGCTGCCGATGCGGTCAGGGAGAATAATCAGAAAATGTCAAATCTGATGCGAGGTCTTGATGATCTGGGTCTGAGCCGGGAAGACCTGGCGACAGGGCAGTTCCAGATTGCGCCGCAGTGGAGTCAGCCGCCACGACCGACCCCGGCCAATTGGCAACGTGAAATTATCGGCTACCGGGTTAACAATGACCTGTGGGTTGCGACCCACCGTATTGACCTGGCCGGAGAGCTTCTGGGGATGGCCTACAAATCCGGTGTAAATCAGGTCGGCAATCTGCAGTTTTCCGTCGCTGATCCGGAACGCTATCATCAACAGGCGTTGGCAGCGGCCACCGGAAAGGCCCTGGAACAGGCCAGGGTTTTAGCTGCTGCTGCCGGAGTTGACCTGGGGAGGATTCTCTCCATCAGCGTTGATCCTGTATTCAGTCATGGCGCACCCCAGATGCTTATGGCGGAGGCGCGCATGGCTACTGCCGATACGGTCCCCATTACTCCCGGTACGGTCGAAGTAAGGGCCGGCGTGTCGATCGTTTTTGAACTTCTGACCGCGACGGGACAGGAGTAGGGTGCTGAGTTATTTCGAGTGATATGGATCACCCGTCTTGCTGATGTCCGAAAAGCTGTTCATGAAGGCGGCTCCTGTGCAGGTTGTTTTGGTGGCTTGACGTCGGCCCGACCCTGTCAAGGATACGGGAGATTCCACCTTCGATGGAGTCATCAAAGAACGGGTTCAACGTTGTTGATGCTAATGTGATGCGGCAATAATTTATTTCGCCAGGAAAATGGGAGCGCGAGTGTCGAGGTTTGATGTGACAGTCATTGGTGGTGGACCGGCCGGGCTTTTTGCTGCTGGGGTTGCCGCTGAACAGGGTGCCAGGGTATTGCTGCTGGAAAAAAATCGTCGTTGCGGCACCAAGTTGCTGATTACCGGCAAGGGGCGCTGTAACGTGACCTATGACGAAGAGGACCCGCGCCGTTTTTGCAGTTATTTTGGCAAGCAGGGTAAGGCGCTCTTGACGGCCCTTTACAGCTTCGGCGTTGCCGCGACCGTGGACTTTTTTGAGCAACGGGGTTTGCCTCTGCAGCGCGAACGGGGTGGACGGATTTTCCCTGTTCAGGGTGGCGCCGCCGCTGTACTGAAATTGTTGCTCGACTATGTTCATGATGTCGGAGTGGAGGTCAGAACCGCTTGTCCGGTGACCGCCCTCCAGTTTGAATCAGGGCGAGTCCATTATGTAGAAACGCCCACCGGTTTATTCAGGGCAGACAACCTGGTTATTGCGACCGGCGGCTTGTCCTACCCGCAAACCGGTTGCACTGGCGATGGCTACCGCTGGGCCACAGAGTCCGGACATCAGCTGCTGGCTCCCCAGCCGGCACTGGTACCGCTGAAGCTCGACGTAGACTGGTCAAACGAGTTGCTGAGTCTGAATCTGAAAAATATTCGCATCACTGCCTGGCATCAGGATCAGGCCATTGCTGAACGTTTTGGTGAAGCCTTTTTTACCCGCAACGGTATTGGTGGTCCGATTATTCTCGACATGAGTGCCCAGGTTCGGGATGCCCTGCAACAGGGTCCGGTTGCGCTGCAGCTTGATCTGAAACCGGCGGTCAGTAACGAGTTGTTTGACCAGCGTTTGCAGCGGGAGCTGAGTGCTCACAGCAATAGAAATTTCAGCAACGCCCTGTCAGGGTTGCTGCCGCAGGTGCTGATTCCTCTCTTTGTGCGTTTAAGCGGTATTCCAGCAGACAAGAAGTGTCATTCCATTACTCGGGGGGAGCGTTTGCATCTTGCCAACATGTTCAAGAACTGGCGCGTTAACGTGACCGGCCTCGATACGCCGGAGCGGGCAATTATTACCTCGGGCGGCGTGAGTCTTGATGATATTGACATGCGGACCATGCGCTCAAAACATGTCAGCAATCTGTTTTTTGCCGGCGAGATGATCGACCTGGATGGCCCAACCGGTGGTTTCAACCTGCAGTTGTGCTGGTCGACCGGGTATCTGGCGGGGATTGGTGCTGCCGCCGTTTGACGGTTATCATGTCAATCATCATCGCGGAACTGGCGCAATATGCGATTGTAGGGCAGGTCAAAGAAACTGATGCTGCGGCGCAGGTAGGTGTCGTGGAGGTAGAAGTCTTTCTCGCGTACGGCAGCTTCAATACCCTTCATGTGCAGGGCTCCCCAGGGGATAACGATTCGATCATAACGCTCCAGGGCTTTGGGGAGCAGATCTATGACGGTCTGGTTGCGTCTGTCGATGAGGTCGTACATCATCACCCGGTTGGTATCGACGGTGATGTTTTCCTCGGCCCAGCGACTGAATTGCAGATAGCCTTTTATCAATGACTCAGCGTTCAGAAGATATTTTGCAATAGCGTTAAGTACCTCAATACTGCGGTGGTCAAACTGCCGAAGATCAATGTCGGCGGCCAGTACATGCGGACCGTCGTAGCGTTCCCGATACGGCTGGTTCAGGTCTGCGAGGCTGATTCGCCGTCCGGCGAAATGGAACTGCTCCTGAGCTGACAGGCCGAAATTCTCGGCAATATTTCCATAGCTGAACTCATACTGCATCAGCCCCGCTTCGTCGGTTACCCCTTCGGCGAGTATCAGGGTTCTTTCTGTCGGGATCGAGGCGATCAGGTCAGCGTAATAACGTCCCTGACCCAGATGAATCATGCCGGCCAGACGAATGTCCTTGCCGTCCAGATGGTATACCTTTTCCTTCATATAGAGGCCGTCAGGGCGAAGGACAACGAAACCACCGGTACTTTTTTCGAGGATACCGCCAACAGCGGAAAGCAGAATCAACAGCAAGGAGACCGGAACAACGATCAGACTGATCAGAGAAAAAGAGACAAAGGTGCGGAAGCGAAAGGCCGGTCCGCTGAATTGCTCCGGTACCAGCAACAGTCCTTTGTTGTTCAGAAGAAAATTGACTTTCAGAATCACTGCCCCAAAAATGAGTTGGGCAACGTAGGCCATCAGACGGCCCCAGTCAGTGGTTAAATAGTCAAGGGGCCAATAGGACACCAGACTCCAGAAGAGCCACAAAAACAGGGGGAAAAGGACGCGCTTGGGCAGGTGGCGATTGAACCCGAGGCCAATGTAAACCAGAAAACCGGTGAACAGACAGGCGCTCCAGACGGTGCGGTGAATGCGGGTGGCGGCAGGAAATACCTCGTAGTGCTGCAGCAAAACATGAGAAATGCCGGTGACTGCTGAGACTATGAACAGGATCAGAAACAGATTTGCCAGCTTTCTCATCATGGACCATCCCTGTGCTGGAGGAATCTCAGAAGTGACTGCTGGTGCTAGGCTATTTATTTTTCATTAGAAAGTCAATCGCTTCCAGGAAAAAGAGCCTGTTGCCGGTCTCGGCCTTAAGCTGCCGTCAATCCCTGAGCCAGGTCATCCCACAGGTCTTCGACGTCTTCAATGCCCGCAGAAATGCGCAGCAGGCTTTTACTGATTCCCATCTGCTCTTTGACCGTTGCCGGTATGGCGGCATGGGACATGCTCCAGCAATGTGTCAGAATGGTTTCGACACCACCCAGGCTGGGCGCGACAATAGGCAGCTTCACCCGGTCAAGCAGGGGTTTCACTGCGTTGACATCTTTCAACTCGAAAGACAATACCGCTCCGGCACCTGATGCTTGCGAAAAGTGCAGGCTGCGACCCGGAAAATCAGTCAGGCCGGGATAAATAACCCGAGCTGTTGCCGGGTGTTCCATCAATCTTTTCGCCAGTTCCAGAGCATTTTTCTCAGAGGCTTCGAGCCGTACTTTGAGGGTTTTGATCCCTCGGGACAGCAGAAAAGAATCGAAGGGACCCAATACCGCCCCGAATGAGTTCTGAATACGTTTGATTCGTCCGCCAATATCTTCGGATTTTACCGCCACCAGTCCGGCAAGAAGGTCGCTGTGTCCACCCAGGAACTTGGTGGCACTGTGGATTGATACGTCGATTCCCAGTTCCAGAGGTCGTTGCAATAGTGGTGTCATGAAGGTGTTATCGACCAGGGTCAACAACTGATATTGACGAGCAATGTCGACCATGGCCCGCAGATCGGTGATTTTGAAAAGGGGGTTGGAGGGTGTCTCGAGAAACAGGGCTTTGGTATTGGGGCGAATCGCCGCAATCACTTTGGCCGGATCGGACTGGTCCACCAGAGTGACCTCAATTCCCTGGCGTGGCAACATCAGGGTCAGATAGCGGTAGCTCCCTCCATATAAATCATCCGGTGCGAGCAAATGGTCACCGGCTTCAAGCAGCGCCAGCGCACTGCCGATGGCGGCCATGCCGGAGGCAAAGGCAAACCCCCGCACTCCTCCTTCAAGCAGGGCAACAGCTTCTTCAACCTGTTGACGGCTGGGGTTGCCGCTGCGAGCGTAATCAAACTCCTGTCCGATACCGCCCGGATGGTGATAGGTTGAAGCCTGATAGATCGGCACGGTAGAGGCACCCGTCGCCGGATCGCGATCCTGCCCCTGATGCACCAGCAGTGTGGCAATGCGTCTGTCGGATAGGTTCATCGAAAAAACTCCTGTAGCATTAACTGCTTCGACGTAAGTTACAATTCTGCCAGGGCCTGTTCCAGGTCGGCGATAATATCCTGTGGATCTTCGAGGCCAACGGAAAGACGCAGCAGGGTATCATCGATACCAAGTCGCTGTCGATCCGTTGCAGGAATATCTGCGTGAGTTTGAACCGCTGGCAGGGTGATCAGGGTTTCTGCCCCGCCGAGACTCTCGGCAAAAGAGATCATTTGCAATCGTTCCAGTAGTTGTCGGGCTGCAGCGGCACTTGTCAGTCGAAATGACAGCATGCCGCCGAAGTCTTTCATCTGTTGCAAGGCAAGCCGATGGCCCGGATGATCGGGCAATCCGGGGTAGAATACCCGACTGATACGTGGATGCTGATGCAACCAGTCGGCCACCCGTGCAGCACTGCGACAGTGTTGCGTAATTCGCAGGTGCAGGGTTTTCAATGAGCGCATCAGCAACCAGCAGTCCTGGGGCGGCAGCACGGCACCGGTGGAATTTTGCAGAAAATAAAGCCGCTCGCCAAATTCTGCTGTACGGGTAACCAGTGCCCCGGCACACAGGTCGTTGTGTCCGCCAAGGTACTTGGTTGCCGAGTGGACAATGACGTCAGCACCATGGTCAAAGGGGGACTGCAGGGCGGGTGTCATAAAGGTATTGTCAACGATGAAGAGTAAACCGTTCTGGCGGCAAAAGCTTCCCAGTGCGGTCAGGTCGGCAACACCAAGCAGGGGGTTGCCCGGGGTTTCTACCAATAAAGCTTTTGTCTGATGTCGCAGGGCGCTTTCGACAGATGCGATACTGCAGGTGTCAACGTAACTTGTTTGCAGGCCAAACTTGCTGAAAACCTGGTCAAGAACCCGATAGGTGCCGCCGTACAGATCTTCCGAAACAATCAGGTGGTCGCCGGAGGAAAAGTGCAGGAACAGGGTGGTCAGGGCGGCCATTCCAGAAGAAAAGGCCAACCCACGCTCCCCGCCTTCCAGATCGGCGAGGGCGTTCTCCAGGACCTCACGAGTTGGATTTCCGGAGCGGGTATAGTCGTACCCGGTGCTTTGACCGATACCCGGATGACGATAGGTTGCGCTTGGATAGACGGGAAAGCTGACGGCTCCGGTTCGTTCGTCAATGCCGGTACCGATCTGTACAGCGCGACTGGTAGCAGACAAATTCAATTGATGGCTCATTATATTGTACTCCCTGGCATGAAAAAAGCCCCTTCTCGGGGTGAGAAAGGGCCTGTTTCTGCATAATGCGCAAGGACCTTTCCCATCTTTCCCTGAATGGATTCAGGGCAGGATTTAGCACCTGACATTCGTTTGGCGACGAATCGGTTGCTGTGGCTTCGCAGGGCCTGTCCCTCTGCCACTCTCGATGAGAGGCCGTCATCATGACGACCAAATGATGATGTATCAGGCTATTCCTTCAAACAGTACACTTGACAGATAGCGTTCGCCCGAGTCCGGCAGGATCACCACAATGGTTTTACCCTCCGATTCCGGTAATACCGCAAGCCTGGCCGCAACAGCTGCCGCCGCTCCGCAGGAGATGCCGGCAAGGATTCCTTCTTCACGTGCAAGGCGTTGGGCAAAATCAATCGCTTCTTCGTTACTGACCTGCTCAACCTGATCGACATAATCGAGGTCGAGGGTATCGGGAATAAAACCGGCACCAATGCCCTGGATTTTGTGGGGTCCGGGTTGCAGACTCTCTCCTGCCAGCTTCTGGGAGATAACCGGACTATCAGCCGGCTCTACCGCGACAGAATGCAGTGCCTGCCCACGGGTTTTTTCAAAATAGCGGGAGATGCCGGTAATAGTGCCGCCGGTGCCGACGCCGGAAATCAGAATATCAACATTGCCGCCGGTTGCTTCCCAGATTTCCGGGCCGGTGGTCTGTTCGTGAATGGCCGGATTTGCCGGGTTTTTGAATTGGTGCAGCAGCACATACCTGTCTGGGTCGTTCTGGGCCATTTCTTCTGCTGCGGCAATGGCTCCCCCCATTCCTTTGTTTCCGGGAGTCAGTACCAGATTGGCACCAAAGGCTTTCAAAACCTTGCGCCGCTCCAGACTCATGGTTTCCGGCATCGTCAGTGTGATTGGAATGCCCCGTGCGGCAGCAACAAAAGCCAGAGCAATGCCGGTATTGCCGCTTGTCGGCTCAACAATTTCAGCACCGGGACGCAATTTGCCACTCTTTTCGGCGTCCCAGATCATGGCAGCGCCAATACGGCATTTAACGCTATAGGCCGGGTTGCGACCCTCAATTTTGCCCAAAATGGTTGCCTTGCCGGGGACAATACGATTCATGCGAACCAATGGTGTACGTCCAATGCTCAAGGAGTTGTCAGTGAAAATCTGGCTCATGTTGATCTCCTGGGTTTTTGAGTAGATCGTCGTGTTTTAAAAGTGTATTGGCTATAAAAAAAATAAACATTACCTGTGGGCGCAACAATAGTAAACACTATGCACCTTGTCAAGAAAAAAAAATTAAACACCGGCAATCTATCGTTGTATGCGGATGTTGCTACAATGGCCATGCCCACAAAAGTACCGGCAAACTGACACCGATGACCAGTATTTCCATCGGTAGCCCCAGTCGCCAGTAGTCACCGAAGCGAAATCCTCCGGGGCCAAGAATCAGGGTGTTGTTCTGGTGTCCGATGGGTGTGAGAAAGGCACAGGAGGCACCGATGGCAACGGCCATGAGAAAGGCGTCCGGGTTGACCTGCAGTTCGGCTGCCAGACTGATTGCCAGTGGGCACATGACGGCAGCGGTGGCTGCGTTGTTCATGAAGTCCGACAGTGTCATGGTCAATATCAGGATCATTGCCAGGGCGATGACGGGATGTTCTTTGGCAACATATTCAAGAAGGGTCCGTGCCAGCAGGTCTGCTGCTCCGGTTGTTGCCATGGCCCCGGCCACCGGAATGAGAGCGCCAAGCAGTACAACGATTGACCAATCGACGCTTTCATACGCTTTACGTGCCGGAACGATACGCAAGAGCATGAATAAAAGAACGCCCGTGGCAAAAGTAACGGCGGCAGGGGCAATCCCCAGTGCCGCTGCAATAATGGCCAATGCCATGATGGCTGTTGCCAGGATGGCTTGCCGTTTATCCGGCAGGCTGATTGATCGTTTGGCCAGGGGAACGCAACCGTAGGTTGTCGCAAAGCCGGCAAGGGACATTGGATGCCCTTGCATCAACAGCACATCTCCGGCATGAATTGCTGTCGTGCGCAGGCGTTTGATTGAACGCGTCCCCTGTCTGGAGATGGCCAGCAGGTTGATGCTATATTGACTGCGCAGGCGGATACCGCTGGCGGTTCTGCCGATCAGGGCAGTTGACGGCATGGCAACAAATTCTTGAATATCGACCTGTTTGTCAGCAGGTTCCTTTGCCCCGTTTTCTTCCGGCTCCTGCTTGTCACGATTATCTGTTGTTTCGTCAGCAGGGGGCTTTTTTTCCTTTTTGTCGGTAGCTGAAAGAGGGACATCTTCTCCAAGGGTGAGATCAAGAGCCGTCAAAGCCGCCGACAAGGCATCAGGGTCGGCTTCAATAATCAGAATATCATCTGCTTTGACAATGCGGGCGGGATTGGGTGCGGTGATGCGGAGTTCATTTCGTACCATGCCGACGATCTGGGCGTCGACCTCTGCCAGAGCTTCTTCGATGTCGCGTAAGGTTTTGCCCACGGTTTTTCCTGTTTTCTGCACCCGTGCTTCGGTCAGATAGTTTCCAGTTTCAAAGCCGGCGGCTCCAGCCTCTTCACGAGCAGGAACCAGGCGCCAACCCAGAAGCAGTAAAAAAAGGACGCCGACCCCTGCAACGGCTCCGCCAACGGGCAAAAAGGAAAACATGCCAAAGCTGCCGCTGCCGCTGTCGTGTCGGAATCCCGAAACAATCATGTTGGGCGGGGTCCCGATCAGGGTGGTCATGCCGCCCAAAATAGTACCGAAAGCCAGGGGCATCAGTACCTGGCCGGGCGGAAGGTTATGCTTTTTGGCAATTTGCACAGCAACCGGCATCAGTAGCGCCATGGCTCCAACGTTGTTCATGAATGCTGAAAGGATGGCACCCAGACCAACCAGAGTTGCCATGCTCAATAAGGCCCCTTCTGTTTTCGGCATGATGCGTTGAACCAGGGCATCAACAGCGCCGGTGGTTTGCAGCCCGGCGCTGAGAATCAGGACGCAGGCCACAGTAATGACAGCCGGGTGACTCAATCCTGAAAAGGCATCATCAACGGGTACAAGTCCGGCGAAAACGCAGGACAGCAGCGCTCCGAGGGCCACAACATCGTGGCGCCGGCGGCCCCAAAGAAAAAAAACAATCGTCGTGGTTGCAATGACAAGTAATAAGCCCTGGTCAAAACTCATGCAGGAGACCTCACCGGCAGAAGAGCGAAGCCGCTTTCAACCTGAAATGGATGTCGAGTTTGGTGTCAATGGGTCGTTAATAACGGACGACTACAGAGAAGTTTAGCAGATCGGAATCGAGGTTTGCTGACGAAAAAACGTCAGGCCTTGATGGCTGCCCAGGCGTTGGTGATGAATTCATTGGCCATATCACAAAGTGGTTCTTGAAGAACACACTCCAGCTTGAGTTGTGCCGGGCGCAGGATGACCCCGGTGTAAGTAACTGCTGAGATGAAATAATCTCCCTGGCGGATTTCACCGGCAGTCATTCCCTCCTGGACAATCTGGCGTATGAGGCGGAAGGGTTCGGTCATGCAGATGGGAGCCATATCATCCATGAATTCGGCATGTTTCATGAAGAGCAGATACTCCATGGTGGCCGGATCTCGGTCGGTCCGTTCGAACACCAGCTCAGCAAAGGCGCGCAATTTGTCATAGGCCGTGTGCCGATCAAATAAACGATCGACAAATGCTTGCTGGAAATCATCCAGAACCTGCCGATGAAGGATACGGGCCAGATTCTCTTTGCTGCTGAACAAATTGTAGATGGCGCCGGTGCTGACCCCGGATGCGGTAACAATGTCAGGGATTGATACACGATGGTAGCCCTTCTTGACAAAGAGTAGCAGGGCACAGTCCAGGACCTGACTGTATTTGGCATCGGGATTGATCGTTCTGCTTTTTTGCGTTGTTTTCATCCTGTGGATCCTGAACCTGTTAGCAGATCAGTATGACAAGAGTTAATGGCAGGGACAACTAAACTACTACAGCTTCTTTTCTATAATCAATTCATTTGTTGTTCCGCCGGTTCTAAGGTGAGGTGCTTTTGCCTCTGCCACGGGATTCATTAACGCCGCCGGCAACAACCAGGGCGGCAGCAAAGAGCAAGGCACAAAAAAGGATGGAAGATTGCAGACCGAACACCATCTGCAGCAGGCCGATGCCGACCAGGCCGACAATGGCAGCCGCCTTGCTGAACAAGCCCCAGAAGCCGAATATTTCTGCTGCTTTGTTACGCGGAGACATCAGTCCGACAAGGGCACGACCGGCAGATTGGGTTGAACCCAGACAGGTCCCGGCGACACAACCAACAGCCAGGAAAAGGTGTTGTGCCTGCCAGTCCCAGCCGGTGCGCTGTTGTATCCAATCGGCCAGATCAGGGGTCAGGTAGATCAGGATAATAGCAATAATCCACAACAGCAGGGTTATGGAATAGGTCAGTTTGGCGCCGATATAATCTTGTATGAACCCAAAACCAAGAGCTCCCAGGGTGGCGGTGATCTGTACCACGACAAACATCAGAACACGTACTGACTCATCCCAACGGATTACCTGGGCACCATAGATGAAAGTGAAGGCGATAATGATGTAAATGCCGCACATGGCAAAGAAAATTGAAACAAATAGCAGGGAAAGGTCGCGAAACCGGGTCAGGCTCCGGTAGGTTCGTCTTACCCGCCGCAGCCCGAGAAAAAGATATTTGCCTGGCGATGTCAGGCGTCGGGAACGTCCGCGTTCCTTGAGCCACAGAAAGGTGGGAATCGCTGCTACCAGGAAAAATCCGCCGGCAAAGGGGCCGACCCAGCGGATCCGGGAAAAGTTCTCCTCACTGACTTCGCCGAGAAACACCAGTGCCACTGCGGTAGCTACCAGTCCGCCGACATAGCCAAGAGCCCAGCCAAAACCTGATATTTTTCCAAGATCCTCAGGCTTGCCGAGATCGGTCAGGAAGCTGGCGATGAAAGATTCCCCAACCGAGTAGGCATAATTTGAAATGATCAGCAGCGCCATCCCGAGAAGAACATAACCTGGTGCCACCAGATAAAGCAGGGAGGTTGTTATCACGGTCAGCAGGTAGCTGGCAAAGAGGAATGATTTGCGCGTAGCGGAAAAATCCATGATGGCACCCAGGACCGGGGCGGATAACACGACCAGAAAATAACTGCAGGCCAGGGCCAGACTCCAGAGAAGATTGCCAAGACGGTAATCGCCGCCCGTTCCACCAACGATGATTCGTGTAAAAAGATCACCATAAATGACGGTAATGATCAAAAGGGTATAGGCCTGATTGGCAAAATCAAACATGGCCCAGCCGAAAATCTCTTTTTTTGCTGCCGGTGCAGTTTGCATTGAAAACTCCTCAGGCATTCCCTTGAAGTCCCATGGCTGCCGACTTGTCGGTTTTGCGCAGCAAGGTGACCAGAACCATCAGCAACGATCAGAACCCCAGGGCAGCAGCCCTCAGCAATACCCCGCCGACTCCGACGCTGAGGCCAGGGCTGAAGGCAAAGAAAGATGGCCCCACCAGCGTTTGAAAACCATCGCTGACCACGGCCCCTCGGCCAGAGCCGCAAATTCAAAATTCCCACAGGCGACCGGCAGCGTCGCCATAAGGTAGATATGCCGGGTGTCAAGACGATCGGTCAGTCCGACCAGT